>JADHED010000990.1_pt1 | contig 26954 bp, 14 predicted proteins | sample 8952041 | NCBI WGS metagenome assembly JADHED01 (sample SAMN16124423, study PRJNA663239) | bioreactor sludge metagenome | isolation source: sludge (control) | place: India:Bengaluru | collected 2018-09-08
TGCGGCTCAAGGGGCCCCAGCGGGTGGAGGTCCACCGCCCCGACGGCCCGATGCGCATCTTCACCGCCAGCGAGGTGCTGGAGGCCCCCGGCATCCTGCGCAACCCGGTCCCGGTACGCGCCCTCTTCGACCGGGAGACCGCCCACGAGGTGGTGCTGCGTAACCTCCTGCAACGCCGGGGCTATGACAGCCTCAGCGCCGTGCGTGAGGAGGGGCGTGAGGAAGGACGCGAGGAAGGTCGCCAGGAGGGTGAGGCCACCCTATTGTTGCACCTGATTCAGCGGAAATTTGGCCCACCGGACCCGGCGGTTCGTCGCCGCATCGCCTCCGCCGACACCGACACCCTGCTGCGCTGGTCCGAACGTGTGCTCACCGCCCGGACCCTGGACGAGATCCTGGCCGATCTGGCCGAATGAGCCGGGCCAGCGCGGGCGATGGCGTACGGCGTGACGGGGGTGATGACCTCCCACCCGCTTCCGCGCGGGTAAGGGTATCTGCCGATACCATCGCTTAAACTGCGGCGAAGGGTGTGGTCCGGGGAAGCAACGCTGGCGCTTGTCCTCCTTCCGAGGCCCCTGATCGCAACATGCACCGCTAACCATAGTTCCCAAGCTGAAGAGCATCGCGAACCCCCATGCTGACCCTGCACCTCTCCAGTCTCATCAAGTTCCTGATTGGCATTGTGTTCCTGCAAGGCTCCACCGGTCTGCTGGTTTACACCGCCCTGCGGACCGACCTGACCCAGACCTGGCCCCTGTTCGGTGCCCTGGGGGTCACCCTGGCGGCCATGACCGCCCTCTGGTTCAATGCCATCGCCGACGGTTCCCGCAAGGAGGCCCTGGCCAAGGTCCAGGCGAGTTTTTCCCGGGAACGGGAGAAGATCCGGGTGCGGGCGGAGCAGGATAAGGCCCGGGAGGTCAAGAATACTCAGCGCCAGGCGGAGCGCCAGCAGCAGCGTGCCCGGGTTGGTGGTCAACTCAAGACCGGACTCCTGATCGCCGGGGGGGCCGGGGCCGGACTCCTGCTGCTGATGACCCAGATGATCTCCCTAGGCATGCTGGCCCTGACCACCGCCGGTGGCGCCGCCATCGGCTATGGCGTGCGGGCGCGGCAGGATCGGCTGGGGAGCGAGGGCAGTGGCGGGGGATTTCTGGGTCTGGGCCGGCGGGAGAAACCGGTCGCGGTCCTGGCGGCTCAGGTCGAGGAGGCCCAGGCGGTATTGCCCAAACCGCGCCGACCCGCCCTTAAGTCAACCCCCAGCCCCGAGACCGATCGTGGCTGGGAGACGGACTGAGCCGACAATCCGGATTGAGCTGGCCGCCGCAGCCCCCTCACCGGTCATTGTCCTTGTCGAGGGCGGGGACTGGTCCCCGAGCGATAGGCTCATTCCTGGCCGTCAGGAAGGGGATCGTTAAAAGATCCTCGGGGGCACCCCCCAGCACTGGTTCAGCATCCCGCTAGCCGAGGCCAGCAACCACCCGTGGCACCAAACGCCCGGCGGCAGTGGGGCGCATTTCCACAATTTGGCGGCTGTGATCCGGCCCGTAGCTCACATGAATGGGCAGGTCCGGACCGTAGAAATAGATCCGGTCGAATGGTGTGTTGGCCACCAGCCAGCGGGCGACCTCGCGCATGTCCTCGTCTTCCACGATGAAGTCCACCGCTGCCCCCATGCGCGGGCAGATGGGCAAGCCCCGCCGGTTGCGCTCGTGGGAGGCGTGCTGGTCAAGCTTGGGATCGATGCGCCCGGGGATCGCGCGCGCCAGCTCTGGGGAGCAGAAGCCGTAGGTCAGCCGGATCATACCGAACCACTCGATCACCGGGTCCAGGACCTGCGCCGCCAAGTCCAGCAGGGCCGAGTAACTGTCCGGCTCCCGGGGCAGGTTGGGCAGCCCCGTCCGCGCCTGGGTCTCCCCGCAGGCAATGAGTTGGCGATAGGTCAGGAAGCGCCCGCAGCCATCATCCAGGTCCGGGATGGCGCGGGACCGCACCAAACGCAGCCCATCGACCTCCCAGCGCCGGGCGGCCAGGGCCCCATCGAAGGTCTGGGGGTTCGGGCCATAGCCAGACAGGTCGCACAGCCCCAAGGCGTCCAGGGCTTCGTCGAAGGCGACCTGCTCAGGATAACCCGGTGACTCCTCGTTGAGATAGCGGGACTTGTGGAACAGGTAGGGGGGCAGGAACCCCGTCCCCTCCCCGTAGGAGAACCAGTCGATGTCCTGCTCCCGCAGCTTGACCTTAACCCGCTCGATCATTCGCGGCAGGGCCAAGGCGTCGAATCCGTCGTAGCGCATCAGGCTCACCTTGCCGGAGCCGATGTGGATCTTGACTAGATCGGCGTTGCGATAATCGCCGTAAAGCATAGCCGCGCAGCCGACATAGACCCGCAACAGGGGCGGGAGCTGTTCGACTAGACTGGAGTGGAGCTGCAGGGACTCACCCGGCAACAGCCAGCCCAGCCCGTGCTCCGCCGCCGTCTGACAGGCGTCGGCGATGGCCTGGGTGTCCACTACCTTGAACAACAGGGCCAGACCAGCTCCCTGGGCCGCGCCATAACTGCCGAACAGGGCCTTGATGTTGCGTTGGAGTCCGGGTTCCAGATGCCGGTAAGGCTTGCGGCGCTCGAACTGCATCAGGGCGAGATATACCGACAGGTCCGCGATCCGCGCGTCCCGAGCACGCTCCAAGTCCTTGGGCACGCCGCGCTCTTCCATAAGGCGCAGGGCCCGCGGCAGGGAGCCGCAGGTCTCGGTCACGGCAGCCAGATCTACGGGCGAGACCTCGTCCGGCTCTGGCGGGCGGCCCAGGTCGAGCCACAGGGACCAGAGCCTCTCCAGAGGTTCGCGGCAAGCGTCGTAGCGGGCCTGCGCCTTCTCGGCGGCGTTGGGGCCACGGGTCCGCGCCTCCCGCGGTGGCCTGGGCGCACACTCGTGCCGTGGTCGGTTGACAGCGCGCAGCGGGTTGCGCCGGGAGCGGTAGCGGTCCACCAAGAAGCGCTGCTCCGCGTCCTTGTCGCGGAACACATAGAGCACCCCGGGAGCCACCGGGATGGGCTCCTCGTCCAGGGCGGCGACCAGATAGGCACGGATCTCCGCCTGGGTGAAGTATTTCTGGAAGGTCCCGCGCCGGGTCAGGACCCCATCGCGGAAGCACTCCCCGCGCGGGGCGTTCTGGTTGGCCAACATCACCGAGACCACCAGCAGCCGCTCGGCCAGGGACCAGGCCCGGGTTAGGGCGGTGAGACGCTCCTCCGGATCCTCGATGACGTTGATGACAAAGCCCAGGTTGACAATGTCCGCCGGCACTATGGGTTGGTCCGGGGCATAGAAGGGGTCCCAGCCTTGGGCGTCGAGACCATTCTCCTGCAGGCCGCGCATGTCATCACCACGGCCGCAGCCGTAGTCGAAGACGCGGTTTCGCCCGTCCAGAAAGCCGTAGCGGGCCAGGGATTGGACCGGCGCTGAGAAATCGTAGCGCACTAGGGCGGTGAGTTGACGCGCCGCGCGCCAGTGGCCTAACAGAACCGCCTCCTGGGGCTCGTCGCCTACTTCCCCAACGGCGTCCGCGTTGCCCAGGGGTACCAGGGCATGGCCCTCGATGCGGTAGCCCTTCTCCCGCACCAAGTCTAACCACTGGCGCCGGTGACCGATGCGGGTGGGCTCGTCGAATAGACCGATAGACTCGGCCATCGCGGTCAATGCGGCGAATTGCTCCCGGCATGGGTCATCGCCTGGCAGGAGCAGCTCCTTGCGATGGAGGATCGGTGGATTGAGGGAGTCAGCGTAGGTCCGATAGGTGACCGACCCGGCATCCAAATCGACCAGCCAGCACTCCTGTAGGGCAGGGAATGGGTCCGCGAGGAAACCAGGATAGTTGAGCAGGGAAATAGTGTTGCTGCTGGCATGGATTCGAATCAAGTTGTAGTGTTTGCCGCCTTCGATACCAGCAATCGTCTCTGCCGTGCGAACACGTTCGACGTCCGGAGCTTCAAGCTGAGAACGAGTCGCGAAGTGAACATAGGAGTTGTCGCCAACTCGCTTGCGAGGTCCGGAGGTCATCGCCTGAAAGCACTAGCAGTTCATGAGTTGGGCCAGCCTCTCGAACAATACACGCCGCATTGATGGCGACAGGTGCTCGATGCGTACCACGAGGTCATCGATACCCAGTTGGTCGAGACGCGCCACAAGGCAGTTCCTGACCTCGCTCTGCCACGCCTGCTCTGCGGCGAGCAAGGGGCAAGGCGGCGCATCGAGTGCACGAATATGTTGCTCGGTGGTGGAACGGTCCAAAGCCGTGAAGTCGTGAATCGCCAAGAATGGACCTTGCCACTGAGCAACCTTTTCTGTTCGCTCGACCGTGTCCAACTCTTCCATGCGGCGGCGGACCGCGATCAGGAGTCGCGTCGCAACCTCCCGATCCGACTCGCTAAGATAGGCTGGTGCCGCGGCTAGCTCGACCTCCAGAGAGGAGCAGGTGGTCCTCCCCAGACCGGCAATGCTAGCTTCGATTTCCATTCGCGGCCGCAGCCAGTCGGCTGAACGGCGCTGGGCGATCGCGACGCGCTCGGCGATAAGGGCGCAGTAGACGGCCTCCAAGTTCCACTGTGGAGGGGGTTCAATCTCTTCCTGTTCCAACCAACCCCGGAGGATTTTCAGTTGGTGGCTCGCCTGATGTTCAAGGATCTCATTAAGTCGCTCGACGCTAATACTGCTGTCTTCCCATGCCTGGACATCGGAGAGGATCCGCTGGAGCAGGGTGGCAAGGTCCTTGATTTGCCCCTCGTCCCTTAGGCCGGCAAAGATTTGCTGAAGGCGGTTGACCGCTATGACGGCCGTGCGCAAGTCCTCTTGGCTATGAACCTGGAGGCCGTCCAGCGCCCCAAGCTCCGATTCACGTTGGCGAATGGCCTCCGTCAGGCGGGCTTGGCGGCCATTGATCGCCAATATGTAAGCGGCCTTCTCCTCTGCGGAGAGTGCGGCAATGTCTTGCAGTGAGGCGATGAGGCTATCACCTTGTCGCACCTCATCGCGAAGCGTGAGGACTGCGGTCGAAGCCGTCGGACCTGGCTGCCGAGGGTAGTCTTCGCATTTGGCCAGCGTCAGCATGTGACGCTGCAGTGCCTCGACTCTGACGATGGAGCGTTGTGCCTGGGCGCGAAGCTTTACGGCTTCTGCGGGGAATCCCAGGATATCAAGGCGCTTTGCCTCGGCCTCGGTGCTCTCCCGGAACTCACCCACTTGCTGAACGCTGTGACAACTTCGGCGGAGTACCCAAGTTGGGAACTCGCTAACTACGACCTCCCTCGCGAGGTTGGCCACGGCCAGGTATTCCTCGGCAAGGGTTGGAGGCCAATTGGCGCTGGCCTGCAACTCTTTCGCTTGCTGCGCGGCCTTCGCCCCAACCTTCAGCGCATGGGGGAGGCTCTTCTGGATGTGAGCGCGCTGGATCTCTTCCTCGCATTTGTTAATACCATGTCTCAGCTCAGCTAATCTTAAAGATCCCTGTTCTGCATCCAACCGCAATTGGTGGTACTCCAACGCAAAGGTCGGGGGCAGGGGCTTGATCGCCATCATCTGTGTGGCCTTACGGGAATAGCCCGCCCGAAGATCGTAACGCTCGACGCTATCCCACTCGTCGAGGAAAGTACGCCACTCCGCCTCCAGGTCACCGTCAAAAAACCGTAACCTAGCGGTGCCAAGTGCGGCTTCGTCGAAATGGTAACGACCGGGACGGCTGGAGAAGGCATGCGCCATCCAGTCGGCCGGTAGTGCTTGCTGACCATCGCATTCCACCGCGCGTTGGGGATGGCGTAAGCCTAACATCAAGCCGAGCAAGATTGCTGCGGAGGACGCATTCAGGCCATAGGGCGGTGCAATGAGTTGGCGATAAGATACTAAGAGTGTGCGCGTCGGGTCGCTCTGGTGCCGCTGCTCCAGTGTCTGGAGCAATGCCTTAACTTTCGTTGCCCGCGGTAGGACTGGTTCGCCACTGGCGCTTAGGGCTTGCCATCCCTGACCGAGGATGGCCTGCACGCGGTTGCGCAACTGTGTTGGTTGGGCTTGGATCCAGGGATAGTTGACGCTACCCGCGATCAGGGCCTTAGCGACCGCAATGGCATCCCGTGCACCCCCTCCATTTGCCGTGCCAAAGCCATCGAAAGGGAACGGCAGCACATCGGGGTAGATCGCGGAAAAAATTTCTCGCGCTGCCACAGAAAGACGTGCTTCAGGCGGAACTGTAAAACCGGCGACCCGCCAGCGTTTCTCCCTCAGGGCATCCTCGACCGCCCCTCTCAATGCGCTTCGGCTTCGTTCAACCTCATCTGGGATGAAGCGGCGGAAGCTCTCCTGGTCAGCCGCAGACGCCCTTTCGTCTAAGATCGCTATCCGGGCCAGGTGATCCGCCATACGGCCATGGCGGTCGTCGACGAAAACCACCCAGATGGGTCCTCGCTCCAGGCCGGCACGCTTAAGCTCCAACTCTAGGCAAGCATCCACCCTCTGCTCAGCCGCTTGGGCGTCGTCCTCCTCGTGGAGATAGACATAAACCAACTTACCCTTGGCATCTGTCGGCAGGGTCGCCTTCTGCCATTCGTCGAAGGCCTGTCGGATCAGGTTATCGACGATGCCGACGTGGCCCGGACGGGCATCGAAGAACCAGTCCTTTGTCCTGATGTCGTGAATTCGGTCGAAGTCCGTTGCGATTTCGGTGAGCGCACAATCCGCCGCCCCTCGGCGAACGAAGAGTTGGCGAATATCATCGGCGGATAGGGTCTGGCGCTGACCACGCACCCAATGCTCAAACTGAGCCCTGCTGGCACCGTCGCTAAGCAGCTCATACCGCTGAAGGTCTTGATTCCACTCCGCTGTACCAAGGGCAGAGAGGGTCCCTAATGTCGCCCGGAGTGCGGCCACGTCTAGCGTGGTGGCCTCGCTTAGCAAGGCATCGACCGTGTCGCGAGGGGTCGGACCGACGTGGGCCTTGTCCAGGACCGCGATCCCGGCAAGGACCAGCCGCTGAGAACGGTTGAGGGTTGCTCCGTGCTTGTTCAGCAGTGACTGTAGAGTCTCGGCGATAGCACTGCCGCTGCTTTGCTCTGCCGCCACCAGGTCGGAGAGCATGTAGTCCAGCACCAGGCTCGCGACGCCGACCTGCCGTAGCCGCCCGTTCTCCAGCGCGTCTTGATTGCGCAGACGCTCGGTTACGTCCTTGACGAAGGCCAGAGCGGAGCGTTGCTGAACCAAATCCCGCTGTTGGGTTAGGAACCAGACCGCGAAGGGGTGCAGCGGCCAGCAACCACGAAGAATGACCTGGGCGAACTGAGCTTGGTCATTCCACACGGATACCCTGTCAAACCCGGGGAGGGCCGTTGAAAGCCGCAGCCAGGTCTGGCGTCCCTCGGATAGTGGCTCGGCGGCTTCCCAGAGGCCATCCAGGGCTGCTTCGTCCTTGCGCATGAGGCGTGCGAATAGGGTCTCCAGATTCGTCGATAGATACCACTTGGTCGCGCCGTCGAATCGCGTGACGTAGCGCTGCAAATGCTTGAGATCGGAGGACCCAAAGCGCTTGAGATAGGACTTGAGCTCGTATTGAATGAAGCCGACAAAGTGCGCCCTGCTGCTGTTGTCCTGGATGCCCTGGAAAATTTCCTGTAGCACCCGGGCCCCAGCGCGTTCAGGATGATCGGCCGCGTGCTCCAGATAGAGCCCAAGCTCATCGAAGAGCACCAGAACATGGGCGTAAGGCCCATCCTTAGCACAGTAGATGCGAGCTAAGGTTGCGATCAGGTCTTGGGCTGATTCCTGACCCTCGATGGGAATAGCATGGCCATTGGCCTCCAGATACACCGCATTGACCGCATCGAAGACATCTTCGTCCTGATCCCGCAGTGCAGCGCAGATCGCCGCGGCGTCGAGTTCGGGCAGGACGCGGGCAAAAGCGTCGGCGCGAAAGCCGAAATTGCGCTCGATGAACTGTGTGGCAGTCTGGAACCGCGGCGACAGAGCGCGGATGGCGTCGGCATCCACGCCGGCGTCGGCGAGCTGCCGAAAGATCACGCGGCTCAGGGCAGTACCCAAATGGAAGCCCTTAGAACCGTCGAGGGGCAGTACTAGAACAGGCTTACCGAGCCCGGCGAGGCGCCCTTGCAGATCAACGCCAATATCAGCATCAGCGCTACGGACTTGCGCGAGGACCTCAGCTGCGGTCTCGCTGTGCGGCGCTTCGAGCAGGGCAGCAATGGTCACGGACAGATGAGACTTGCCGGAGCCATACCCGGCGACGGCCAACCAATAGGGATTGACCTCCCGTCCCTGCTCCGCCGCGCGCATGACTCCCAACAAGTCGCACACGAAGCTCGCGGTGTCCTTCAGCCGATAGGTGCCCTCGATCCCATCCTGTTCCGCCCCTGCGGCGCCATGGTAGCGCGGGCCGTGGAAGACAAAGGCGCGGGCGACATCCCTAGCCAAGTCTGGCTTATTCAATACCCAGTTGAGCTGGACTGCACCATTGAAGAACTGTCCTTCTTGGAAACGAACAATATCACCGATGTTCAATGCCAACCTCCATTTTCCTGGGCTATGTTGTCGGATACGGGTCAGGCGCCGCCCAGCACAATAGGCGGGGCATGGGCCCACTGCGGCTCATGCCAATTCGTCATAGAGTCCACGGACCACGACTTCCGTTTCGCAAAGACGTAGGGCGATCACACCACCAGTCAGGCGGTCGAGTTGAAGGAAGCCGCGATTAACCATCCATGTCATCCAGGGTCCAGCCTGGGCCAGTTTCCAGCCTAGGACGTTTAACAAACCGGATTCGCGATACAACTGGTCGAGTCCCACCTGTTGGTCTTGGGGGAAAAGCGCGTCCCACGCCAGGAATAGGGCGGAGGTATAGGCCGGGAAGTACGCCTCTAAGCTTGGGGCTGGATGCCGCCGATAGACATCGGGGCCAGCAACGGACAGGGCATTGGTGGCAGCCAGGCAGCTCGACTCGATGTAACTGCGGGGGACCAGACCAGATAGGAGACGTAAATAGCCCTTTTGGCTGTAGCGTTCGGTCAAGAATGCAAGGTACGCGGAGCGCTCAAAGGGGTTCCCTAACCGAACATCCCCTTCGGCGAACAGCGCGAACCAGGGGTCAGCGATCCCGGCAGGCTGGGACGATGGCCAGGTGCGGCGGCAAAGCAGCAGGTGCAGGGCCCAGAGGGTAACCGTCTCGTCCAGGTACCGGTCTTCCGAGTAGACCACCGCGCCGATGCCGGTGAGGTGGAGTTGCCAACGCCCGCGCTCCCTTGCCGCGGAAACCAGGCCCATGCCACGGGCATAGTGGATCATCGGTTCCACCTTGCCGGTGCTCTTGCCCGTTGGTATTCCGGTTTCCTGGCCGATCTCGACCTTGGTGCCACCACCGTTGCGGGCGGCATAGTCCAGGAGTCGGGCAAGTAGGGAACGATCTGGCAGAAAGTCCTGGGGAAAGTTCGGCGGCAGAGGCGCCAGATCGATCTGAAGGCGTGGCATAGGTCAACCCTCAAACCGCCGGCTTTCTAATGAGGTTACGGAGACCAGGACAGCCTCCTCCTTGAAGCTTCTATCCGAGCGCAGTACCGGACCAAGCGACCAGCATTGCCCCATTTCCAGCCGTGCCAGCCGTTGCGCCCACTCCGGCTTTGAGACGCCGGAGGTCGCCTGGGTCAGGATCTGGGCAAACCGGTCAATTTCCGTCATCGCAGGCTTGAAAAACAGCTTGTGGCCAGCCTGGAACAAGCGGTCGCGTTGCTCTTGGTTGAACTGGCTGGTGGTCTGGGTTGCTAGCATCAGACCAACCCCAAACTTGCGCCCCTCTCGCAGCATCTTGTCGATGGGCGAGTCGCTACTGTGGTCCAGGTTCTGAATCTCATCCAAGACGATGGGGATCGGCCTGTCCTTGTTGCCGGTGCTCTGAGCATAGTCCCAGAGATCCCAGAGCACGAATTCGGTGACCAATTTCTGGATCTCACGCGCTAGCCCCTTGAGTTGAAGAACATGGACCCGGGTGCCAGGTGAGGTCAGCATGCCATTCCAGGCCGACGCGGCACCCTCGCGGAAGGGCTTGGCCTTAATCAAGGGCTCCAGCTTGTTGGCCAGGGTCTCGCCTTGAGGACTGTCTTCCCGCAGGCGGGGCAGGAGTTTGTCCAACGAGAACCCAGGATCAAGGTCCAGGCCCGCTTGCAGGGAGCGGATCAAGGCCGCGGACTGCTGGTCGCCCATCTCGAACACCGAGGCAAAAATACTTTCGATGCGCGAGGCTACCTGGAAGGCCCCTTCCTCGACCGGGGGCCGGGCGGGATCGATCACCTGGCGTTGGCGCCGGAACGGGTTCAGCGGCAAGCCCTCGGTATAGACGAAGTGGTCTTTAGGGTTGGAAACCGCCTTGAAGCGCGGCTCTACCTGGTTGGGCAGAAACCCGTCCGTGTAGTCCACGATCAAGGAGCGCAGCCCGGCGTTGGCCATCTCCGCCAGTAGACACTGGATGCCGTAGGTCTTTCCCGACCCAGAGGTGCCGAAGATCAACAGGTGCCTGTTCTGAAGCTGTGGATGTCCAAAATGCCAGTAGACCGGCTCGCCGTTGGCGCGGGTGCCGATCAAAATGCGTTCAGGCAGGACGAAGGGCGCGACATCAACCTCCTGATGCTCCTGCCGCCCCTGGTTTCCAACATCGGCAGCAGGCCCCACAGCATCCGGCGGGATCGTCGCAGTTGCTGCTCTAGGCGATTCTTGTGGCCTGGGAGGCTCGGTGCCTGCCGATGGCGCCTTAGCATTCGGTATGATGGCGAGGTTGCTCCGCCCACCACCATCGGCTGGCACCGCGCTCTGAGCCTGTTCCTCCTCGGCGTTGGCAAAGGGCGCATCGCCGATCACTGGGATGTGCTTAGCGGCCGGCCGAAATCCGCAGCGCCCATCAGGCCGTAGGCTGATCGCCGGCCCGCTTGGCGCATAAATCGACACAGCATCCTCCGTTGCAAACAGTCTCGCCAATCCCTGGTAGCCAAGTTGGACCTGTTCGATGACAAACCCCGGCGGGGTGCCGATGGGGGCCACGGTTAATTGCCCTGGGGGTATCAGAGAAGACACCGCCATGTCCGGCATGGGCACATTGGTCCAGAAGGTGAAAACTGCGCCACGCCAGCAGATCTCGAACCGGCCCTCTGCCAGGCTCTCCAGCGCATGGTCAAGCCCGCGCCAGTCGATTTCGGCCAGAGAGACCACCGCCCGAGAGGCGATGGCCCGGTGGAGCTGAGCCCACCAATATCGTTGATCGAAGCTGCGCAGCCCCACGGCGATCCCCCTCGGGGCGAAACGCGCAGACAGGGTCTTCAGCCCCTGCGAGACCTGTTCGAGGGCCTCAGACTCGTAAAACGGGTTGTGCGCCGCTAGCTTACATTCCACCACAGTCGCGTGAACCAGTGGTACATCGTTCGACCTGACCTCCAAGCTCAATTGGAGCAGATCCGGCCTACGTGGCGCATCGGCGTCGGCAAACCAGTTCCCAAGGGCATCTAGAGGCAATAGTTGGGACATGGGACCCGGTGGGGTCTTCAGCATGCGCCGAATGGCGGCGAAGCCGACGACCTCCCGCAGCTTTTCCCCCTGGCCGAGGACCGCCTGCAGCGAGGCCAGACCAATGATCTCCTCCGCCTCCGCGACGATGCGCTCGGCCTGGACCTGAAAACTCCCAGACTTCTGGAAGGGCAACAGGCCATGCAACTCACTGGCAACACGCTCAACCAGTTCATCCAGGGTGTCCTGCTCAGTAGATATCGTCAGATTCAGCTCGCCATAGGCACCGAGACCGGACTGAAACCCGACGATTTTTCGGCGCCCAGTGGCACACGGGGCCGGTGCGTTCGCACCGCCGGGCGGGCTCAGAAGGCGCTTGTCTACGAAGGAATCAACACAGGCGACCCACTGCGCGGCCTTGTGCAGGCCCCCAATGACATCCGCCCAGGGCTCAAAATTCACCTCGCCGTAGACCACAAAATCGGCAGCACTGTGGCCGGCGCTGCGCAGCCGTGCCGACAGGTCGGAGTGGCGGGTCGGGATTCGCAACCGCCGGTTACTGAGCACCATTTGGCGGCGCTCGCGGTCACCAGCACGGATGGGGCGTGGGTACTCGGCAATCGGAAAGAACCCGCCGGCTCCATCCTGACCCATGTCGAAGGGCGAAGCCGGTTCCACGCGCCCGTTCATATCGGTCCGAAGGAAGTGGAAGAGGAAGGCGACGTCGTAAAGTCGGCGCTCCTTGAGGAGCAGAGCCAGCATTTGCCCCTTTGGGGCGAAGCGGTGGCCGACGGTCAGGGTCAGGGCCCGGCCCCTTTCCCGGTGACCCTCCACCATCCGATCACGCCACAAGGTCAGCCCGCTCTCCATCGCCAGAGGCGATGACGACATGGAATAAACCATCAGAGTGCAGCAAAACGGTGGGATGTCCGCAGGGTTCTGACCGGATTCTAGCTTGAGCACCTGCTTCAAAAAGGCATCGACACCCGCAAGGATCGTCGGCAATTCCCTCACATTCAGAGCCAGGATACGAAGCCCGTCCTGGGCATAAGGGTGTAATTCGCGATAGAGGTCCAGTACCTTCATAACGACCGGCTGCTCTTCGCAGGACCGAATCACGTCGCCGGCGTCCTCGTCATCACTCGTCTCGTCCTCCCTAAGCAAAGTTTGTACCGCCAGGCTCTTCGCATGTTCAGGAACCTCCCCCAGAGAGTGCACGAGGCCGAAGGAGCGGCTCTTGGTCGAAAGGTAGCCCGCCGGGTCCGTCACCAGGGCCGTCACCGGTCGCTGGATACGAGACAAGTCGAGCAGGCGCTCGAATGCGGGCCTGCCGCCCGTCTTACCGCCTAGGCCCAACTCCGTTACCGCCTCGGGAAAACCGTCGGCCAGGAATCGGGTTTGAGCCAGAGAGAGCTCCAATACCGATGGCGATAGCCCCCAAGCGACCGCAGCGGCGAGAAAATGGTCATTGGGTAGGGCCCTGTCGTCCACAAGCAGGAATGCCTTGTATAACCGGCGCAGAAGCTCTGGGGCGCCAAGCAAACCGGGATCGAGTATCAGCCGCGCGAGCGTCTCGTAGGCATTCAGCAGTACTGTTAGCTCGTTGAACAACGCCTTGTAGTAACCCTGAGCTAAGTAGGCGCCGAGCCATTGACGATAGGCATGGATGAGGGCCTTGGTCGCCGCCTTGATGGTTGGGTCTAGCTGATCCGAGTGTAGCCCCTCCCATAGATCGACCAATTCGAGGCTGCCGAGGGCGCGGCTTACCAACCGGTTAGCTTCATCCGCATCCGCGGCAAAAAACAGCGCCGTTAGATCCACCCGGCCGATGCGAAAGGCCGGTAGGAGCCGATGGGGGTGCTGAGTCTGGCTTTCCCAGGCGCGCTGCACCTGCCTTGCGCAGCCATGGAGGACCCGTTCCGGCTGGTCCGCATCCAAGTACCAACGGTAGGGCAACTGCACCGGCACCGCCCTGTCCACATCCGCGATGCTGACCCGGAACTGCAAATAGGGGCGTGCATTGCCGCGGACCGCGCTGATAGCGAGGCCGTCGAGTGCCAGATTGAGGTCGATGTCGATCTTCCGCTCCCAGTGTGCGGGGGGACCCTGCATCTGCTCGGGGTTCAAGGGGAGCCTAAGGTCCATGTCCGCGAAGCGCTGCTCAAGCCCACCCAAACAACCTCGGATCAGATCGTCGGCCAACTCCTTGACCCCGACCCCCTCAGCATCATCGCCGCTCAGGTCATGGTGGAATGCCTCTACCTGAACATGAATCCCAGCGAGCCGCTTCCAGAGCGGTTGGTCGTCGCAATGCGCATCCTCAAACTTCAACAGCGCATCCCAGATCCCCTGAAGCAGCACCTCGAAGCTCATGCCTTGGTAGGCGGGAAGCTTCGTTGGCCCATCCACAGGGTCTTTCTTTTCTTTCCTTGAGAGCGCCTTATAGAGCGGGGTGAAATCGACCCCGAGCAGACGCTTCCGCGCTTCCAGATCGGCCTTTTCTATGAATAACCTGAGGCATCCGCGATAATCTTCTAAGTCGAAGAAGACGGTTTTGCCATCCACATCAACGGGTGGCACAAAGCCTGGCTCGTCCAACGCCTTCTCGATCTTCTTCCAGTCCTTTCTCTGGCCAGCCTTGGTCTTGTAACCCTGGTGGGAGATGAAGGCGTCCGCCACCCCCAGGGCCTTCGCTGCTTCGGGGCCATTCGTCACCCCCGCAGGTCCATCGCCAAGGAAAGGCGGTATTTCCCAGAACGGCAATGCCTTGAAAAAACGCTCGCGAAACTCCGAGAAGCTATAGCAATGGCCCTGTTCGATCAGCGGCTCCAGAAACTCCGCCAGCTTTCCCAACCGCAGGGGCCGCAACTCGAACAAGTGCCGAAGAACTGTATCGAAGCGTTCGAGTTCGGTCTCGCTCGGATTGAGGCCCAAGCGGCTACAGATGCGCTGCAGCCAAGGCTGAAAGCTCCCTTTGAGCTGAGCGATCAGGCGGCCTTCATCTACTCGGTGAAAATCCGCTAGACCGCCTTGGTCCGTAGCATGATTCAGCCCTACCAGGACAACCACCAGGCCAGGTACATTCTCGTCCTGCGCGGTCCGGTTGCGATACCAAGTCAGCCGATCTTCCCGGTCTACCCAGCCCTTGCCCTCCAAGCCTGCGATAGCTCTACGGACCGACGTGGACAAGGCAATCGGCCCCTGGTCCGACCATGCCTTGTGCAGCCCGGTCGCGATCCGAAAGTAACATACCAAATCATTCGGCTGGGCCCACCCCAGCCTGCGCTCCTCTAGCGCCTCAAAGAGGGCCAGTGTGTCCTCGGGGCCCAGACTCTGAATGATGAACCGGGCCTCTTTGGGCCCCGACGCAGTGCTAAGGGCGCGCTCCCACTCTTCAATCAAGTAGTCGGCCAGGGTCTGGGTGAACAGGTTCATGGGGTCCATTGCTCCTGTGTTGTTGAAGCGACGAACAGCCGGCCGGCGGCATTCAGATGGTGGCATTGGCGTGGGTTGCTGGGGTGTCCAGGGTACTTAATGGCCAGCCAACCGACGGCGATCGCCGGGCGTAAGTTTGATCCGTCACTGCCGGAAGCTCGCCGGCCACTCGGCGGCCCCCATGATCCAGCCAACGCGTTCGGCGATCTCGGCCTCCGGGGTCAGGACAAAGGCTGTGACGGCGAAGGGCAGTGTAGAATTGCCAGCCATTGAGGAGATGGGCCTTGGAGGTCAGGACGAAACCTGGCCAGAGGGACGGCTACGGGCAGGCTCCAATTCCCGGCATGCTCTCATTGCGCCGCCTTGCGACCGGCAGGATTACGAACCATAGACACCGCATCAGAGAGCTCAACCAAAAAGCCTCCCTGTCGCAGCGTCTCTTCGATCCACCGGGTATCCGCCGCGACTGCGAAATCGCGCGACCCGGACTGGGCCCCACCCCAGTCCAGCGCTACTGCCAACTGCCGGTCTCCTAACGCTATGCCGTAGTGCGCGAACACGCGCTCGTAGAACCGAGTCAACCTAATCGGTTTGTCCGGGTCAACAAGTGCAGCGACTAGGAAGCGCAAAACGTGGGCGGGAAGTACAAAGCGTTGGCCGCTCCCGGTGCGAGGGATCACAAGGCCAAGCTGCTTAGCAAGCCTACGAAAAATCTCGAAGCCATGCTTATCCGCTTCGGCGAGGCTACTGGTTGCCTGCGGATCCAATGCAGCCCGCTTGCGCAAGACTCGAAACAGTAGCTGCTCAATGCGCTCAAACGATGCTTGCGCGAGCTTCCTAGTCGGTGTGCCAGGCGGCGCATCCCGGTCAGCCGTAACCCAAGCATAACCGCCGATGAATCCTGTCACGTTCCGAGGCTCGCCATCCTCCCTGACCGCTTGAAAACAAAGTGTACGGAGAACCTGTATGCAGCAGAGACACTGGATGAGGTCAAGTTTTTCCAAATCCGGCAGTGTGGATAAGACGATGTTCCGCAGCTCGTATCCAAATAAATGTGCCTCTACTACCGTCGCTGTTGGTACCCACCCCAACAGTGCGTGTGTCGGTTCCTCATGGAGGCGAAACGCACTAAGGCTAAGTTCGACGAAATGACAAATTCGATTAAGGGGCAAGATCGAATCGCAAAGAATCGAGCGCAAGCCAGCTTCCAGATCCGATCGCAACTTTGCCAGGGGTAATGCCGAAAGGTGCCCATAGAATTGGTCGCTTTCGTCGGTTCCGAGCGGGGCTTGCTCCACCGTAAAAAGATGCGCCAACTGCAAAAATAGTAGCTCGCCACCACGCCCCATAAAATTGTGGCGGTCTGTTGCAAAATGCCGTCGTGCATCTGACCAATTCGATAAGCCCGGCTCTTGGGATGCTTGTGATTGGAGCCAGTCCAGTTCCCTTGCGAGTAGTCTATCAGCGGCAGGTAAGAATGTGTATGTTACCCAGGTTCTATTTTTCGCGACGCCAACAAACCCGCCGAGCAAGCTCTGCAATAAACGAGTCGCCTCATCCTTGTCTTCGGCAGATCCATTTATGCGCTGCGCAAGATCTTGCAAAGCGTCTCGATAGGCACCCTGATGGGAAACGTGTCGGGTATCTAGCTTAGATGCGGGAAAGAATGAAAAAAGCTTCAGTGCAATCCGATCTGGTGGCCAATAAAGTGCGCGATCTTCATCCTGGCCGATGGTGAAAGCGAAGGCGTTCGCCCCACCATTTGCACCAGACCGGCCCTTGGGTGAAACAAATACCAATAAGAACTCCGCAAGGTATTCAACGGGAGTTTGATCCTTGTAGAAGCGGCGACCATAAATCTGAATTGCGAGATTGGTGTGCTCGGCAATTGCGTCATTCGGGGGGAATCGCGCTAGCATCAGTCTCTCTCCAGCATTCGGTCGTCTTCACTTAGGTAAAAGTGATGGACATCGACGTCGCCAGCGATGCCCGCCCGCAGGAATACGATCTCTCCAGGGTTATTAGACTGCACCGTGGCCGCTTCCAGCAATTCTCCCTGAAAACGATCCAATTGCGTCTGATGGATGGGTGAAAGATCATTACCTAAATCACCAGCATCGCGACGGCGGATATAGTCGAGCAGCGGAAGATGGAGCTCCAGGGCAACGCCAGAGGGTCGGTGGACTAGCTTAGGTAGCCTTGAGGCGGGATCAAAGGTAAGCTCGAACTCGCGGAAGGGGATGCTCGCGACGACGAGCTGGGTAGGCTGGACCACGGCCCGGTCAGGCCGCCGCAGGGTGAGATGGAGTTGATCCCGAGAGTCGCCGAACTGGCCAGCGCTGAATCCAGAATACGCCTCTAGGAGAACATCAAGGCATCCGAAACGTAACCGCCTTTCGTCGTTGCGTGACAGAGTAAAGCGCCGCAGGTACTGCCACCCGTCGAGCTCTCGCAGACTCGGAGATCCCAAGACCGTGTCGAGGAACACACTCGCACGATCGAGGCTATGAGGACGCGGGCGTCCAAAAATCAGCACCATTCGCCTCAGAGAGGCGCGCGCAGTGCCTCCTTCCGGCGCCCCTGAGCGTTTCTGCCAAAGCGCACCTATGTGCTGGAGTGCGTCCGGGATCTCTGCCCAGCCACCACCGGGGTCTCCCGCAAAGGCGCGCTCAAAGTCAGGGGCGACCGGCCCCCCGATCAGACTGCGCCGTAACAGCGCGACAGCCTGAAGGGCATCGGACTCAGGTCTTGGCTTGCCTGCGCGAAAGCCGAAAAAGCCTTCACTGAACAGGATCTGCTCCAAGCCCTTGGTACCTCGGTCAGCATCGACCGCTGACGATACCCCCACCATATCCCGCGCCTCGGCGCAGCCCATCCCGCCGGTGAGGCCATAAGCGAGTTGGGCGACAATCTGCCGCAGCGTGAGCCGCTGTTCGTAGTCGTTTATGCGACGATAGAGCCAGCGGATCCGCTCCTCGGCGACCTCGGAGGTCTCCAGCAATGCTCGGCGGTTCAGCGACAATGGACAGGCGCCCTCGACCGGGCAACCGCCGCATCCTGTCCAACCGGGATGCCGCACAAGCCTACCGAGGAGCCGTGAGCCCAGCGCGACATTATCCAGTCGTGTAAGGTTGACGATCAGCAGCGGTTTGCCAAAGTCTTCGACAACCCCCGGCTCTAGCCTGGCGTCATCGACCGGGCGATTGAGTAAACTGAGCACCCGGCCTTCGGTGGCATCGCGCTGGGCAGGATCGGCATAGTCCACCAGGCTTTGGAGCAGGGGGCCGGTATTGCTGACAATGAGCCAGCTTCCGGTCTCCTGGAAGGCCTGACGGAGCCACTCTTGGCGGGCACCAGCACCGAGTTCGCTCATGTCCTTGACAATGGTGACGGAGCCTTTTGGCGTCAGGATCTCCTCGCGCTCCTTCAGTGGAGCGCCAAGCGGTGCGTCGGCGGGAACGCCCCTTAGGGCCTTAAAGACGTCTAGAGCGATGGTGGATTTTCCGTCTCCGGCATGGCCGGTCAAGACGACGACCCGCTCCACGCCTTCTGCAATGAGTGACTTTAGACTTTCCACCAGCGGGAAGGGTTCGTATAGACCCCCGAAATATGGGCTCAATGCCTGGGACTCCGCGAGAGCGTTAGCGCCATTTGCGGTGAGGCTATGCAATGAATTCAAGTACGCCACAAATTCATTCTCGCGTGGAGCCATTGCTTCCCCTCGACTCGGTGCGGGCACGGGTAGATTTTGCGCAATGCTATAGGAACTCGCTCTGTCCCGGCTGGCGTCAAAAACGGCTCCGTGCATGGTCATGCCAAGACCAACTGCCCTAAGTACCTCGCCTGACAATGGCTCGGGAAAGTACCTCGTTGCCAATGAGGCGGCGATCTCACGTGCACTTATCTTATTCGAAGCCAATGTCGAGAAGACCTCAGGCGTGAAGCCACCGGAAATGCCTTTGTGCGTTAACTCCGTGCGTAGTAAATGGCCGGCGGAAGTGCGACTAATCTGCTCGCCGTGCTGGATCTCCCAGATTCCGTCATTCTCCAATTTACCAAATGGATAGTGTGTATTCGAGCGAGCTGATGCGTCCGGGGCAAACCTCTGAAATAGACTTTGTAGTGCTGCGTCGATCTCGAGGTAACTAATCAATCGCTGATTAGCCGTGATGAGCCTGCCCAAGGCGTAAAGTAGGATCAAGGGCTTGTGAAGTGCCGGCAGTCCATCTTCGTGATAAACGCGAACACCCAAGATCCTGGCCTTCAGATCGTTCATCCTAGGAATCCTACTTCATGCAAATCAGGCAGGCGTCGTCGGACTCATCACCATCTTGTGACCAAACGTCGATAAGCATTTTTTTGGCTAATAGCTTCTTGGGTCGATCACGACTCTCCTCAGATCTTCTCAACACTTCATCAAGCGGACCAGCTTGATTCCATGTGAAAAGCCGTCCAGTCTTTTCGTCAACGCGCTCGTAGGTCTTTGCAGCTTCAAACAATTCGGGGTGATTTCGCTTCAGTCCGGCCCATTCCTCCTGCTGTTGAAAAAAGCAGAAGTAGCATCCTGAACGACTGCGCCATGAATAGTAACGCGGAACGCCGATGCCAGACTCTTCGAGAATGGTGAAGACATCTTCCTTCCCAATTCCATCTTCGCGGAACGGCATTCGCGTGGTAATGTTTTTCTTCGTCGAGATATAGCCGGATCGCGATGGTTCGTCGGCACGAATGGCAATGTACGATACAGCTTGGTCGTCACCAACAAACTCTTCGAATGGCACCAGCTTAAGATTCACGGTGCACCAGCGTTGTCGGGCGGACGGCAGGAAATTATTGTGATACTTGAGGTAATAGTCGAAATCCTTGCCTGCGTTCAACCTTGCAATCGGCTTGCCCAAATAGTCCTCTAGTAAGTCTATGTACTCTAGGGTTTCCGGCAGTTCCGCCCCCGTATCTGCAAAGAAATATTCCATGTTGGGCACTTTGTCGCGCAGATAGATAGCGAGGGCGGAGCTATCTTTCCCGCCCGACAGACCCAGCAAGTGCCGCACGGATTTGGTAGGGGCTGCCTCAGACATGGCTGTTGTCTCCAATGGGGTCCGGTGGGGTCAGACGCTTTAGGAGGGCGGCGACGACTGCGACCTGCATAGCGTCATCTAGTGTGCTCATATCTGCTGCGATCCGCTCAGCAGCCCGATCCGCCGCTTGGCGCTGGTGGCTGGAGAGTCTGACAACGCGGGTGACTTCTCCGCGGGCGCTCTCGACCAGCTTGACCAAGATGGCGGCATCGCCGTTGAGGCCCTTAGCGCAGGCCTCCGGCACGGCTTGGCAGAGTTGCTCAAGCTCTCGGAGATGGATGGCAAGCTCAAGGACACGCAACTCGGCGTGCACACGATGGGACTCCCGCCACTTGGCCGGCGGGGCGTTACCGAGCAGGGTCATCACAGACTCTAGCCAGGCCTGGTCGGTGTCGAAATGGCTGTCAGATAAGCGGCGGATGAAGGCGCCGACAGTGCCTTGCTGAGGGGCATAGCGGTCGAGTCCCTGGTAGCGTCGTGCCAATGCGTCGCGAAGTTCGGCCAAGTCTGCCCGCGGACCGTCTAGAAGGTGGCGCTGGAAGTGCCCGTGCCATTGGGCCAGGAGGCGTGGATAAGCCGCGGTCAACTCGCGTAGGACGCCGATGAGGCGGGTGATGAACTGCTCGACAGCAGCGCCACCCTGGCCATTGAAGCTCTCCGGGTCAATGCCGCAGGCCCGCGGGAGGGCGTCGAACAGTAACAGGCCGGGGCTCTTGGCCTGGCGAAAGGCGGCACGGACGCGCTCGGCCTCGGCGCTTAAGCCCGTGCAGTGCTGGGTGTATTCCGGTAACTTGCCGGCGAAACGGATCAGCGGGCGGACGATGTCGAGCAGAGTGGCGTCCTCGCGGAGGTTGCCGACGATGGACCCGAGGTAGCGTTCGAACAGGTCTCCGCGTAGCCCAGCGAGGGCGAAGCGTTCTAGGGCAAACAGGGCGGGGCGGCGGCATAAAAGCTCGGCTTGCTCGATGGTAAGGGAGTCGCAGAAGACGCCTTCCTGGTAGAGTGCGACCTCGCGGCGGTTTGCGAGGAGGTAGGCGATGATCAGAATGGGTAACACACCGAGCCGCACACCGAATGGCGGCTGCTGGAGTCGGGCGTAGACCTCCATCAAGGTTACCTGCCGTTCGCCTCGGCCACCGAGGATATCGCTGACGGCTGTCCACAGGGGCCGCAGGCGGCAGGGGTCATTGCTCGGCGGGTCGAAGAAGTCCCAGCGCCCGTGGGGGCCGGGGCGGTGTAGACCACTCTCGTGGAGGAGCGACAGATACAGGCTCCTCTCCGCCGGGGCCTTCTCGATACCCAGACCCTCTAGCTCCGAGGCCTTAAGCATTGCGGCCAGGAGCTTTTTTCGGCCGGTGCTGGCGGCAGCGGAGGGTCGATCGCGATTGATCAGTTCATTGCGGATCCGGGGCGACTTGGGGAAGCAGCGTTCCTGTGCCCATCGGGATAGGGCTTGCTGTAACTTCCGGCGGTCGGCAATCGGCTCGCGTTGCCCACCGAAATACCATGTGAGCAGTTCCGGGGCCTCGAGTAAGGACCGGATAGTGGTCAGAGCGTCGGTCTCGGCATTGCTAAGCCAGGCCAGGTGCTCGCGCTGGGCAACCGGGTCTTGTTGCAGGGGTGCATGTTTTAGCGGTAGCTCCTGCAATGCCTTCCATTCGGAGACCACCTCAAGGAGCCGCTCGCTGAATCGACAAACGGCGGTGACGGCACGCGGATCTACCTTGGACAGGTCGGGTGTCTCCTCAGGCTCCGCGAGATAGATCCAGAGTGGGAGTTCAACGTCGCCGGCCATGGGTGGCCAGCGCCCCGCGGAGGCGAAAACCGGTTCGAATCGACGCAAGGTACCGGTCTCGATGGATGCACGCCGGGCCACCAGAGGCGGCAGGGGCTTGAGGGCATTGAGGGTGTCGGCTAGCGGTTTGCTGGATTGCTCCGCGGTCTCCTTCTGCAGGGCGCCGTGGAGATCGAAGTCGCTGCCCTGCCAGACCCGATACTCTTGGGCGAAAGTGCGGAAGTGAATGATGGACGCGGCTTGCAACAGCATTAGCCGATCATCAAGTTCGGCGGGGAACAAGAGCCCGAGGATGGCCTTGGTCGCCTTCAACCCGCGTTGTGCTCCGATCAGGTTGAGGAGCCCAATGGTTTTGAGGATGCGTGCCGAGGGGTCAGGGCTGCCGGCGCTGGTGTCGCCGTCGTAACGTTCCAAGGCGGTAATGATTTCGACCCAGCGGTGGTAGGTCAGCGGATCGGCAAAGCCGCCTGTCTGGTTGAGGATGAAGTAGTCGTACAGATCCCAGGGGCCGATCCAGTCGCCCATGGCCAGTCCATCAAGGCGACGGCGCAGTCCGAAGGGTTCAGTGCTGCCGAGGTAGGAGAACAGGGTGCGCTCGTTCTGGGCGACCTTCTGACAGAGCACGGGCAAGATCAACAGGGTGATGGGGTGGAGGGGGTAACAGGCTTGAAACAGCTCGATGGACCGCGACAAGTCGATGCCTAAGGGGAGTGCGGAACCCCGAGCTAGCTCGGCGGCTGTCTCGAAGATGTCAGCCTTGACGCCGGGCGACAGCGTATGGTCACTTTCGAATGAGGCTGCGACGACGCGTAGTGACTGTTCCGCTGGCTCAAGGAAGGCAATGGCGGCGAATCGGCCTTGGACTTTTTTCCACTCGTCTCGTAGGCTCTTGCCGAGGCGATTGCTGTAGTGCTCGAATGCCTGGTGCAACATCACCAATAGGGAGAGCGGCGCTGGCCCACCTTCGCCGGCCTTTTCGGCGAGGAGCTGGAGTAAGTGCACCTCGCGATGCTGGGGATTGTAAGCCTCGAATTCCAAGAACTTGCCTAGCTCGTCGATTTCTAGAAGTACGCCGGTGCCACCGACCCTGGCCCAAGCAGTCTGGGCCTGGGTAACGAGTCCGAGCACATGGTCCAGACGCACACCGGGACGTGCGGCACCGTCAATGCGGTTAACGAGGGTCTGGGCCAAGCCGGCCTGGGCCACCGCACTGCGCAGCGCCAACATGAGCTGACGCACAAGAGAATCAGGGATACCGTTGACCTGTACCTTGAGCATCCCATGGGTACCAGCAAGGCACGCCGCGGCACGTGCAGCCAGTTCAGGCTCAAAGCGTTGAAGGGTCGCCATGGCTGCCTGGTGGGTCTGGGTCTTGGGCGAGCCCAGCAGCGCCCCGGCAAACAGACCGAGGGCGGACTTCCCAGAACCGTAGGGGCCGATCAGGGCCAGGGCACGCCCAACCGGTTCGTGGGACAAGCTTGCGAGCATCTGCTCCAGGGCGACGAGTGCGCGAGAGGTGGGGACGTAGGTGCGTAGCAGCTCAATGGAGTCCTGATCCCGGGCGAGGTTGATGGACCGGGTGAATCCGGCGCGGATGCGGATGGAGTCGGACAGTGGTCTGGTGGGGACGGTCATGCCGCAGCCTGTACGTAATGGGCACGAAGTATCGCGAGCGGGTCGGCGAAGCGCTCCCCGCGATAGATTTGATGGACACCGGCGGTATCGCGCAGATCATAGTGGTTAGGCCAGCGCGCCATGACTTGGGCGAGGCAAGACATCAAGCCCTCCTCGCTTAATCGGAACGCGGCACCTGGGGCTGCCCGCTCGTCGCCACCATAGAGGACCAGTCGCACTGGCAAAGCGGGCTGTTCGGGCTCGTCGGCAAAGCGCTGCGCAAGCGCGAAGTGCAGGGCGATAGGGGGCAGAAAGGGGCGCACAGCTCGCGGGCTGCGGTAGCTGCGAGCCTTGCCATCGATCTCGATCAGCTGGAGTTGGGCCATGGGGGTATCGAGGTGATCTTCGTCCTTGCCAGGGGCGGGGGCGTACATGCGCAGGAGGGTAGATACGTCCGACTTGATGGTAGTTTGGGAGCGCTCGATGTGTAGCTCCCGTGCTGCGAAGTCGGTCAGACTGGCGCGGACCTCTGGCTCAATAAAACGCGCCATCGCAAAATGATTGAAGAACCAAAAGAAGCCGGTGGCCTGGATGGCGTTGGAAGCGATGAGCCAGTGGAGTATCCACAGGGTCGCCTCATCCTCCAGGTAGGGGTCACCGTGGTCACCAAGCAGCAACTCGCCCAGCTCGGTGGGCGCGCCTTGACCGTCGGCGAACTCGATCAGACGTGCCGCCTGGAGCCAGTATTGGATGGCACTGACCATGTTCCGGCCCACCCCAAGCAGAACCATGGCCCGATCCGGTTGGCTAAAGATGTTAGGCAGAGTTTGGAGCGCCTCGAATCCCTTGGTGAGCCAGGCATAACGTAAAGGAAAGGTTTCATGGCGACCGAATGCGGTCTGTTTCGGGTCGAGCTTCATTTAGGCTTGCAGCATCCTCATGCGGTGTATGGCGGCGGTGATCGTTTCAACCGCCGTCCCGATGTCGTCCTCCGTGTGGCTCCGGTCGAAGCTGATGCGCACGGCGCCGTAGAGGGAATCGCCCTCGATACCCATAGCACGAAGGACGGGGGAGGGCTCGAAGGCCCCCGATGAACATGCAGAGCCTGAGGCAATGGCGATCTCCGCTGCAGTCTGGTTGATCAATGCGTCGCTGCGAATGCCCGGGACGGCGAAGTTCAGGATGTAGGGGGAGGCGCAATCCGGGTCGCCGTGGATGATCGCCCCGAGCTTGTTGGTCACTGCATCCACGAACTGTGCCCGCAGCGCCGAGACGTGCTTGAGATCCTCATCCCGTCTGGACGCCGCCAGCGTAAGGGCCAAGGCCAGCCCTAAGATCTGGTGGGTCGGTAAGGTACCTGGGCGCAGCCCGAATTCCTGCCCGCCGCCGTAGGTGAGGGGTTGCAGCCGGAGGCGTCGACGATCCCTGACCGCAAGGCAGCCAATCCCCTTGGGCCCGTGAAACTTGTGCGCCGACAAGGACAGAAGGTCGATGGGCGTTCTGGTCAGGCTGATGGGAAATTTACCGGCCGCCTGGGCCGCATCGATATGCAGCAGCACACCCCGCTCGGCGGCCAGGGCAGCAATGGCCTCGATGGGCTGCATAGCTCCGGTCTCGTTGTTGGTATGCATGATTGAGACCAGCAAGGTGTCTGGCTGCAGGGCGTCGGCGATCGAGTCGGGTGATACGACTCCGCTGGTACTGGGGGCGAGGTAAGTCACGCTGAAGCCGTCTCTCTCCAAGGCAGCGCAGCAGGCAAGCGTCGCTTTGTGCTCGATCATGGATGTGACGATATGCCGCCCATGCTCGGCGTGGGACAGGGCGATGCCCCGCAGGGCCAGGTTGATGCTCTCCGTGGCACCTGACGTAAAAATGACCTCATCGGTCTCGCAGGCGAGTTCGGTGGCGATAGCGTCGCGGGCTTGATCGATGACCACGGCAGCCTGGCGTCCCAGTCCATGCTCGGCGGATGAAGGGTTTGCGAAAAGCATCGGATCTGCGAGCACTTGGAACATGGCCTCTCGCACTTCGGGAGCGACGCGGGTCGTGGCGGCAGTGTCGAAGTAGATGGGCCGGGGAGGGTCCCTCGGTTTTTCGTCTTCCAAGGGCAGGGGTTCGATCAACCTACTTTTCTCCCTTTCCAGGATTGAACCAGTCTTTCAGAAACTGTAACGGGGAAGTGTAACTGAGGGTGGAATGCAGACGCTTGTGGTGCCCCCGGATACCGTGCTCGCGCATCAGGTGCTCTAACCATGCCTGGCGCCTCCCCCTGTAGGCCCTCATTAGTCGGGTTTGGCTCCAACGGCATTGAAGAAGTCCTTGCGCAACTGATTTTCCTTTTCGGGATACTCGATATTTTCCTCTCCCGCCGTAAGATTGGACTTCTTATCGAATCTCGCTCTAAATGTCTCTGAGGACCCTTTTAGCTTAGTGAATGCTTTGGCCGAATAAGATGCCCCCATGAACATCACCTTGCTCCATTGACAGATTCGGGTCTATTTTAATAGTACCAATGGAAGGGTGTTCTTCATAGATATACCTGGCAAGACAGAGACTTACAAAACGGCTGCAGCTACGAACTTGCGCGATTCCAACGTTTCTGACGCCTATTGCCTTAACGTGAAAGATACGGGAAAGTCTTTTATTATTAGGGTGGTGGCGCTCTGCCTCATGACCGTTAGAGAGAATCTGTGTTTTCATTGATAGGCAGAATTTTCGTTCAAAGATGTGGACAGAAAATCTTTGGAACTTACTTCTTAACACGCGCAATGAATTATTACTGACCTGACTTTCTCGCCGATGCTATCCATTTCTTATTTACATGTAAAGCCCCGTAAAACCATGCATTTCCGACAAAACCGACATCAAATCCGACAAAATCCGACAATTCCCCAAATTATTTCTATGGGCAGACGCCAACTGCCTGATTCCTCGTGCACGAGGTAGCTCTCTTCCGCCCTCATTGAAGTATTTTATGACCTTTTGGGACCGGAGGTGACGCCTTCCTGCCGCTTAATAGGCTCATGATGCATCGGCTTCTGCCGACTTGCCCTGCCGATCCACCCCTGCTGTAACATCCGGCTGATGACCTCCAGGGGGTTTGCGCACCCATGGTCCATCCGGGTACCTGGCCGCCCTGGCTCAGGTCCCCCCCGCCACCCGGCAATCTCAAGTTAGTTGCGGTACTCCCCTTTGGGTGTCAGAACGCAGCAGCTTGTTTTGCAAATCAGGTGAGGCCCTACTACGAAACGAACCCAACCGCCTGGGGCCGCGAAAAAGGCCATTTTGCGAAACAAGCCTCCCCGGGGCCGTGCCCCGCCCCTGTAGGCGCAGAAACTCGTTCAGCTATGTCCTCGAACCGGCACCGGTGGCCGAAGTTGCTTAGGAAACCCATTTGGCCGCCCGGCGCGGAAGAGCCATTTTGCGAAACAAACCCATTTCTTCGCCCGGCGCGGAAGGGGTGCACATGCACCCGATCGGCTACACTCTGTCCAT
>JADHED010000984.1_pt1 | contig 26953 bp, 27 predicted proteins | sample 8952041 | NCBI WGS metagenome assembly JADHED01 (sample SAMN16124423, study PRJNA663239) | bioreactor sludge metagenome | isolation source: sludge (control) | place: India:Bengaluru | collected 2018-09-08
TCGGAAGCGGCCAGCGCCGACCTGATGGCCTTCGTCGCCTACTACGAGCACCACGTGGCCCAGAACCAGCGCAACAAGACGCTCGACGCCCAGGTCCGCACGTTTCGGCACAACAGGGAACACTACCAGAAGATCACGGCCAATCTGCTGCCGATCCTCTCGATGCTCACTTCGGGCGACCTGGGCCGCAGCCTGTCGCCCGACCCGTTCGATGCGGACGACGAACGCCCGATCATGAACTTCGAGAAGATCGAACGCGGCGGCCACGTCCTCTACATGTGTCTGGATTCGCTGCCGGATCCTTCGGTGGCCTCCGCCATCGGCGCGCTGGCCCTGGCCGACCAGGCCGCGCGCGCGGGCATGCGCTACAACCTCGGCACCTACCAGCGCATCTCGCTGTTCGTGGATGAAGTCTCGAACGTCATCAACCAGCCGCTGATCGAGATCCTCAACAAGGGCGCCGAGGGCGGCATCTTCACGACCTGCGCGATGCAGACCCTGGCCGACCTGGCCAAGCGCCTCGGCAGCGAGGACGCTGCGCGCATGGCGGTCGGAAACCTGAACAACCTGATCGCCCTGCGCACCAAAGACCGGCCGACGCAGGACTTCGTCACCGAGACCTTCGGCAAGACCGCCATCCATACGGTGCGCGTCGGCCTGAGCCACGGCGCCGACGCGCACCTGGGAGACTTCTCATCGAGCTATTCGACGCAACTCACAGAGAGCTTCGAGGAGGTGGTGCCCGCCGAGGTACTGGGCAAGCTGCCCAATCTGCAGTACTTCGCATCGGTATCGGGCGGACGCATCATCAAGGGCCGCTTCCCGATCATCGACCCCGATCTTGACGCCGACGTTCATACTGAAGAGGTCGCGGCATGATCCGTGCCGTCGCAGTCGTCTCCCTGGTAATGCTGCTCGTGCTGGTGCTCTACGTACCCTCGGCGCATCCGCCGGTGCGCTTCCTGGGGCAGCTGCGCAGCGAGCACGAAGCGGCCGTCGCGTTCTGGGGACCGCAGCCGGCCCATCGGATGCTGGATCGCGCAATGCGCCTGCAGTCGGATGCGGCGCAAGCCAGTCCGCTGCCAGCGGCCCGCGACATGCCCCGAACGCCCGGCATCAACGGCGCGGTGGCGGTCGAGATGGCCACGGTCAACCAGCGCCTGTTCGACAACCCTTACTTCCGTTCGGTGGACGCCCTGCTCATGCTCGCGAGCTATCGCCTGTCGAGCCTGCTCGAATGGCTGCCCTGGCTGCTCCCCCTGGTGCTGGTCGCGGCCACCGACGGCGCGCTGGTGCGCGTCATCCGGTCCAAGGAATTCCTGCAGCACGACCCCGAGATGTTCGCCGTGTGGTGCTCGCTGCTGATCATCACCGCCTGCTCCACCATCGTCGCCTTCGTGTTGCCGGTGCACCTGCATCCGGCATCGTTGGCCGGGTTTCCCATCGCAATGGCCGTGCTGCTCGGCCGCGCCATCGCTCATTTCCACCGACGCGCCTGAGCCGGGGGAACCCGCTACAACTCCGCCTCTGCCATCAGTTCGGTGACCGTCATGTCCATCGCGCGCGCAATGCGAACGATGGAGACGAGGCCGGGATTCTGGACTCCGCGCTCGATGCTGCTCATGTAGGAACGGTCCACGGCGCTGACGTGCGCCAGATCCTCCTGGGAGATGCCTCGCGCGCGCCGGCTTCGGCGAATGGCATCGCCCAGTGCAGTGAGCACAGGGTCGTGGGCGTGCCGTGGCGAGGAAATAGGCATTCCCGCATAGTGGATTTATGATGGCAATCGCACCACGGACGATCACCCACAGAATTTTCAGCAGATCTTCCTGGCGCATGGGTTTCATCCTCGAACCACACCACCCTTGCGAAGGCCCAAGCATGAACACTGCCGGCATCGGCCGCCTACGGGAACTGGCCGAAACCATTGCCGTCGTTTCGCTATCGCACCTGTTGCCCACTACACGCGCGAAACTGCAGACCAACGCGCTTTCCGTGAACGCCTATCCCACCGAATTCGGCGGACTGGTCCATGTAGGCACTGCGCCGCACCGTGCGCCGGTCGAGCACGACCTGGCCCTGATCAGCGAATTGGCGGCGCAGGCGGGAGTCGAATGGCTGCTCTTCGATGCCGAGGCCCCAACCCTCGACGAGCTTCCGCTGTACGCGCCGCAACTGCCCGAAGCCTGACGCGCGCGGAGCCTCGCGTGCCGGACACCATCCGCCTTCACGCCCCGGCCTGTCCGGGCGCCTTGGGACGCTGATCGCGAAACACCCCTCAGAAGAGCGGCATTGCGAGGCGACGTTCGCGCCGCCCGCTCATACCCTACGTCCATGCGCTCATGAGCGTGTTCATTGCACTCCGGGACACGAGGACCGACGCCATGCTGACTGCCATGCCGAACATTCACCTTCCAGACCTGCCATCCGCGGGCGGGATTGACGCCACCGACGTGGTCGAAACCCGCCTGTGGACGGAAGAACACAACTGGCTGTATGCGCTGCTGCGCAGCGGCGACAACGTATCGCCCACGTTCCGCATCCCGGATCTGCTCAGTGCCTGCGTGGCCATCGTCTTCACCCGCGGCGACGCCGCCGAGCGCATTTTCGGATTTCTCGGAACGGATCTGGTCATGCGCTCGCCGACCACGCCGCGCCGACGCGAATCACTGTGGCGATCCCAGTACGAGTTGCTCCATGACCTGCAATGTTCCCCGGTGAACAGGCATCCGAACCCCAAGTTCGGACTCGACCAGATCACCACCGCCTGCGTAGCCCTGTGCCAGCAGGACGATCCATCCGGCGCGGCCGTACTCGGCCAGGCGCGCCGCAACATGGTGGAGCGCCATCTGGTCCAACGCGCGCCGCAACAGCGGCGCTGACCCTGCGGCGTCACGCCGCCCACCCGCACCGACCCGAACGGGCCACGGCTCCCGCCAGCCGCCTCCACGGCCCCACCCGCACTAGACCCTGACCGGCACTGTCGGTCCCCACCCCGCGCCCGCCCTGCGCTCGTCCAGTGGCGGATTGGTCCTGAACACCTTCGGGGGGCTTCGATGCGTCCGGTTGTCGTTTTCGTGTGGTCGATCACGTGTGCCATGCCGGTGCTGGCGACACCGTGCTGGGACACCGCGGCCCAGCGCTACGGCGTGGCGCCGGAGTTGCTCTATGCCATTGCACGCACCGAGTCGAACCTGAACCCGAAGGCGGTGAACCGCGCACATGCGCAACGCACCGGCAGCTACGACATCGGACTGATGCAGATCAACAGCCGGCACCTGCCCAAGCTCGCCGGCTTCGGCATCCGCGAGGCCGATCTCTACGACCCCTGCATCAACCTGCAGGTGGGCGCCTGGCTCATGGCTGACAGCTTCACCCGCCACGGCATCACCTGGAATGCCGTGGGTGCCTACAACGCCGCTTGCAGCCAGCTCAAGGGCGAGGCCTGCACCAAGGCGCGCGCCACCTACGCCTGGAAGGTGTACCGGCACCTGCCGGCGGTACGTCAGAACCGCACGCCGCTGGCCGCCTGGCCGACCGCCACCACGGTTCCGTCGCAGCGCCGCGACCTGCACGTGAGGGTCGCGCCATGACGCGCAGGACGCACATGCCAGCGTGGCGCCCCAGCGCCGCAGCGTCATGCCTGGCCATCGCGGCGTGCGCGGCGACACCGCCCGCGCCGGTCGCTCCGCCCGCACCGGCAACGCCCATCGCACGGGCACAGCTGGCGCAGCGGGGACATGGCGACGGAGCGGCATTCGCACTGTGCCGCGGCGACGCCTGCCCGCAGCGCACGCCCAAGACCCTGGCACCGGCCGCTGTGCAATCCACAGCCCCGGCCGCGTCGGCAACGCCCGCCTTGCCGAGAAGTGCCGACGTCGAGCTCGAAGAGAGTACTCCGCCGCCCATCGCTTCGGTCCCCGCCAAGGCACCAGAGCCGCCGGCCTTCGAGCAGGTCTCCGTGCACTTCCCGTTCGCAAGCGCGCAGCTGGGACCGAGCGCCCGCGCGGCGCTGCGCGAGGTAGCGCCGCGGCTGGCCCAGGCGAGCGAGATCACGCTCAGCGGCCGTACCGACAGCACCGGCCCTGCGGCCACGAACGACGGCCTCGCCAAGGCCCGCGCTCAGGCGGTACTGCGCCAACTTCTGGCTCTGTCGCCCGCCATCGCGCCGCGCGTGAGCGTCGACGCGCAAGGCGCGTGCTGTTACGCCGAATCCAACGACAGCCCGGCCGGCCGGGCGAACAACCGCCGCGTCGAGATCCGCTACCGCATCGACGGCCACGACCCGCCCTGAGCGGCAGACAGCCTTCACCAGCACTGGACCCCGGTCCGCCACCCCGCCCACGCGCCAACCCGTACCGACACCCGATCCCACCCGTCGTCTCGTCCTTTTCGCTGGAGCACTTTCATGAGCACTGCCATCCTGTCCACTCCCATCCCGGCCGCTCTGCGCTCGCCCACGCGCAAGCTCGCCGGCTTCCTCTGCCTGATGGTCATCGCCTTCGTTGGCCTGGCCCTCGCCTTCCCGAGCCACGCACTGGACCTCGTGGCCTTCACGGGCATCACCGGTCCGTTGACCTCGGCACTCACGCAAATCGCCGATCTGGGGCCCGGCATCAAGGCCCTGGTCGGCTTCGTCGGCTTCGTCGTCGCGCTCATCTCGCTGTCCGCGCTGCGCAATTTCGGGCCCGTGCTTTTTTATGTCGGCCTGGCCATTTTTGCGGCGGTGGGCTTGGTGATCGCCGGCGCGATCATGGGCGCGGTCGTCTGAGCCCCGGCGCGTCGAAATCCCGGAGGCCCACATGCAAGCGGACACCTACATCCCGCGGCGTCTGGACGATCAATGGAAGATCGGCTTCTGGGACGTCGACGTCGCCGCGCCCATCGTCCTGGCGTTCTTCATCGGCTACCTGTCCTCGAGCAAGGCGGCATTCGCAGCCTGCATGGCCGCAGGCATCGCCGTCTCGCGCTGGATCTCGCGCCTGAAGGCGGACAAGCACCCCGCCTTCGCGCTGCACTGGCTCTACTGGCATTTGCCGACGAACCCCGCGACGTCGATGCGCGCGACGCCGCCGTCGCACATCCGCCGCATGGTGGGCTGAGCCGGAGCACCGCCATGGACTTCGACCGACTCAGCGGCGACCTCAAGGACCTGCGCCGGCGCAACCGCGGCCTTGCCCTGGCCGTCGGGGCGCTGGCCACGGGCGTGGTGCTCGCGCTCATCGTCATCCTCAACCTGTTGGGCACGGTGCGCACGGTGATCGTGCCGCCATCGCTCAACAAGACCTTCTGGGTCAGCGGCGACAAGGCATCGAGCGAGTACCTGGAGCAGATGGGCAGCTTCGTTGCCTGGCTGATCCTGGATGTCACTCCCAGCACGATCGACTGGAAGAAGGACATCCTGCTCGGCTACGTCGATCCGGCCCAGTACGGCGCGCTCAAGACGCGCCAGGAAGTAGAGGCCGAGCGCCTCAAGCGCATCAACGCCACCACGGCCTTCGCGCCGCAGCAGCTCGTGTCCAGCGAGGACACGCAGTCCCTGGTCGTGCGGGGACGCCTGCGCACCCTCGTCAACGGCTACGAGACCGCGAACGACCTCAAAGCCTACCGCATCGACTTCGGCCACGCCGGAGCCCGCATGCACGTCATCGGATTCAAGGAGGTGCCCTATGCGGTCAAGTGACATCGCATGCACGCCGCCACGCCTGGTCGGCCCCGCGCCCACCGGACCCCGGCCCGCCCCGACCAGGCTCGCGAAACTGCCTCCCTTGCACAGCGCACCGTCGCGCCAGCGCTGGGATAGCCTGTCCCCGGCGGCACGCCGCATCCTCGCCGTCACGGCCCTGTCCTTCGGCCTGCAGGCGCATGCGCTGCAGGTCGTGGAGGCCAGTGACGGTGTGGCCGTCGAGGCCATCGCTTCCCTGAAAGAGCCCACGCGCATCCGCATCGAGGGCACGCCGATCACGGACGTGTTCGGCAACATCTATTCGAGCCATTGCGGCGGCTCCCCCTTGCCGGCCGCTGCGGCATCCCCCGGGGTGCCCTCCACCACGCCCGGCCCGGCCACGCCGGCCGCCCTGACGTCCCCCGCGGTCAACCCGGCCGGCGACGTCATCGTCGAGTGCGACCGCGACAAGGGCGAGGTCTACATCCGCCCGGTCGGCGATGCGACGCGGCCGATCAACCTTTTCGTGTCTTCGGCCAGCGCCACCTACACGCTGCTGCTGCGGCGCTCCGACACGCCGGCCGACACCATCGTCATCCGCGACAAGACGCCGCGCGCGCTACGCCCGGCCACGCCCGACGCGGCGCCCTCCGGCCCGGCCCCCAGCCATGTGCGCACGATGAAGGCGCTGCTGGTGGCGATGGCCTCGGATCGCGTGCCGCCGGATGTCCGGGTCGAAGAAACATCGCGTTCCATCCAGCTTTGGGCCGAGGCGCGCTTCACGCTGCTGCGCCTGTACGAGGGCCGCGGACTCACCGGCGAAAAATACACGCTGCAGAACGTCGGCACGGCCCCGATGGTGCTCGCCGAGCAGGAGTTCGACCGTCCGGACAGCCGTGCCGGCGGCGCGGTCGCCGGTATCGCGATCGAGCACCACAACCTGCGTCCGGGCGAGACCACCAGCATCTACGTGATCCGGCGGGGAGGCACGCGATGAGCACGCCCTCCATGCCACCGGGCGGGCGCCCGCCCGGCTATGCCGTGCGCGGGCTGCTGGATCGCCTCTCGCCGCGCCAGCGTCAGTACGCCCTGCTGGCCGCCATCCTGGGCGGCGGCATCGGCCTGCTGTGGCTGATCTTCAGCTTCTCCGCCACGAACCACCAGCCGCACGGGCGGGCCGCCCCAACGCAGCCCGGCGACGTCACCAACATCGGCGTCCTGCCGCCCGGCGGCCAGGTGAATCCGGTGGACCAGTGGGTCGGTACCGCGGGCCGAAAGCTGGCCCAGTACGAAACCGAGCGCGAGGAACAGAGCCGGCTCAACAAGGAGCGGCAGGCCTTCGAGGGAAGAACGATGCAGCGTTTCGCCGAACTGGAGCAACGCCTGACCGCGAGCCAGCAGGCAGCCGCGCCGAAGCCCGCCGCACCGCCGCCACCGACCCCCACAGCCCCGGACCCGAGCCCCACGGCCATGCCGCCCGCGGCCAGCCTGCCGCCAGCGCCGCCGCCCACCGCCAGCGGCTTGGGTGCGATACCGGCCGGACCGCCCCACCTGCAGCCGCCCGCACCGCCAGCACCGCCGACGCCCGTGATCTCCCGGATAACACTGGCAGAGCGCGCCCGCCCGCCCGCCGGTGGCGATGGCACCGCCGCGCGGGACGGCCCACCTGCGTCGGCCACCACGCCCAAGACGGTCTCGACCTTCCTGCCCGTCAGCTTCACGCGCGGCATCCTGCTCGGCGGCCTGGACGCCCCCACTGGCGGGCAGTCGCAATCGAATCCGCACCCGGTGCTGATCCGGCTCTCCGACAACAGCGTCCTGCCCAACCAGTTCCGCGGCGAGTACCGCGAGTGCTTCATCATCGCGGCCGGCTACGGCGATATCAGCTCCGAGCGCGCCTACCTGCGCACCGAGAACCTGTCGTGCGTGCGCGCCGACGGCGCGACGCTCGAAGTGCGCATCCAGGGCAGCGTCTACGGCGAGGACGGCAAAGTCGGGATGCGCGGCAGGCTGGTGACCAAACAGGGGCAGATGCTGGCGAATGCGCTCCTGGCCGGGGTGGTCAGCGGTATCGGGCAGGGTCTGTCTACCGCCAACACCACCTACAGCACCTCGGCCCTCGGGACCATCGCGAGCGCGGACGGCAATGCCGACGCCTACCGGGCGGGCCTCGGGCAAGGCGTGGGCAAGGCCCTGGACCGCCTGGCCCAGTACTACATCAAGCTGGCCGAGAACACCTTTCCGGTCATCGAGGTCGACGCCGGCCGGCAGATCGACGTGGTGATCACCAAGGGCGTGCGCATCGACGTGCCGATGACCGCCATGGCCGGGCAGGCCACCCGCCGCTCCCCTTCCCCCGAAACCCGCTACCTGGAGGCCACCGATGATGGCAACTACTGACCCCGTGCGCGCGCGGCGCCCTCGTTTCGCCGCAAGGCTTCTCCCTGCGGCGCTGTGCGCGGTGCTGCTGGCCGCCGCCACCCCCGGCCAAGCCACGACGCCCGACGAAACCCGCCTGCTCGGCGCGCTGCGCAAGGCCCATCCCGGCACGCAGTTCACCGAGGTGGCACGCACCGAGGTCGAGGGCCTCTATGAGGTCTGGATGAATGGCAACGTGGCCTACGTCTCGGCCGCCAACCCGCGCTTCTTCGTCTTCGGCCGCCTCTTCGATACGGCCAACATGCGCGACATCACGGGACCCAGGATCGCGCAGCGCGGCACTGCCCAAGGCGGGCAGCTCCAGTCGGAGTCGACGTCGGCGGCGCCCGTCTCGATCGACCAGTTGCCCCTGGCCGACGCGATCAAGACCGTGCGCGGCAATGGTCAGCGCAAGGTCGCGGTCTTCAGCGATCCGAACTGCATCTACTGCAAGCAACTGGAGCCCGAGCTCGCCGGCATCGACAACGTCACTGTCTACACCTTCCTCGTGCCCTTCCAGGGCGAGACCCGGCCAGTCGCGATCTGGTGCTCCGCCGACCGCGAGCGCGCCTGGCGGCAATGGATGTTGCAAGCGGACGCGAGTCTGCAGCAGCCGACTGCAAGCTGCGAGCACCCGATCGCGCGCAACCTCGAACTGGCACGCAGGCTCGGGGTGCAGGGCACACCCACGCTGATCTGGGCCGACGGCACGCGCACCGACGGCTACGTCGGCCGCCAGGTGCTGGAAGCCCGGCTCGCCGAAGCCGCCAAGTCCGCATCCAAGCCGGCCAGCACGGGGAAACGGCCATGAGCACGACAACGCTTCGCCTGTGCGCCATGGCCCTGCTCTTGCCGCTGGCCGCCTGCGTCAACATGTCCGGGCTCAGCGGCGGGTCCAAATACGCCTGCACGGCGCCCGAGGGCGTGGCCTGCGACTCGGTGTCGGGCACCTACGCCAACGCGCTGCACGAGAACCTGCCCAGCCAGCGGACGTCGGGCACCGCCGCGGGCGATGCAGCGGCGCCGTCGAGGAGCGCGGTGCCCGTCGCACCGGCTCCGGCCCGCCAGCCGCTCGCGGCTCCCACAGCCGCGAACGCGCTGGCCGTCACCGGCGACGCGCCCGCCCTGGCGCTGCGCTCCCAGGCCCGTGTCCTGCGGCTGTGGACCAAGCCCTGGGAGGACGCCGACGGCGACCTGTGGGACCAGGGCTACGTCTACGTCCAGGTGGAGACCGGGCGCTGGCAGATCGACCACGTCCGCCAGCACATCCGCAACCAGTACGCGCCGCTGCGCCCACCGCCCGCGAACCTCTCCCCCGCCCCGTCCTCGTCCGGCCCGGCGCCCACCGAGACCGACGCGCCCGCCCCCTCCGAGGGCGCGGTGCAGCGGCCCAGCGCCCACCGAGACCGACGCGCCCGCCCCCTCCGAGGGCGCGGTGCAGCGGCCCACGTCCCTCAACCCCTTCCCTTCGCTCAGCCGGCCTCCGGCGGGCCTGGGCGCCCGTTCGCAGTGAGGCCACCATGCGCATACCCTCCACCGAAGCGTCGTCCGGCGAGTTCCGCGCGGCACTGCTCTTCCCCTTCGCGCTGCCAGCAGACACGCCGGCCGAACAGTTCTCCGGCTGGCTGCCCTACTCGGCCTACCTCGCCGAAGAGAAGCTCTTCGTGAACCGCGACGGCATGGGCTTTCTTCTGGAAGTGATGCCGCAGTCGGGCGCCGACGAGCGCATGGCTGAGGTGCTGGTTTCGCTCTACGCCAACTGCCCGCCGGACACCGGCCTGCAGTTCCACCTGTTCGCCTCGCCGCACATCCGCCACCAACTGCGCCAGTACACCAACCTGCGCGTGGAGGACGAGGACCAGGCCGAGAAGGCCCGCCCCTTTGGGCGGCCTGTGCCCAACGAGAACCTGTTCCGCAAGCTCGCGCGCCAGCGCGTGCAGCACCTGCTGCGCGGCACGCAGACCTCGCTCACCGCGGGCTTCCACTACACCTTGCGGGACTTCCGGCTGATGCTGAGCGTGTCCTTCCCCGGCGATGCGGCGGATCTGAACAGCCGCGAGGCGCTGCTGACGCTGCGCGACTCGATGGCCGCCACGCTGCGCGCGGCCATGCTGCCCAACCGCGTGTGCGATGCGGCCGACCTGATCAACTGGTGTGCGCTCTTCACCAACCCCGACCGCATTGCGCACTCCGACGCCGAGGACCTGAACTTCGACGATGACCGCTGGCTGCACTACGACGACGGCCGCGAGATCCGCGACCAGATCGTGGACTTCGACACCATCCAGGATCCGCACCCCTCCGGCCTCACGCTCTGGAAGGAGACCAGCGCCGAGGTGCTGGAAGCGCGCTTCTATTCGATCAAGAGCTTCCCGGAGAAATTCGCGTTATGGCAGATGGGCTCGCTGATCGGCGACCTCATGCAGCCGGCGCTGCAGTACAGCGCGCCCTTCCTCATCACGCTGGGCGTGCACATCCTGGACCCCAACGCCACCAAGTCCATCGTCACCGCGAACCACGTGCGCGCGACGCAGAACGCCAAGTCGAAGATGGCCGACGTGATGCCGGACGTGAGGAAGAAGCTTGACGACTGGTCCGCCGCGGCCAACGCCATCGACACCGGCGGCAGCCTCGTGAGCCTGTACCACCAGCTCGCGATCTTCACCCACCCGGACAAGTCCGCCACGGCGCACGAGGCCGCCAACGCGATCTGGCGCGCGCGGGGGTTTCAACTCAATTCCGACGCCTACATGCACAGGCAGGCCTTGCTCGCGAGCCTGCCCATGACGCTGACGCCGAGGATGCACAAGGACCTCGGCAAGATGCGCCGCGTCACGCGCAAGACCATGTCGAACGCGATCCACATGGCGCCACTCATCGCGGAATGGCGCGGCACGCGCACACCGGCGCTGGTCTTCGGCGGCCGCCGCGGCCAGGTCATGACGCTCGACCTCTACGACAACGATCTCGGGAACTACAACTTCGCCATCATCGGCGCCCCCGGCAGCGGCAAGTCGGTGCTGATGAACGAGCTGGCCTGGTCCTACCGCGCGATCGGCGCGAAGGTCTGGATGCTGGACCTGGGCCGCAGCTTCGAGAAGCTCTGCAGGAAGGCGCAGGGCACCTACATCGAATTCCGTGCGGATTCCAAGATCTGCCTGAACCCGTTCACGATCGTGCACGACATCAACGAGGACATCGACATGCTCGTGCCGGGCATCGCCAAGATGTGCTCGATGCAGCACACGCTCGAGGAGGTGCAGTACAAGGCCATCTCCGCCATGGTGCTCAAGCTGTGGCGCGAACATGGCCCGGACCTCACGATCACCGGCGTGCGCGACGCCTTCAAGACCGGGACCATCGAGGAACTGGGCGTCAACGGTGACCAACGCATCCGGGATCTGGCGATCATGCTCAATCCCTACGCCAAGGGCGGGCAGTACGAGCGCTTCTTCGAGGGCCGGTCCAACATCGATTTCAGCAACGATTTCATAGTCGTCGAGAATGAGGAACTCAAGCGCCGGCCCGACCTGCACGCGGTGGTCAACATCCTTCTGTTGCACCAGATCACCGGGGAGATGTACCTCACGCGCAACCGGCGCAAGGTGCTTTTCATCGACGAGCTGAAACAGCAGTTGGGGGACATCGGCGCAGACGATCCCGTCAAGGCGGCCGTGGTGGAGGAGGCAGCTCGCCGTGCGCGCAAGTATGGCGGTGCGCTCGGCACGGCGACACAAAGCGCGGACGACTACTACGGCAGCGCCCAGATGGAAGCGGCGTTCAATTGTTCGGACTGGGTGTTCCTGCTGCGGCAGAAGCCCGAATCCATCGAGATGCTCGACCGCAAAGGGCGGCTCTCGATGGACGAACCCAAGAAGCGCTTGCTGAACTCCTTGCGCACCGAGGCCGGTGCCTTCTCCGAACTCTACATTTCCTCGCCCGTCGGCGAGGGCGTGGCCCGCAACATCCTCGACCCGGCAACCCATTTGCTGTTCTCCAACAAGCTGGAGGACAACGCCCCGATTGACGAACTGCGCGCCCAGGGCCTGTCGATCGACGAGGCCATCACCGAGCTGCTGCGGCAGCGGGGGCATGCGATATGAAGGCGCTCCTGCTGCATGCGCTCGTCGCCGTGCTCCTGGCCGCTGCCGGCATCGCGGCCTACGACCGCTGGGTGCTGCGGCCTGCCCTCGTCGTCGGCGTAGTGGACCTGTCGGAGGTCTACCGCGCCAAGGAAGCGGAGTTCACGCAACTGCTCACGAACACCGGCAGCGACGCCGAGCGCGAACGGGCGCTCGCGCTCGCGCGCCGTTTCTCGCAGCGCCTGCCCGCCGCGCTGGAGGAGCTGCCGCAGGAGTGCGGCTGCCTGGTGGTGATCAAGAGCGCGATCGCCGGCGCGCCGAACAGCCGCGACCTGACTCCGGTGTTGCGCAGAAAGGTGGACCAGCCATGACCGAACCTGTCTCCACCGATGCGGCCATCCGGCGGTCTGGCTGGTGGCGCCTCCACGCCCGGTCCTTCGCGGAGTTCCTGCGCCACATGCGGCGGCGCTGGTACCTGTACCTGCCGGTGTTCGCGATCTGGGGCTTCGCCTACGTGCGCCTGTTCGTCGACCCGACGCCGCGCGTGCCGCTGCTCGTCAACTGGACGCCGAGCCTGCCATACCACGTGGCACTGATGCAGTTCCAACAACGGCCCGTGCAGCGCGGCGACCTGATCGTCTTCGCCTTTGCCGGGGAAGCCCAGGCGCACTACCGCGGGCTGCGCGGACAGCCCTTTTTCAAGCGGGTGCGCGGCGTGCCGGGCGACGTGGTCACGGTCTCGGACCGCACGGTCTTCGTCAATGGCGAGGCCGTCGGCCGGGCCAAGACCCACGCCTACGACGGCCACCCGCTTGCGCCCATCGCGCCGGTGGTGATCCCGCCGGGGCACTACTACGTCCAGGGCATCGGACCCCACAGCTTCGACTCGCGCTATGCCGAGAGCGGCCTGGTACGCGACGGGCAGGTGGTGGGCATCGTCCAGCCGATCTTCTGAGGAGCCGGACCATGCGCCGCAAATCCTGCATCGCCCCGCGCGCCCGCGCTGGCCTCGGCCTCCTGCTGGCCATCCTGGCGGCTGCCTCGAATCCCGCGCGGGGCCAGACCAGCCCGGCCTTCGGTCCGCTGGGCACGCCCTCCACGGCCGCGCCCGCCGACGATATGCCGCTGGCCGACTACCTCGGTCTGCTGCGGCAGATCGCCCCGGCCGCCGAGCAGGGAGCCCGCACCTACCTTGCCGCCGCGCAACTGCGCTGCGGCCGCGCGCCGACCACGGCCGAGCTGCGGCAGGCCTTGTCCGAGGGTGACGGCCACCCGGCGCTGATGGGGCTGATCCGCGCCGCCCACCAGCAGGACAAGGCGGCGCGGGACCGGTGGATCGCACAGATCCCGTGCCCGCGGGGAGCTGCGCGATGAAGCGCGCCGCCTGCCTCTCCGTCGCCCTGCTGGCCGGGGCCGGCCTGCCCGCGCACGCCACCGACCTTGGCACCCTGGGGCCGACCTACGAGATCGCTGAGCCGCACCTCCTCCGCATGATCGAGGAACGCCTGCGGGACAAGGAGCGTTCGGGCGAACTGGCCCGCATCGAGCAGGAGGCGCGCGCCCGCGGCACCGACACCGTCAGGAATCCCATGCCGGTCGCCGGCGTGCGGACCACGGTAGCACCACGCACCTTCTACTTCGACCCCACGTACGCGCTGGACCGCAACGTCCTGGGCGCTCAAGGCGAGCTGCTATTCGCCGCAGGCACGCAAGCCAATCCGCTGGACATCGTTTCGCTGTCGCGCCATCTGCTGTTCTTCGACGCCCGCGACACCCGCCAGGTGCGCCGCGCGCTCGAGCTGATGGCGCACTACCAGGGAAGGCTCAAGCCGATCCTGACCGGGGGCTCCTACCTGGACCTGATGAAGTCCTGGCGCATACCCGTCTACTACGACCAGCAAGGGCTGCTCACCCGACGCCTGGGCATCACGCAAGTGCCCGCCCTGGTCTCGCAGGACGGCAAGCGGCTGCGCATCGACGAGATGGAGGTGACCCGATGAGCACTTCCTGCTTCGTCCATGCGCTCCGGTGGCTGGCCGGGCTCGTTCTGGCGGTGGGTTGCGCCGCCGCGGGCGCGACCACCTGCACCGGCAAGTTCCCCAATCCCATCACCGACATTTGCTGGAGCTGCATCCTGCCTCTGAGCATCGGCAGCGCCCGCATCGGCGACTTCGGCTCGCAGGAGGACATCGAGAACCCGGGCAGCCCGCTGTGCACCTGCGGCGTCAACCCCGTCATCGGCTTGTCGATCGGCTTCTGGGAGCCGGCCCGGCACGTCGAAGCCGTGCGCAAGCCCTTCTGCCTGACCTCGCTCGGCGGCATCGACCTGAACCCCGGTATCCCGGCGCCCGAGGCCGCGCGCTTCACGCGGTCCGAGGGCGATGGCGACGGCGGCAGCTTCTACCAGGCCCACTTCTACGTGAACCCCGTCCTCTACTACCTGGAGGTCGTCACCGACTTCCCCTGCCTGGAGAAGGGTTCATTCGATTTGGCCTACCTGACCGAGGTCGATCCGCTGTGGGCCGATGACGAACTCACGCTGATCATCAATCCCGATGCCGTGCTCTTCGCCAACCCCGTGGCGATCGCGGCCTGCGCGGCCGACTGCGTGGCCGCTTCGCTGGGCTTCGGCATCCGCGAGATGTTCTGGTGCGCCGGTTGCCAGGGCGGCCTGTATCCCATGAACGGCCATGTTCCGTACCACCTGGGCGGCGTGCGCACCGCGGCGCTGATGGCGCAGCGGCTGACGGCCAAGATGCACCGCGAGCTGATCGCCTGGGGCTGGCACGGCACACCGGGCCTGTGCGGGCCGTACTTCCTGCCCGTCATGGACAAGGCCGCCTACAAGACGCAGCTCACCCACCCGATCCCGTCCACGTCGAAGGAAGCCGGCAAGTGCTGCCAACCCTTCGGCCGCCAGACCGTCACCTGGGGTGCCGGCAAGGAGTACCCGGTGCGCGGCGAAGACTTCAGTTTCATCTTGTTCAGGAAAAGGAACTGCTGTGTGGGCTACTGACCTTCTCCTACGGCACCGGATCACCCTGGCCTTGGCCCTGGCGTTGCACGCGACGACGTCGCCGGCCGCCGGGCCCGCTGCACCCGACATCTCCGAGGCCGACCTCGAGCGCGTGCGCCGCGAGCAGCCCGCCGTCACCGAGCAGGACATCGAGCAGGCACGGCGCAGGCACCGCATGCCGGGCAACGCCGAACTGAAGGCCGCACCGGTGCCGTCGGCACCGGCCATCGACACCCTGCCCCAGCCGGCAACGCGCGCGCCGATCGACCTCGAGGCGCTGGCGCGCGGCTATGCCTCGCAGTCCGACGCGATGCAGGCCGCCGAAGGGCTGGCGCGCGGGCCGGGTCTTTTCGTGTTCGTGAGCCTGTCGATGCCGCAGCCCGCGCTGCAGCGCCTGATAGACCAGGCCGCGCGCGCCCGCGCCTCGGTCATCCTGCGCGGCCTTGCCAAGGGTTCGTTGCGCGAGACCGTGGCCCAGGTACAGCCGCTCATCGGCACGCGCCAGGTCGCGGTGCAGATCGACCCGCAGGCCTTCGACCGCTTCTCGATCGCCCGTGTGCCCAGCTTCGTGCTGGTGCGTGACGGCACGCGGCCGGTCTCCTGCGCCGGCGGCACCTGCGCGCCGCCCGAGGCCTTCGTGCGCGCGGCCGGCGACGTGAGCCTGGACTACGCGCTGGAGCACATGGTGCGCGCCGCCCCGGCGTTCCAGGGCGACGCCGCGGGATTCCTGCAGCGGCTCAAGAAGTAGGAGCCCGCCATGCGCCTCGCCCTCTCCCTTCTGCTGCGCCGGACCATCGTCTGGTTCACGCTGACCTGCTTCGTCACGACGCAGACGGCCGCCCAAACCGGACCGCATGCTGAGGGCACGGCCGCGGGCCAGGCCGCCAACCCTGTGATCCGCGGCGCGATCAACGCCCCCGACGCCTCTGCGGTGGTTCCGGGCTACACCACCACGCCCCCCGAGCGCGGCTACTACGGCCAGCCCAACCTCTCAGGCCAGACCAGCGCCCGGCTCGCCGCCTGCGCGACAACCCCGAACGATCCCACCTGCCAGGCACTGCTCGGCGCGCGGGCCTCGGCCAACACGCCGCGCGAGGCCGTCTCGCCCTACGACCCTGCCGTCCTTGGCGCGCGCCGCGTGGCGGCCAACCCTTCGACGGCACTGGAGGACATCGCCAGCTACTACAGCGGCTGCCAGATATACACCGTGGCCACGCCTTCGGCGGAGACCCGCGTATGCCGACAGTACAGCGGCGCGACGGCCCAGTCTTGCGGCCGCACGCTGTCCGTGTCGATCTCACGCACCAGCAGTTGCCCGCCGGGCGAGTGGTTCGCCCAGGCCGCGTCCGGCAGCGTCGCGTTGGCCGTGCAGTGCAAGCCGGACCAGCCGGCCTCAGGGCAACGCTTCCGGGTGACCAGCGGCGGCGTGCCCGTAGCCTTCTTCGACGTGGACGCCGCCTCGGGGCTGGTGTTTCCGCAGATGGTGGCGCCCCTGCCCATCCCCTCGTGGCCGCCGGGGGGCCAGAACGGCGTCTGGGTCGTGAACAACCGCTGCAATGGCGACGCCTGCCGACTGACCGGCTTCATCGCGCAGGAATACCGCCAGGTCTGCATGGGCGGCGGCGGGGACTCCGGAGACACGAACTGCACCAACGAGCGCCCATTCCTCGAGGTCTACGGCGCCTGCCCCGCCGGCACGCAAAGCGGCGACCGGATCGCCTACACGACCGGCTCGGGCGGCGACGCCGGTGACACCCAGATCACCTACCTCGAAGAGGGCCGCTGCTATGCCCCCAGCACCGACCCCAGCGACGCGCCGGGCCAGGACACGACGGGTACCTACCCGGCTTCCTACTGGCGTCCCGGCGGAAACCGTCCCATCGTCGGCTTCCGGTTGAACCCGCTGTACGGCCCGATCCCGCAGATGGCGCTGAGCTTCGAGCGGCCGCACACCACGGTGACCGAGTCCGACCAGTGGGACGATCAGTGCCCCGCGCTGGAGAGCGAAGGGCGCTGCGCCATCACCGGCGCGGCGCGCTGCGTCGGAGGACCGGCCACCAAGGTGATCGACGGGGCGTCGGTGACGCGCGCGTGCTGGCGCTACGAGACCTCGCTCTCGTGCCAGTATGGGGCGCCCACCGACGAGTGCGCGCCGCTGGCCGCGGCGGGCTGCACCCCGAACAGCACGGTCTGCCGCCAGATGAACCCGGCCACAGGCACCTGCGAGGTCGCCGAGAACACCTACAACTGCCCGGTGGCCGCCAGCTCGGCGGTGACGGCGCGTAACTGCCCGACCGACGTCTTCTGCATCGCGGGCAGTTGCTTCAACACCACCTACACCAACGATGCCGACTTCGCCCGGTCGATGTCCTTCCTGGAAGCGGGACGCGAGGCCGGGGTCTACCTCGACACAGACAACCTGCAGGTTTTCAAGGGCGAAGCCAACCGCTGCCGCGACCGGCTGCTCAAGAACTGCTGCACCTCGGACTCGGCCGGCAGGGGAATGAGCAACCAGAGCATGTTCGGCGTCGGGTCGAGGCTGGTTTTCGATGTGTTGATGAATTCCGGCAATCGCGAATTCCTCTACCACGGTATGCAGGCGCTGCTGATGAGCGGCGGGTTCTCAGGCAGCTTTACCACCTACGGCGTCACGGTGGCCATCAATGGCACGGCCCTGCCTGCCGGCTCGGCGGTGCTCTATGCCGGCGAGAGCGTGGTGGTGGCCTTCGACCCATGGAGCCTGGTCATCGCGATCGTCATCTACGTGGTGATGTCGGCGATCTCCTGCGACGAAGAGGAAGGCAAGCTCGCGATGAAGGAAGGTGCGCGGCTGTGCCACACGGTCGGCACCTACTGCTCATCGTGCATCCGCGTCCTGGGCAAGTGCGTCTCCTGCATCACGCACACCACGACCAAGTGCTGCTTCAACTCGGTTCTGGCCCGAATCATCAACGAGCAGGGTCGGCTTCAGGTCGCGAAGTGGTGGGGCACAGCCGAGGGGCCGGACTGCTCGGGCTTCACGATCGCACAGCTGCAGAGCCTGGACTTCGCTCGCATGGACCTGACCGAGTTCTATGCGTCGATCGTGCCGAACATGCCCGATGTGGGCGCGATGCAGGGCGGCGCCGCCGGCCGCGCAAGCAACTGCTACTACGGCAAAGGGAGATGCCAATGAACACCGCCACCCGCGCCGGGTGCTGCTTCGCAGGCATCGCCCTGATCCTCCTCCTCGCCACGCGAGTGCATGCCGAGCCAGTCCGCACGCCCGTGTCGGATGCGCGGCCCGTCCTGCTGGCGGCCCTGCAGTCAGCGGACGGCACGGCCCACGGCGTGCTCACCGGCGAAGTGGCGGATGCGATCACCCGGCATTTCCAGGCCACCTCTCCGATCTACATCGATGTGTCCACCGCGAAGCGCTACCGGGAGGCGGGCTGCAGCCGGCTCAAGGTGCTCTTCTGGCAGGAAGGCGTGAAGCTGCCCAACATGGCGGCGCCGCGCAAGCAGACGATCGAGTTCGGCATCAACTATTGCCTCGACGGCCTGCCGCCGAAGTCGCTGCTGTGAGGACGTCATGACGATCCGTCCCTCCCCTGCGTGCCTGCGGTTGCTGCCGGTTCTGGCGCTGGTCGCCAGCGCCGCTGCGGCTCAGGAAGCGGCCCCTGCCGCCGGGCACGGCGAGACCCGCGCCTACTGGTCCGACCGCTGGCGCGGCTGGCACTTCTACGAAGACCCTCCGCTGGAGGATCCCGCGCCGCCACGCGCCCAGGCCGCCCCGGCCAAGCCGGCCCAGCCGGTCGCCTCGCCCCGTCCGCCCGAACTGGTGGAATTCGAGCGGCTGCAGAAGACCCTCGAAGACCTGCGCAACATCGCGATCATGCGGCCGACCGAGTCCAACGTGCGGCGCTACATGGAGCTGGAGATGCAGGTGGTGAACCGTGCATCCTACTTCGCCGATGTGGCGCAACGCGTGGCCTGGGCCACGCCCGAGCTCGATCCGACATTGCAGGGCCGGCCCGTCAACGCCCAGGCGCTGGAAGTCTTCGAACGCCAGCAACGGACCGACCGCTCCGCCTCGGTCGCCACGCTGGGCCGCGACCACGTGCTCATCTTCTTCTACCGCAGCGATTGCCCGTACTGCCACACCTTCGCGCCCACCTTGCAGGCGTTCGAGGCACGCCATGGCATCCAGGTCGTGGCCGTGAGCGTGGATGGCGGCGCGATGCCGGGCTTCCCGCGCTCCCGCCCCGACAACGGCATCGCCACGGCCCTGCAGGTGACCCAGGTGCCGGCCGTGTTCCTGGCCCAGCCCGCCACCGGAAAGATCACCCCGATCGGCTCCGGCGTGCTCTCCGAGTCGCAGTTGCTCGAGCGCATCGCCATCGTTTCCTCGCCCACCGGCGAGGCCATGCTGCCCAGCGCGACCCAGCACATGGCCCTGCCCTAGGAGGTCTCCATGTCCCATCCCTCCCGTCCTGTCCATGCCCGCAAGGCCGTCGCGCTGGCGGTGGCCCTGGCCATGCTGTCCGCCACGCTGCCGGCGCGCGCCGACCTCAACAGCGAGGTCAACGACATGTTCAACAACCTGGGCGCCATAGGGAACTACACCGCACCAGGCGCGTTCCGCGGCCAGACCTACAACACCTACACAGGCGGTTCGCTCATGATGCGCTCGCCCAACAAGGTCTACCAGCTCGCGGCGATCCAGTTCCCGAGCGTGAAGGCGGGCTGCGGTGGGATCGATGTGTTCGGCGGCTCGTTCTCGCACATCTCCGCGCAGGAGTTCAAAAACCTCTTGCGCAACATCACGGCCGCGCTGCCCGGCATAGCGTTCCAGCTCGCGCTCGAGGCCGTCTCCCCGCTGCTGGGTGGCCTGACAAAGTGGGCCAAGGGCTTGGAGACCTGGATCAACAACGCCCGGATCAACTCCTGCGAGACCGCGAAGGCGATCGTCAGCTCCGCAGCCGAGGCGGTGGGCTACAGCTCGCAGGAAACCTGCTCGGACCTGGCGATGGAGATGGGCCTGGAGAGCGACCGCGACGCGGCCCGCCGGCGCTGCTCGACCGACCGGCCCAGCATCCTGTCTTCCGCCCGCTCCTCGGGTGACGCCAACGTGCGCAACAAGGCTCCGTTCGTGGGCAACCTGACCTGGAAGGCGCTGCAGTACACCGGCTCCTACCTCGACGACGCGGGGCGCGAGCTCATCATGAGCATGGTCGGCACCGTCATCTACTACCCCGAGGAATCGGGGCGCGATCCGGAGCCGATCGCCCCGACGCTCACGTCGATCAGCCAGTTGCTCTACGGCCAGGCAGCCGGTTCGGGCAACAACGTCATCCAGCACCTGCTGCGCTGCAACGACTATTCGGCCTGCGACGTCGTCTCGACCAATACCGCCTACGACCACGTGCCCTTCACGGCGCGCGTGGAGACCATGATGCGCTCGATCGCCGACCGCATCGCCACCCGCACGGCGATCCCCAACAACTCCGCCGAGGTCGGCTTCGTCAACCAGACCACCGAGCCGGTCTACAAGATGCTTTCGGTCGGCACCAGCATCCCGGGCTCGGGCCTGGCCGACAGCCTAATCGGCCAGTACCGCGACGTGATCGCGGCGGACTACGCCTACGTCTTTCTCGAAAGGAACCTGCGCCTGGGCATGGCGGCCCTGGCGAAGGACTACACGCTGCAGCAGGCGCAGCGCGACCAGGCCAACCAGATCCGCCAGCGCGCTCAGGCCATCCTGCTGCAGATCTCCCAGGAGAAGAACCTCCTGTATGCGAAGGTCGGTTCCTACCGCGCCGTCGCCAGCCACCTGGAGCAGTTGGAGCGCCAGTTGCGCTCGAGCATGCCCCAGCATGTGATGGACATGCTGGGCCAGCAGGCGGCCCACCTGTCGCGTTGACGCCGATGGTAGGGCACGACCATGTGGGAGATCTACGCCTACCAGAACGCGGACAGCCTGTTTGGGGTGTTCAATGCGTCCGCCGCGATCCACGCCTCCGGCGACTACGCATCGGCAGTCGCGGCGGTGGCCTTCTGCGGCTTCGTCGCCGCCCTGATCGCCTACGCGTTCGCCCCTGAAAAGCTCCAAGGCTGGAAGTGGCTGGCCTCGGTGGTGCTGGTCTTCGGCATCCTGATCGTCCCGAAGGTCACCGTGGGCATCATCGACAAGACCGGCGGCTCGCCGGTCAAGGTCGTGGACAACGTGCCCTTCGGGGTGGCGCTGCTGGGCAGCCTGACCAGCACCATCGGGCACACGCTCACCGGGCTGTTCGAGACCGCCTTCCAGGTGATCCCCGGCGCGGGGGCCTTGCCGGCCGAGCTCTCCTACCAGCAGAACGGCCTGATGTTCGGGAACCGCCTGGTCAGGGAGACCGGCAACGTGGTGTTCCAGGACCCCGCCTTCCGCACGGACCTCGTGAACTTCATTCACAACTGCGCGATGTATGACCTGATCGACAGCTCGCTCGATCCGGCCACCTTCTCCGCCTCCGACGATGTCTGGCCGCTGATGGCCTCGCCCAACCCTGCGCGGTTCAGCACGCTCACGGGCGCAGGCGGCGCCGTGGGCGTGGACACCTGCCCGAACGTGTACCAGAGCCTCAATGGCCGGCTGCCGGCGCAACTCCAACGCATCCAGGGGCGTCTGGCCTTCCAGCTCAACCCAACGCTACCCGGCACCGCGGCGGCGGCCGCGATCGCAGGCCAGATCCAGCAGGCCTACCTCAAGAACAGCATTGCCAATGCGTCAGCCACCGCCGCGGACATCATCCGGCAGAACGCCATGCTCAACGCGCTGGAGGACACGGGCAAGATCGTCGGGCAGAAGGTCAATGACCCGGCGGCCATGGTGCTGGCCGTGGGCCGGGCCCAGGCCGTCGCCCAGATGAACGCCTCGTGGCTGAATTACGGCAAGGTCGCCGAGCAGGCACTGCCCGTCTTCCGCAACGTGATCGAAGCGGTCACCTACGCGATGTTCCCGCTGTTCGTGCTCCTGCTGCTGCTCACCAGCGGCCGCGAGACGATGATGGCGTTCAAGGGGTATGCGTCGATCCTGATCTGGATCCAGCTCTGGCCTCCGCTGTACGCCATCCTCAACTACATGGCCTCGATCTACGCGGCCTACGACCTGGCAGCCGCGGCGGACCTGGGCACCGGCACGAAGGCGCTGGCGCTGCAGACGGCCTCGGTGATCTATTCCCGCGCGCTCTCGGGTGAGGCGATCGTGGGGTATCTCGCCATTAGCATTCCCTTTGTAGCCTGGGCCGCACTGAAAAGGATGGAGAACTTCGGCACGGCGCTGGTGGGCGGGCTGTCAGGCTTGCAGGCCATGCTGTCGGGCTCGACTTCGGCGGTCACCGTCGGCAATACGTCGCTGGGCAACGTCTCCATGGACCAGATGCAGCTCGCGCCGAACCGTACCTCGGCATTCATGGGGAGCTGGCAGCACGACCTGAGCGGCAACACCTTCTCGGCGAACGCGCTCACGGGCAGGACGGCGGTGAGCCTGCTGCGCAACCAGGGCTACGCATCGCGGGTCGTGTCGATGCGGGTGTCCGAACAGGACGTGCAGGACGCCAGCCGGCAGGTGGATGCCGCGCGCAGCGAGGCGGTGGCGGCCAGCAGCGAGCGCTCGTCCGTACTGGCGGAGGCCTTCACGAAGGGCGTGGCCAAGTTGCGGTCGTCGCGCAGCAGCAGCGGCTCCACGTCGAGCAGCTTCGAGCAGTTCGGCGAGACGCTCAATCGGCTGGACCAGATTAGCAGGAGCGTCTCGGACACCACGGGCCTGACACAGGCGCAGGTCGCGCGAATAGCGCTGGGGGCCTCTGGCCGACTTGGCGTCAACACCCCCCTCTTCGGTCTACAAGGCAACGCAACAGCTGAGAAGGCCTATGCATCGGGTTTGTCCAAGGCAGAGCAGCAGGCTCTTGCCTCCATGACGAGTGAACAACTTGCCGAGTTCAAGCAGTTCGGCGACCGAGCATCGCAGGACAGGAGCTTCATGAACGTCATAGCGAGCGATGCACGTGAAGCCCAGGACCTCGCCTCACGCCTGTCTTCGACCGCTACACGCTCGGAGCGTGCCGACGCAAGCCTCGCGGAGCGAAGCGCCTTCGCGGAGCGCGTCTCGACAGCGTACGAACGGGGCGAGACGATCTCTATCGACATCGCCCAGGACCCGCACAACCTCGCCATGTTCACCCGCTACGCCGAGCAGTACGGCGGCAACAGCGCCTCCGCGCACGTGCTGATGGAAGCGGAACTGGCCCGACAATCCCTGCGCCCGCATAGCGTGTTCTCGGACGGCACGGCGGTGCCAACGACCTTTGGCGACCTTCAGGCCCATCACCTGCGGAACTCCGGCGATCCGGCATTGGCACCCGACCTCACAGGACGCCACCAATCAAATCAGGGTGACGTGCGCCGGTTCGGTGGCGGTGCCACGCCACCCACGCCGACGGCGGGTTCGGCTTCATCAATGCGCAGCACGGTTCGGGAGGAAGGCAAACGTATCCGGGCAACCACTTCGGCCGATCAGGGAACATTCGACCGCAAGGCACAGATCACGAGGACGCCCGACGGCACCCTGGCGTCCGAGCGCTCCCTGATGATGCAAACGGGTAAACAGGTCAAAGAGGATGCCGCGCCGTTGATCGATGAAGCGAAAGAAGCTGTAAAGAAGGCCCTGAAAAAATAGCTGATCAGAGGTTCTTGTCCGCGTCGAGCATGTGGTTCCCATACTCGGGCCGAGGTGGCTTCATGAACTGTGGATGGCCTTCATCGCGCCAGTAATTGGCAGCGAGATCTCGACCTGACGTGCCCATTCCAGGAATCGGTTCAAGTTCTTCTTCCGCATGGAGTGGAAGGCGCCGTCGCCGCTTCCCGACCTGCGACAACCCACCGCCGATTGCTCCGCCGAACAGCGCGCCCACGGCCATCATGACGATGCGCAGGCCCCAGTCGTCGTTGCGTGCAGGCAGGTACCCAGCGCCGACGCCCAGGAGCAGGAAGAAGAGGAAGATGGCTTTTCGCATGAGCACCTCCTGACAGTTACCCTATCAGCGGCGACCTTCATGTCAAGACCTCCAAGGGCCTTCCAGCCTCTCACCACACGATATGGTCGGCTGGCGCCGTCGAATGTCCGAGTTCCTCAATCTTCCTGGGAGCCCTGCGAATCCTAGACTGCCGTCTGCGTCTCGCGGACTGCAGCCTCGATCACGTCGAAAGCGACCGTCGGCACACGGTCGGCTAACGCTTGCGCTCTTTGATGGAGATCACCTCGGCGTTGTCCAGGCAGATGACCGCCAGCACGGTGTCACTGCGATGGCTCGCGCGTGCCCCACAGCTTGAGAGCGCTGCCGAACCGCTTGAATCGACTGAGGCACTTGCGCGGGCCGCGAATGGCACAGGTGCCGCGAGCGTGAACGGGCGGATTTCCCGATGACAAATCCTCTTTGTCGCTTTTGGCAATGACGTTTACATTCCCTTCGTATCGGAAATGCAACCAACGGAGGGGCGGATGATGAAGCGGATCTCAAAGGCAGCGGCGGCGGCTGGTCTCTCGCTGCTAGCGAGCGGCTGTGCCACATTCAGCCAGCAGAAGGCGCTCACGGAGAAAGTGAGCCCCGTCATTTCACAACTGCGACAACGTCAGGCCGAGGCGGACGCTGCCCGGATGGCGTTCTACGCAGCCGCGCCCATTCTCAACAGCCAGGTGGACGCCACTGAACTAAATGGCCTGATCAGCGCGCTGTGCGCGCCGCCTCCACCGATTCCGGCAGAAGCGCTCGATGCGCTGGACGCATTCCAGCGGCAGCTGACCGTGCTCAGCAAGGAACCCGATGCCAGCTTTTCGGGCTATCAGCAGAGCATCGCCACCACACAGAAGACGCTCAACAGCCTCACTGCACTGGGCGACTACCAGGCCCGGGAAATACAACGCCGGAAGGACGCGGCCGAGCAGGAGGCCGATATCGTGAAGCGCGAATTGGACTGCGGCACTGTGATCCGACAGAACTTTGCTGCGGAGATCACTGGGCCTGATTTCGGCACGGATGTCAAGGCGTTGGGCTCGGTAGCTGTGATCCAAGCAGTCGGTGCGCTCATCCTCAAGATCGAGCAGATCGCGGACCGCGAGCTTCGCGCTGCCGCGCTACGCCAGTACGTCGCCATCTACAAGGCAGAGGTGGCTGTCGCCTTGGACCAACTCGATTCCAGCACGAGCCAAGGCGCCATCGCGAACGATCCGGAGCTGCGCAAGTCCAAAGTACCACCGGGTGCGCGCAGCGCCTACTCCCGTATGCTGCGCGAGCACCTTCAATACCTTGAGCGCAAGGCCTTGCTACTGCTACGCGATGCACGAAACCCGGCCTTGCCCCGCACTCTCAACCTGCAGGCCGCAGACGCGTTCGCCGAGACAGCAGCAGCGCACGCCAAGGTGCTGGGCGCTCTCACGATCGCCGACCGGACTCTAGCCAGCTTGCGCACTTGGTACTGGACCTACACGCGGGCTATCGAGGCCGGTCCGTCAAGCCCCAGCGAGTTGGTTGACGCGCTGTTCGCTGCCACCAAGGATCTGAGCGCATTGGACAGTTTGTATGGCTCCTTCGACAAGGCCCGCAACCAATAGGAGGCGGCTGTTCCTCGGCCTCGCTGTGGCGGGCTGCGGCGGCCTCGCCCTCGCGGCCGCTTGGCAGGAAGGCACCAAGCCCTATATCTACAAGGGCTTCAAGCCCGATCCATCGCTGGAGCTATCCTGGCAAGTGGCAATCGTGCTGCGCAAGACCCCCGATGCAATCCGCTGCGGAGGCGCGGTCATTGCATCGCGCTGGGTTCTCACCGCCGCCCACTGCTTTGATGGCATCGACGCCTCCGACGTCCGCGTCATCGCCAATACGCGGAATCTCAATGATCCGGAGCGAACCGTGCGCCGGGTCAACGAACTCGAGACCTACTACCACCAGGGACTGGAATACAGCGCCTCGTCCCGGCGCTTCGACGCCGCGCTGCTCAAGCTCGACCAGCCCATCGCGGCAAAACCGCTGGAACTCGCCTCCGCGGCCGAAGCGTCGCTGGACGCCGTAGGAGCGAAGGCCCAGGTCTTCGGCTGGGGTATCACGGAATCGGGGGTGTTTTCCACCGACTTGCTGGCAGCGAACGTCACCATCCATCCCGGCGCGACATGCCAAGCATCGGGTCCTGGGATACCTCCGCTGGCGGACACGCTGATGATCTGTGCAGGGGGGAACGTCGAGGACGCATGCAGCGGCGACAGCGGGGGACCGCTCGTGGCTGAGCTGGGCGGCCGACAGTTCGTGATCGGCATCGTCAGCCGCGGCGTCGACTGCGCGAAGCATCAGGGAGCCGGCATCTACACGCGAGTTCGCGCCCTGAGCACTTGGATCTCCACAATGCGCGCCAAGCACGCCGATCCCGGAGAAATCGAGCAGCGCTAAAGGTGAGACGCTTCTTACCAGGCCAATGCAACGCGCAAGAACGAAACCGGACACGGGGCACGTAACCAGTTCACCAGCCCATCCAGCGCAAAACCCTCTACAGCATGCAGGGAATACGTGTGCGCTTCAGGTTTCTGCACCCATCTATGTCGCAAGGGAAGCCCATCCCGTCCCAGAACTGGTGGACCCCTGGGTGGACCCCTGGCTGCCGAACAAAGAAAAAGGGCTCCTAACTTGATAGCTAGGAGCCCTTATCGTTATTGGTCGGCGTGGCGGGATTCGAACTCGCGACCCCTTGCACCCCATGCAAGTGCGC
>JADHED010000985.1_pt1 | contig 26936 bp, 18 predicted proteins | sample 8952041 | NCBI WGS metagenome assembly JADHED01 (sample SAMN16124423, study PRJNA663239) | bioreactor sludge metagenome | isolation source: sludge (control) | place: India:Bengaluru | collected 2018-09-08
TCTCCGCCGGCGCCGGCGCCGGCGCGCCCGAGCCGGGGGCCGACGCGCCGGCGGCGTCCGGCTCGTCGCGCTCGACACCCGGGAGGGCGTCCGGCATCCCGCCCGAGCGCTGACCGTGGACCGGCGACGCCGCCTCGAGGATCCGGGCGCGCGCCGCCGCGTCGAGCGTCGCGCCGCGCAGCGCGTGCGCGAGGTCGATCGCGTCGGCCTCTTCCGCGCTCCTGCCCGGCACGGCCTTGAAGCGCGCGCGCGCGGTCGAGGCCGCCCAGCGGAACTCCGCCGCCATCCGGCCCGGCGGCGATTGCACGAACGCGGCCTCGCCGCGCGTCACCAGCTGGTCCGGGAAGTCCGGCGCGCACGCGGACGCCCCTCCCGACACGACGGTTACGAGCAGGACGGACAGCCCGGCCAGGACCGGCCCGACCGTTTTCATGGGTGCCCTCCCCCCGGGGACAGACCCGCGCGGCGTGATCCGGACGACGGCTCACCACGAGCGGACGACGATCATCTTGCGGCCGATCCTGCGACGGAGACAAGCGCGGGCGCGTCGCCCGTTCTCTCGACCGCGCGGCCGCGCGGCCGCGCGGCGGGTGCTAACCTGCCCTCGCCCGAGTCTTCCGGGAGACGTCGCGTGTCGCCCTCTGCGGACGATCGGTGGCTGGCGGGCGAGGCCTACGACGCGTACATGGGCCGGTGGAGCCGGCCGCTGGCGCGCGCGTTCGTCGCCTGGCTCGACGTGAAGCCGGGGGCGCACTGGCTCGACGTGGGCTGCGGGACCGGCGCGCTCACGTCCGCGATCTGCGCGGCCTGCGCTCCGGCGTCGGCCCTCGGCGTCGACCCCTCGGCGCCGTTCGTCGACCACGCGCGCGCGACGCTCTCCGACCCGCGCGTGACGTTCGCGGTCGCCGCCGCCGAGGACCTGCCGCGGCGCGCGGACGGCTTCGACGCGGCCGTCTCGGGCCTCGTGCTGAACTTCCTCCCCTCGCCCGCGGTCGTCGTCGCGGCGCTGCGCGAGCGGCTCCGCGACGGCGGCGTCGTCGGCGCGTACGTCTGGGACTACGCGGAGGGGATGGAGTTCCTGCGCGTGTTCTGGGACGAGGCGGCCGCCGAGGATCCGCGCGCCGCCGCGCTCGACGAGGGGCGCCGCTTCCCGCTCTGCCGTCCGGACGCGCTCGCCCGCCTGTTCGAGGAGGCGGGGCTCGCCGACGTGGAGACGACGTCGCTCGAGATCCCGACCGAGTTCGCAAACGTCGACGACTTCTTCACGCCGTTCCTCCGCGGCACGGGGCCGGCCCCGGGCTACGTCGCGTCGCTCGACGCCGCGGCGCGCACGCGGCTGCGGGAGCGGCTGGCCCGCCGCCTGGCACCGTCCGCCGACGTGCCCCGCATCGTGCTGCGTGCGCGGGCGTGGGCCGTGCGAGGCCGGTCGGACCGTCTGCAGCGGTGATCGTCCGCGGTTCCCGGTGGCATGGGATCAGCGGTGACGCCGCCGCGGCAGGGCGGCGCGTCCGGCAATCCCCGAGGCCGGCGGGTGTACCCTCCCGCCGTCGTACCGTCACATCTGCCGGCACGGGTCACCGGCCGTCGTCCGGCGAGGCGCCGTGCCCGAGGGGAGGGACCGTCATGTCGAGAGAACCGCTCCCGGCGTTCTCCATTCTCGCGGCGGCGTGCCTCGCGCTCGCGGCGGCGTGCCTCGCGCTCGGCGGTTGCGCGACGAGCGCCCCCGGCGGCCAGGGCGCGCCCGCGCCCGCTCCGGACCTGGCCACGTACGCGGGGCACCTCGTCGTCGGGCGCGGCCCGGAGTCGGTCGCCGACCGGCCGGTCGTGAACGAGCCGGCGTACGAGGAGTCGTGGTTCACGCCGTGCGGCGCCGCGGCGTCGGATCCCGCGTGGAGGGTCCGCTTCCCGGAGCACGCGGCCGAGTACGACCGGGCGCGCGACGGCGGCCCCCTGAAGCCGGGCCAGCGCGCGTTCGTCCGCATGACCGCGCGCCGGATGAAGGACGTCGCCGGGCAGGGCCCGAACGTGCCCCAGCTCGTCGTGGACCGGCTGCTGGAGGTGCGCCCCGCCGGCGAGCAGGACTGCAGCGCGCCGTAGACGCCGGACCAGGCGCGGGGCAGCCGGCCCCGAATCCCGGACCTCGCGGGGAGAACCCCCTGGTTCGCTGCACGGCGTCGTGCACGGATGCACCCGGACGTGCCCGGCGGCCCGCGGGAGGCCGCCCGTGCCTCCGCCGTTTCGCCGCCATCTCCCCGCCCTCCCGTGTCTTTCGCCGTTCCCGGGGTCCGCCGCGGGTCCGCGGCTCGTTGGCACCGGTCGTGAAGCGCTCCCTCGCGGGGCAGACACGCTGCCGAGCCCGCGAGGAGACCACCGAGATGAACCGCCGCGCCTCCACCCGCCGCCGCGCCGCCCTGAGCCGCCGTGCCGCCCTGAGCCGCCGTGCCGCCCTGAGCCGCCGTGCCGCCATCGGCCGCCGTGCCGCGGCGCACGTCGTTCTCGTCCTCGTGCTTGCCGCGGCCGGCGCCGGCGCCGGCGCCCGAAGCGCCGTCGCGGGGAGCCTCGAGCCGCCCGGCGCCCCGGCGCCGACGATGAAGACGATCCAGGAGGTCGCGCCGCGCGTCACCGTGCAGAGCCTGCCGTTCGTGCCGCCGCGCACCTACGTCATCTCGCAGCCGGGTTCGTACTACCTCGACGACAACATCTTCGGCGGACCCGGCATCACGGCGATCTCCATCGAGGCCTCCGACGTGGTCCTCGACCTGAACGGCTTCGGGCTCTTCGGCACCGAGGACTCCGACTCGGGGATCAACGTGATAGGCGGACGCTCGGGCGTGACGATCCGGAACGGCACCATCGTCGGCTGGCCCGTGCACGGGATCTTCGGCCCGAACTGCGTCGGCTGCGTCGTGAGCGGCATCGTCGCCGAGGACAACGGTGCCCGCGTGCTCAACGCGGCCGCGATCTGGCTCGGCGCGCAGGGAGTGGTCCGGGACGCCATCGCCACGGGCACCGCCAACGGCCCCGGCATCGAGGTCGAGCACAACGGCGTGATCGAGCGCTGCGTCGCGGCCCGCAACGCGGTCGGGTTCCGGCTGGCGGGCGACACCGGCATCGTCCTCGACTCCGTCGCCGTCCACAACGGCGTCGGGATCCACCTCGAGGCCTCGAGCCGGGCGTCCCGCTGCGTCGCGAGCTACAACGACGTCGGCGTCAACATCCTCGCGGGCGGCGGCGCGCTCGGCTGCCAGGTGCGCGAGAACCGGGTCGGCATCGAGGTGCTCGAGACCGGCGCCGACGTGTCGGACAACCTCGTCACGATGAGCGCCGAGACCGGCATCCTCCTCGCCGCCAGCTCCGCGCGGGCCCGCGTCGCCGGCAACCACGTCGCCTGCGCCGGCGGCGCGGCCGGGGTCGCCGACGAGGGGAGCGGCGGCCACTTCATCGCGGCCAACTCGTTCACCGCCTGCACCCCGTCGCTCCTGCTCTCGGGCGCGAGCGCCGTCGGCGAGCTGATCGCCGTGTCCGCGACGGAGCCGCTGTCGTCCGCGAACCCCCTCGCGAACGTCGAGTTCTGACGGAGGACCGCGCATGAGACGTCACACGCAGCGCGACCCCGTCCTGCGCCGGGCCGCCGGGCTCGTCGCGCGCGCCGAGAACATCGACCCGGGCGGCGACGGCCACCAGTGGGCGTGGTCCGAGAACGCGGGCTGGATCAACGCGCGCCCGCTCGGCGCGGGCGGGCCGGGCATGCAGGTGGACGACGCCGCCGTCACCGGCTGGCTCTGGGCCGAGAACCTCGGCTGGGTCAACCTGCACTGCGTCAACACCGCGAGCTGCGACGCCACGGCGTTCGGCGTCGTCAACGACGGCCACGGGCGTCTCTCGGGTCTCGCGTGGTCCGAGAACGCCGGCTGGATCGACTTCCGCCCGCCGTTCGGCGGCGTGATCCTCGCCGGCGCGCCGGCCGCGGCGAGCGGCTGGGCCTGGGGCGAGAACGTCGGCTGGATCAACTTCGACACGGGGGCGGACCGCGTGATCCGCACGTCGTGGGCCTGCGACGAGGCGGTTCCGGCCCCGGTCCTGCAGCTGAGCCTCGCGGGCAGCGCGGAGACGATGCTGAGCTGGCCGGAGGTCCCGGGCGCCACGGCGTACGACGTCGTGCGCGGCGGCGTGGCGGCGCTGCGCGCCGCGGGCGGCGACTTCGCGCTCGGCGGCGTCGCGTGCGTCGCGCGCAGGCAGGTCGAGTCCTCGGTCGCGAACGAGCGGACCGGCGAGCGGCCGCCGGAGGGTGATGCGTTCTGGTTCCTGGTGCGCGGCGTGAACTGCGCCGGCGCCGGCACCTACGGCGACGCCACGGCCGTGCCGCCGGGCCACCGCGACGCCGGCATCGCGGCGTCGGGAGCGGACTGCCCGTGAGCGTCGGGCGCGGACGGCCCGTGAAGCGGGAACGACAGCGAGCGGCCGGAGCCGTCCGGCCCGCCGAGGAGAGCCTCATGAACCGGACCGTGGACCCCTTCCGTCGTCCGCGCCGGGCGCGGGCCGTCGCGCTCGCGTCGCTCGCGTCGCTCGCGCTGACCGCGCTGACCGCGCTGACCGCGCCGACCGCGCAGGCCGGGTCGCTCGTGCCGCCGGCCGGGCCGCCCGCGTCGACGATGAAGACGCTCGCCGAGGCGGAGCCGCGCACGGCGGTCGCCTCGCTCCCCGGTTCGGCGTCGGCGCTGCATGTGATCTCGCAGCCCGGGTCCTACGTCCTGACCGCGAACCTCTACGGCGAGGACGGGAAGAACGGGATCGAGATCATCGCCGACAACGTCACGCTCGACCTGAACGGGTTCGCGCTCGAGGGCGCCGCGGGCGGCAGCGGGATCGCCACGCCGTACGACCGGCACCACGGGATCACGATCCACGACGGCACGCTGCGCGGCTGGGGCCGTCACGGGATCGAGGCGGCGAACTGCGACGCCTGCACCGCGCGCGGGCTGATCGTGGAGGGGACGGGCGGCGACGGGTCGTACTCGTCGATCTCGCTGGGCTGGTTCTCGCGCGTGGACGCCTGCACGGTGCGCCTCAACGGGCCCTGGACGGGCATCCAGGTGCAGGACGGGAGCCTCGTGACGCGCTGCCTGTCCGCCTACAACGGGAACGGCTACGAGCTGTCCGGGGGCGGCGGGAGCATCCTCGACTCGCAGGCGGTCAACAACGCCGGGCTCGGCATCTACCACCAGGGCGAGGGGATCGTCGCGCGCTGCACCGTGCAGGGCGGCGACCTGGGCGTCCACACCGGGGCGTCGGTGCTGGTCGCGCAGAACACCGTGTGGACGAGCAACGTCGGGGTGAACGCCGACGACACGCACGGCCTCGTCGAGCGGAACCACGTCCGGATGACCTGGAACCGGGGGCTGCAGGTGGCGGCCGGCGTGGCGGGGGCGGTGCTGCGCCGCAACGCCGTCGTCGAGGGGGCGACCGGCATCTTCACCGACCCCTCAGGGATCAACCTCGTCATCGGCAACAGCGCCGCGGGGAACTCCGTGGACGACTACGCCGGGGGCGGCGCGTACGGCGTCGTGCTGGACCTGCGCGGCGGCGCGACGATCACGGAGGCGAGCCCCTTCGCCAACGTCCGGCACTGAGCCGCGCGGTCGGCCACGGCTCCCGGGCGTGCTGCCCTCAGCGATACTCGCCGGCCCAGAGCGCCTCGACGAAGTGCGATAACGGAATGACGTCGATCGTGTCGACACGCCGCGGTCTCGCGTGCAGCCCGACGCAGACGAGCCGCTTGAACCTCTTCTCCTCGGCGAGCGCACGCAGCGAGCGCAGGTCCCGGGCCGCGATCGTCGGCTTCGCCTTGACCTCGATCGCGGTGTGATCGCCGAGCAGGAAGTCCACCTCGTAACCCGACGCGGAGCGCCAGTAGCGGAGCGACTCGCCGGACCGGTACTCCACGTAGCTGAGCAGCTCGTGCATGAGCAGCGTCTCGACCGCCGTTCCGAACTCGGGAGTGCCCGGCTGCGGATCACGGCCCTGCAGCGCACCGACGACGCCCACGTCGAAGAAGTAGTACTTCGACGAGACGATCGGACGGCGGTTCCTGGACTCGCGCCACGCCGGGAGTTCGTGCAGCAGCAGCGTGTCCTCGAGGATGCGGAAGTACTCGTAGACGGTCGTGCGCGGGACCTGGGCGTCGTTCGACACCGCGGTGTAGTTGACCATCGTCGCGTTGCACAGCGCCGCCACCTGCAGGAAGCGACTGAACGCCGGGGCGTTCCTGGTGATCCCCTCGGCGAGGACCTCCTGCTGCAGGTAGGTGCCCGTGTACGCGGCGAGGTCTGCCCGCGGATCGTCGGAGAAGTAGATCGACGGCAGGAGTCCGCGTGCGATGGCGCGGCGCAGGTCGAAGTGCGTGCCGAGTTCCGCCGAGGTGAGCGGGTGGAGGTGTTTGACGCGCGCCCGGCCGCCGAGCAGGTTCACCCCGCCGGAACGAAGTCTCCGCGCGCTCGACCCCGTCAGGAGGAAGCGCATGCGGCGCGACTCGATCAGGCGGTGGATCTCGTTGAGCAGGTCGGGAAGTCGCTGGATCTCGTCCACGACGACCAGCTTCTCGTCAACGGTCTCTTCCGCGATGAGCCCCGGGTTGCGGCTGAGCGCCAGGAAGGTCGCGGAGTCGAGCAGGTCATAGACCCTGACGTCGCCGAGCGTCCTCCGGATCAGGAAGGTCTTGCCCGTCTGGCGTGGCCCGAGCAGGAAGTGACTCTTCCGCTCGAGCAGGGAGCGGAGGTCGAGCGCTCTCGGGATCTCCGGTTCCGTCGCCATGGTCGTCATTTATCATGATCAATGACGACAGCCTTGTCAATCGAGGCGGCAGGACCCGAAATTCGCGGCGCCCGTCGACCGGGTGCGCCGGATACTCTCGTCAACGATGGGTAGGGCGGGAGGATGGCTGTTCCTGTTCGCGGCGGCGACCTCGGCCGGTCGCGCCGAAAAAGTGTGGCCTGTCTTCGACGACGTCCCCGCGCGCGAGATCGCGGTCACCGCGGCGCTCCCGAAGGTCCCCCGCGACGACCGCCTGGCGCAGGCCTTCGCGCGGCCCGACCGGCAGCTGGTGCTGCTGGTCCAGGAGGACACCCGGGTGGTCGCCCGCACGTCCTCCGACGCGGGCGCCAGCTTCTCCGCGGAACTCGAGCTGTTCGGGGGCGCCGGCCAGAACCGCGCGGCGTGGCACGCGGCGTCCCTCTCGCCGGCCGGGGTCCTCTACGTCGCCGCGGTGGTGTTCGACCCCGCCGGCCGGCTCGGGCTCCAGGTCCGGCGCAGCAACGACCTGGGCCGCACGTGGTCCGCGCCGTCCGAGGTCGTCCGCGGCACCGACGACCGCACCGTGGAGGCGTACGGGATCGGCCGCCTGGCCATCGCCGCGGGGCCGACCGGGCGCGTCGCGGTGGTGTACTCGACGGACGCGAACGGCAGGCCTTACGCGCGGGTCAGCGATGACGGCGGCGCGACGTGGACGGCCCCCGTCCGCGTCGGGGCCGCGGTCGCCGACCCGCTGCCGCCCACGAACGCGTGGCTCGGCGCGGCGGTGGACGCCGCCGGCCGCGTGCTCGTCGCCTTCGTCGAGGGGCGCACCGGCGCCGCCGACGCGGTGCTGTTCGCGCGCTCGACGGACGGCGGGCTGACGTTCTCCGCCGAGCAGCGCCTGTCCTCGTCGGGCCGGGCGCCGGACCTGCAGGTCGCGGCCGACGGCACGGTGCTCGTCGCCGCCGCCCGCGGCGCGCAGGTGGACGCGTGGCGCTCGACCGACGGCGGCGCGTCGTTCACGCACCGCGCGCTGGCGCTGCCCGAGCCGACCTGGTCCGCGCGCGTCGTGCGGCTCGCCCCCGCGCCGTCCGCCGCGACGGTCCTGCTCGCGGCCGCGGCCGCGGACGGCGCGCGGGGCCAGGACACGGCCGGGCCGCTCGTCGTCTTCCGCTCGGCGGACGCGGGCGCGACCTACGACGCGGGCCAGGCGCTGACGGCGACGGCCTCCGTCGCGGCGGCGTTCGCGCTGCGGCGCACGCCGGCGGGGAACTGGGCCGTCGCCTTCACCGACCTGCGCGACGCCGACTTCGCCTACGTCGTCTCGGACGTGTACGTGCGCGTGTCGCGCGACGACGGCCGGGCGTGGGACCCGCCGCAGCGGGCCGATGCCGACTTCGTCGGCGAGGCGTCGGACCTCGTGGGGTTCGACGGGCTCGCCACGCCGGGTGCCGACGAGCTGTTCGTCGCCTACCTCGACGGCCGCGGCGACGGCAACCGCGCGCGCAACGTCTACGCGAACCGCTCCGCCGCCGTCCCGCTGAGCCTCGGGTTCGACGCGCGCGTCGACGCCGACGGGGCGCTCGCCGCGACGGTGCCCGTGCTCGACCCCGACGCGGCGGCGGATGGCTCCGGCCGCGTGTACGCGGCCTTCGTCGCGGCGGCGACCACGGGCTACCCCGAGGTGTTCGTCGCGGCGAGCGCGGACGGCGGCTACACCTACGGAAACCCGCGGCGCGTGTCGACGCACGCGCCGAGCGTGCGAGCGGCGCAGCACCCGCGCCTGGCGGCGCGCGCGCAGGGCCGCGTCTTCGCGCTCTACTTCAGCGACGCCCCGGGGGTGCGCGAGGTGCGCGTGAACCGGTCGCCCGATGGGGGCGCGACGTGGGCGCCGACCGACGTCTCGCTCGGCGTCGCGCCCTGGCCCTGCGGCGTGCCGCGCCTCGACTGCGCGTCCCGCGGGACCGAGGACGGGCAACTGGCGCTGGGCCCCGACCAGGTCGTGTATGGGGCGTGGGCCGGGCGCGACGACATCGACTTCTCGCGCTCGACCGACGACGGCGCCTCGTTCTCCACGACGGGGCTCGCGTACGGCCTCGCGGACGAACTGCTGGCGCCCGTGCTGTGCGCGCGGCAGGACCGCGTCGTGGTCGCCTTCGCGGGGCGCTCGCTGGCCACGGGCCGGCTGACGGTGTGGGCCGCGACGAGCACCGACCGCGGCGCGTCGTTCGCGAGCCCGCTGCGGCTCGCGTCGGTGGACGCGGCCGACGCGCAGGTCCCGCTCGCGTGCGCCGCCGCGCCGGGCAGCGAGATGCTGGTCGCGTGGGTGGACACCCGCGACGGCGCGGGCGGGCCGCGGGCGCACGCGAACCGCTGGAACGGGACGAGCTGGGGCGGCGACACGCTCGTCGCGGGCCCGCTGGCCTCCACCGCGACCGGGGTCTCGGCCGCGTACCTGTCGTCCACGGTCGCGCTGGTCGGCTACGACGACGGCGTCGCCGCCTACGTGGCGCGCTCGACGGACGGCGGCGCGACCTTCCCGGGCTACGCGCGCGTCGACTCGCCGGGGCCGGATCCGGCCGCGCGCTCCTCCGAGGTGCGCCTCGTGGCCGACGGCGCGGGCCAGGCGTGGGTGACCTGGCTCGACGAGGCGGCCGGGAGCGCGGGCACGCTCGCCGTGAGGCCCACCTCGGATGGCGCGACGTTCGGGCCGGTCTACCGGCTCAACCGCAACGCGCCGCAGGGGGTCGAGCGCACGCCCGGCTACGCCGTCGGGTCGCCGCTCGCGGCCGCGGCGGGCGTGCTGTTCGCGGCGTTCGCGGCCGAGCGCGGCGCGTGCTCCCCCGGCGTGGTCGTGAACGCCTACGACGCGAACGACTTCGACCGCGACGGGGCGGCCGCCGCGGCGGACTGCAACGACCGCGACCCGGGCGCGCGCGCGGTGCCGGGCGAGGCCGGCCCGGTGACGGTGCAGCGAACGACCTCCGGACCGCGGATCGCGTGGCCGTCGCTGGCCGCGGCCGCGGGCGCCGACACGGTCTACGACGTCGTGACGGGCCACGTGGCCGACCTGCGCGCAGACCGCGGCTACGCGCGCGCCGCGTGCCTGCGCGCGGACCTCGCGACGGTCTCCTTCGACGACGGGCGCGGCAGCCTGGCCGGGACCGCCGAGTGGTACCTCGTGCGCGCGCACAACGTCTGCGGCCGCGGCAGCTACGGCAACGGCACGCCGCTGCCGGACCCGCGGGACGCGCTCGACGCGGCGTCGCCCTGCCCCTGACCGCGCCGCGCCTCGGCGCGCGACGGCGGCTGGTCCGTCGGGCGCGCCGGCACTGGCCTCGCCCCAAGTCCGGAGAGGCAGCGTAGCGGCCGTTGTCTGTTGAGGCTCTGGGCCTGCACGCCCCGGATGATCGCCTCATTCGGGGCGTCCACAAGACTGAGGAGAAGCATCCGGCGCTACGGCGAGAAGCTGCAGTTGGTCGAGGTCGGCTGAGCGGCGTACGAGTCGGTGGGAGTCAGGCGAGAGACCCTCCCGAAGGGAGGCTTTACTGGATATGGGCGCGTGGTTTCGATGGATCGCGCATCGCGATTGTATTCGCGCTCGGACCGGCGTACCTATGTAGCACCTCGTGTCGGGAGGAGCATGGGCGCGCGTCCGAGCTCGCGTCGACGCTGTCGTCCGGGCGTGGTGGCACCTTCCTCCTCCTTCGGTACCACGGGCGCTCCGGCGCGGAGCGCGCGTGTACGTCGCCGAAGTTGCACCGGGTCCGCTGTTGAGGGAGGGCAAGCCGTGAAGACCAGGTCATCGATTCCGCTCGTCGGCATGGCGCTGGTCTGTGTCGCGAGCGTTGGTCATCTGAGCATCGCGCAGGAGTTTGTTCTGAACCCCGTAGGATGTGAGTCGCTGCTGCCCTTCGATCCGTGGGACCCCGCCCAGCCGCCGGAGCAATCCGTGCTATGCCATCCGCCTGGCGGGGGCTGTCCGGCTCCCGCGCCTCCGACCGTTCTGTCGGTCGATTCCCACGAGGCCACGCTGCGCGCTCAGGTCCCGGCGGACTACGCGGCGAGCGGCGCGTGGTGGCGGGTTCTCGCCGCGGACGGCAGCGTCCGCTGGATCCACGCCTCGGTTCAGGGCCGCCCTCCCGGCGGATACTCGCCGGGCTCGGTCGTCACCTTCGGCGCACCCGGGCTGATGCCCGGTGAGGTTCATGGATTCCAGGTCGCGTTCCAGGATCCGGCGATGACGCTCTGCTGGTCAGACCTCGCCCAAGCGGAGACGCTCCCCATACTCTCCCGAGGTCCGGCCCCGCCGTCAGGCACGCTGACGGCGATGGAAGACCAATTCGATCGACCGGACACAGACGGCCGTTGCGCGACGCCGACTGGAGATGGGTTGGGACCCCAGGCGGTGTGGCTCGACTTTTGTGAGCAGATTCAGGGAAGGGGGACGCCGCAGATAAGGAGCAACATGGGCTACTTCCCCCCAAGTTCGAATGCGGAGTTCGCGGCGCTTACCAGCGCGCATCAGCACACGTTTGCCGACGCCATGGTGCGGGTCGATCTAACCGACCCGAACGCGTCCAAATACAACTTTGAGATTGCGGCCCGCATCGTCCAACCGCGCAGCCCAACGGCCTTCTCCGGCCGCAACTACATGGTCAAGCTGATCCTCGGTCCTCGGAAGTGCGTGGAGCCCACGCTGTTCGCGGTCTGGAACTCTGATGATCCCTACGATCCTGCCAACGAATTCGTCAAGGCAAGCTGCGTGCAGGAATCGCTGACGCAGTCGCGCCCCTACAACCCGACGGCCGGCGCGGAGTGCTATCACCAAGGACAGACGCCGCCGCTGGACGTGCTCGATCCGGACCAGGTCAACTACCCGGGCATGAGCAAGCCGGTGTGGCTGCGGATCGAGGTCAAGGATGCGCCTACAGGCTCTGAGGTGAAGATCCGGGCCAGCGCGATGTGGGACTGCGACGCAGCCGGCGTTTGCCAGCACTCCTGCAGTTTCGAGCGCATCGACAGCAATCAGCTTGCTCACCAGATGTACAACCAGCGTGGCCGTTGGGGCCTAGGGTTCCACGAAAAGCGCTACTACGTCGACTATTTCAAGGCAGGTAGCGCACCAGAAGGTCCCTGATGACTCGCGACCGTCGCTGCACCCCGTTCGGAGTTCGCGTCATCATGGCGCTGCTCTTGCTCGTGAGCGGCACTAGGACGAATGTCGCGCGGGAACCACAAGTGATCGATCTCGCGACACACACGGATGGTGTGCGGATCGACGAGGAAGATGTGGGCGACGCCTTCCCGGCGTCGGCGACCTCGTGTGACCTGAACGGCGACGGGATCACGGACCTCGTGCTCGGCGCAGCGTACGGCAGCGGAGTCGGTGAACTCCGGCTGTGGGGTGGCGAGGTCTACGTGATATTCGGCCGCCGCGGTCGCTGGCCCGCGTCGCTCCGGATGTCGGCCGACGCGGACGTGCGTATCGTGGCGCAGGATCCGCACGACAGCCTTGGCATGGGAATCGGCTGCGGAGACCTGGACGCGGACGGGATCGCGGATCTCGTGATCTGCGCGCCAGGCTCTGACAGCAAGGACAACCAACGCAACAATGCAGGTCAGGCGCACATCCTCCTCGGTCGCGGCGAGTGGCCGGGGATCATCGATCTGCTGCGGGATCCAGGCATCGTGATCTGGGGTGAGCGAGCCGGCGACGCGTTCTGCTACCGGCCGCTTGTCGGGGACGTAGACGGTGATGGTACGTCGGACCTACTGCTGGACGACGACAGCGCCAACAACAGGCTGGAGACGTTCCGGGAGGCGGGGCGCGAGTACATCCTGTTCGGGCGGGCGACGTGGCCGGCCGAGATCGACCTGTTCCTCGACGATGCCGACGTCACGTTCTACGGGTGCAGCGCACCGGTTCGGGAAGGAGACCGGCTGGGGTCCGGTCTTGCGATCGGTGACCTCGACCAGGACGGGACGATGGACATCGTTCTCGCCGCAAATGTCGGCGATGGCGAGGGGAACGAGCGCGAGGCCGCGGGCGACATATACGTCTATCGTGGCCGGGCCCACTGGGATCCTGAGTACGTTGTATGCCAACAGTCTCCTGGGGCTCCCGACGTCTATCTCTACGGGCGCGACGCGTGGGATGGTGCCGGCGACGGGGAGTCCGTCGCTGTCGGGGACCTCGACGACGATGGAACACACGAGTTGACCATCGGCGCGTCGTGGGCAGACGGCGAAGGGAACCTGCTGCCGGATGGCGGAGAGACCTACATACAGGAACTCGCGCCCCCGTGGCCGGCGGTGATAGACCTCCGGTCGGCCGTCGTCCCGGTGATCTACGGCGACCAGGCGGAGGCCCGATGCGGGACCAGCAACATCGTTGTCGATGTCGACCACGACGGGCGGGATGACTTGGTCTTCACCTGTTACCGAGAGGACCTGCCGGACGGTCGCACGAATGCCGGCGAGGTGGCGATCTTCACCCACCGCAGCGCGTGGCCCGCGACGACCCGGCTCGCCGACGGCGCCGATGCGCGGATCCTCGGAGCACGGGCAGGAGACTGGCTGGAAGGCCTCACCTCCCCGGACGCCAACGGCGATTCCCGAACGGAACTGGTCGTCGGGGCGACCGCGTTCGAGTCGAATCTGCTCGGCGCCGCCTGGATTCTCGACTGGAGCGACGCGGACGGCGACGGCGTTCCCCCGCTCCACGACACTTGCCCGCTCGTCTTCGACCCGGCGCAGCAGGACGGCGACGACGATGGCATCGGAGACGATTGCACCGGCGACTACGATGGCGATGGCCAGCCCGACGGTACCGATTGCGCGCCGACAGACCGCCACGGCGGCGTTCCGGCGGAGGTCACAGGCGTGTCGCTCGCTGGCACGGCCGTGACGTGGTACGCGGCGCCGTTCTCGGACCGTTATGACGTCGCGCGGGGCGAGATCTCGGGTCTCGCTTCGGGCGCTTACGGCGCCTGCCAGACGGCCCGCGATGAGAACCCGTCCGACACGCGGTTCGAGGACGCCGACCACCCGCTCCCTGGCGCGGGTTTCTTCTACCTGGTTCGGGGAAAGAACGACCGCTGCCCGATCAACGGGGGCTGGGGCGCCGGTTCGGACGGCGTACCGCGCGTGAACCAGGACGCAGCCGCCTGCCGCTGAATCGCGCCGAAACGGAACCCGGCGGGATTTGTCGCAGGCCTCATCCGTATCGGAGGATCACGCTGGTCCTCGACGAGCCTGGGACCGGCGGAAGCCCGGGCCTGTTGGCGGCCGTGCGGGAGGCGCTGCGGGACGCGGTCCGGACGTTCACGGCTTCGGTCGCGGGGCTGGTGTACGTCGTGGCGTTCGTCACGCCGTGGCTCCTTCTCGCGACGCTGGCCTGGTGGGTGGTCCGTCGTCTCGCGGTCCGGCGCGCCGCTCGCGGTGCGGCGGGCCGGACGACCTAACGCGAGCGCACGGCGCGGTGCCGGTGGCGGCGGGGTCACCCGCCTGGACCTGGACTACACTGGTTTGCGGGGGGGATCCCGCATGACACGAGCCTCGGTCGCCTCGGGCGCGCTGGCCCTGGTCGCGCTCGCGCTGCTCACCGGTTGTCCCGGGGACTGGCTCGTGCAGATGCCGCCCCTGACCGTCGAGGGCCGCTTCCTCTGCGCCGGCGCGGAGCCGAGGCTGTTCCACGTCCTGATCGTGGTGCCGGAGCCCCACGCCGCGAGGGAACTCTGCCGACAGATGGCCCGCGGCACGCTGCCGCGAGAAGACGCCCTCGGCGTCGTCGCGGTCCGGCGCGTCGTCGCGGCACCGGACGGCACGTTCAGCGCCACGTTCCCTGGGCACCGGCGGTCCGTCCGTGGCCTCGTCTTCCCCGGCAGCCACGCGCTCCTGGGCCGCGGCGACGAGCCGCTGGCCCTGGTGCACCCCCCCGGCTCGGGCGACGTGTACCGGCTGACCAGGAACTGGCGCGACGCCACGATCGACCGCTGGGACGCGGACGGGCAACGGTTCCGGCCCGTCGAGCCCCCGGAGTGTGCGTCGATCGCCGTCGAGCGCACGCGGGACGGCGACGGGGTCAAGGCCGGCCTGCCCGCGCCGGCGGGCGGGGCGAGCGCGGACGCATGGCCCACCCGGCGTGGGCACGGGATCGCGCCGACGTGCCTCCACGACGCCGCGCCCGCGACGGTCGAGGAGGCGCTCGATCTCCTCCTGGACCACGTGTCGAAGGATCGCCTGGCGCACGTCGCCCGCGCGACCGACGAGGCGCTCGGCACCGACGACGCCTTCGACTATGTGGAAGAAGTGGTCGGCGGTTGGCTCGCCCCGCCCGCGAGCCCGCTGCGGGCGGCGCTCGTCGCCCGCGGACTCGAACGGTACGACGCGATGGTGCAGGTGGTGCTCGGCTCGCTCGCGCGCCGCCTGAACGGCCGGCCCCTGGAGATCGACGAGCAGATCGCGCGCGAGAACGCGTTCTGGTCCACGTGCCTGCCGCTCGGCCTCGGGCCGGTGACGCTGACCGGTCACCTCGAGCGGGGGGAGTGGAATTCGGACTTGGGCGGAGACGATGAGGTGGTGACCTACCCGCTGATCCTGCGGCCCGCGAAGCCGTTCTGTGCGGCCGCGCCGGCCACGGAGCCGTTCGCCGAGGCGCTGCGCCGCGTCGAGGAGGTCACGATCCAGTGCGGGGAGACGCTCGACTGCGCCCGCCTGGCCGGGCGCGACGTCGTCGTCACCGGCTCTCTCTTGCCGACGTTCACGGGTTGGTACACGACGCCGGCGGTACTCGACGCGACATCGATCACGCCGGCGCGCCGCTCACCCGGGCGGTGACGCGGACCGCGCCGGGCACATTTCGGGGTCGAGGCTGTTTGGAGGGAAGGGACATCATGCCGCATCCGTCCGCTGCGCCGTCGCTGCACGCACCACCGGCCGTGCGGAACCCGCTCAACGCGCTGGCGTTTCTCGCCGCGTCGCTCGCCGTCGTTGCGGCGGCATGGATCCCGGCAACGCCGAGCCTCGCGGCGGCCGGCGCGCCGCCCGTTGGCGACCCGCGCCAGTCGTTCCGCTTCGAGGTCACCTCGCACGGCCCGAACGAGATCGAGATCCGCGGGTTGTACACCGTGGATGGCAAGGACCGCCTCGTCGAGCGCACGAAGACGCCGTTCTCGTTCCGCTGCGAAGCGGGCACCGCGATCACCGGGTACTTCGAGGTGCTGACGCCGGGACGGTCGCTCGATCTGAGAGTGATCGATCCCGCGTACTCGAAGCGGCGCGCAGCGGCGAGCCGCAGCGACGTGACGCGCGTGCGCTTCGCGTGGGCAAGGCCGGGCGTGGGCCCGCGCTGCCTCGACCCCGGCCTCGCCGGCGGAGCGTGCCCCGACAGCGTGCCCGGGGTGGACGCGTTCGTGCTCCGCCTCGACGCGCCGAAGTCCACCGCGGCGACCGCGGCGGCCCCGGCGGACACGACGATCGCGGTCCCCTGGAGCGACGTGCGCGAGGCGATGACGCGTGTGATCTGCGTCGTGACGCAGACGGCCCCGGACGGCAAGGAGTACCGCTACGTCGCCGGCGGCGAGCGCGAGGCGTGCGGCGCGCCCGCCGCCGCGACCGCGACCGATCGCGCGGTCGACGCCACCTTCGCGGCCGCGCCCATCCTGTTCGGCGCCCTCCGCGCGGACGTCGACGGCGCGCTCGCGCCCGGCCTCACCGCCACCGAACGGCACGCGCGCGCCGTCGGGGCGTACCTCGGTCACGAGCCGTTCCTGCGCGCGTTCCTCCCGCGGCTCCAGGCCGCGCTGGCCGCCGAAGGCGCGCGCTGCACGGACGCGCCGGCGTTCGCGCCGGTGCGGCCCCGGACGGTCACGTGGGACGAGTTCGCGCCGTACGTTGCGGCCTACGTGTGGCCCGACGAGGTGCGGCGGGCCAAGGGCGCGGCGCCGGGAGAGCAGGGCGAGGTGCGCTACTCGTTCCACGTCTGCAGCGGGCTCAACGGCATCGACCGGCTTCCCGCGCCGGACCCGGTGCTCGTGCGCGCCGCCTTCGTCTCCGTTCTCGGCAACGGGCCCTTCATGCAAGCGGCGTCCCGTCACTTCAGCGCGACGCTGGGCGCGCCCGAGTTCGGGGTACTGACGGACGACGCCGCGCGCACGGCGTACCTGCGCGACCACGTCGGCCCCGCGACCGCCGCCGATCCCGAGGTCCGAGCGGCCGTCTGCACCGGGCTGCTCCCCGTCGCCGCCGATCTCGGCGTGCAGCTCGAGGGATGCCGGTGACCCGCGGAACCGCTATTCCTCGAAAGCGGCTCGGATGGTGCTGATCGGGAGGAACATCCTTTGCGGCCAACCCCCCGTCACCGCCTCGAACTGGTACCTCCGGTAGAACGTGGCCGCTTGCTCGTTCTTGGCGTCGACCAGGACGCCGATGCACGCCACCAGCTCCGCAGCCGCGACGACGCGCGCGAAGGCGTCGATCAGCAGTTTCTCTCCGTATCCCCTGCCCGTCGCACGCTCGTCGACCGCAAGCCGACCGATCAGCGTCACGGGAGCGGGATATCCGGGAAGTGGGTTCGGCATGTACGGCTGCGCCGTCGACGGTTCCACCTGCGCCATCGATAGCGTGTAGAAGCCGAGAATCGGAGGCAGGTGCGGATCATCCGTGTCCGACCGCTCCAGCAGGAACGTCGCGCCCAGCCCGGCTTGCTGGTTTCTAAGGGCGTGTCGATGGAGGTAGTCGTCCAGCGCGTGAACACCGCAGCGGAATTCGCGGCAGGGCACGTCGGGCCGAAGGGCCGTCGTCAGACGTCGATGGCCCCCCGCCGGTTCGCTCATCGACGGTGCTTCCTCGCCGCTCTGCGCAACTTCTCGTTGGGCTTCGGCGGGTCCTTCACGAGTTCGCTCATCCTCGCCAAGGCGGACTGGGGTAGTGTCAGCTTCTCGCTGGTCAGCGCCCATTCCAAGGCAGAAAGCGTGGGCGTACTGATCTCGCGCGCCGGTGCGTCTTCCTGCCGGGCCATGGAGACCAGGCGTCGGCCCTGCCTGTACTCTCGAACGATCGTCAGGTACAGGGAAAGCGCCTCGTCGATGAGCTGACTTCGGCTCACCCCGAGCGCGTCGGCAAGCTCGAAGTACTGCTCGGCGCGCGGGTCCGGCACTGTGGCTTCCAACCGGGCCATCGTCCCTCACTTTTCCCTCGCGGATGAGGGACTTCCCTTATACGCCTGCTCGGCGGCGGCGGCAACCCGTGGTCTCCGGGCTCCTACTACGTCACCGTCGTCTGGAACGGTGAGCGCGCGGCCGTCCTCTGGGCGGATTCCGACGATCCCGGCTCGAACGGGCAGCGGCTGATGATCCGCTTCCTCGACGGACCGTGGCGCCGGACAGGGACGATCCGCAGGCGCTGAACGTGGCCGGTCCACGCCCGGGTCCCAATGCTCACGGGGCCGTCCTGCTTGGCGAGCTTGCCAACACCCCTACACCCCGGAGCCAGTTCTGGAGCAGCCCGGGCCAGACGGTGTCCGGGCTGTGGTTTCGTCTGAGGCCGAATGCATGCCCGCCCTTGGCGAAGAGGTGGACCTCAGCAGGAACGCCGGCGCTGTCGAGAGCGCGCGCGTAGAGCGTGCTGTTGCAGATCTCGTCGACCGGATCGTCCCAGGCCTGCAGCAGGAAAGTCGGGGGCGTCCGCGCGGTGACGTTGATCGTGGGATCGAGGACGCCGCCCTCCCGGCAAAGGTGTCCGGGAAAGAAAGCGATCGCAAAGTCAGGTCGGCTGCTGACGCGATCGACGTCATCGACCGGGGCGTAGGCGGGCTCGAAGATGTTGCTCGTCTGCACGACGAGATAGCCGCCGGCGGAGAACCCCATCACGCCGATCTTCTCAGGTAACACGCCGTAGTCACGGGCGCGCGCACGAACAAGTCGAATGGTCCTCTGAGCATCCTGCAGCGCACGTGGGACCTTCGGTGTCACATGACGTCGCCGTTCGGCGTCCCAATAGTGATTGCTGCCGGGCACGCGGTATTTCGAAAGGACGCACGTCATGCCCTGAGCGCTGATCCAATCGCAGATTTCGGTGCCTTCAATGGTGATCGCGATCCCCCTGAACCCTCCCCCCGGAAAGACCACGACCGCCGCGCCGGTGTTCACGCCGCGAGCCGGGAAGATCGTCATGGTCGGCGACGACACGTCGTAGACCGAATCCGAGGTCGTTCCGGCAATCGCCTCGGGCGTGGGCTTGGTGACGACGCGTTCGGGCGCTGGGGGCGCGTCCGCCATGTCGGGCGCGGCCGAAGGCCAGATCGGCGTCTGCTCGAGTCCGTCCGGCTGTTTCCAGACGCCGACCCTGGTGACGGACTCTGGTACGACCGCGGGGCCTGCTCGCCGAGCCTCCGTTTGCGGCGGCTCGGCCTCGAAGCACCCTCCCATGGCGAGCGCGGAAGCCAATCCGCATGCAATCAAGAGCCGGCTCTGGCCACTCGACATCGAGTGATGATCCTCCCGCCTGGGTACGCTCGCGCAGCTTGAACAACGGCGCAGGGCCGTCCTGCAAGCGCCACATCGTAGCCTGTACTGTGGACGCCCGGAGCCGGCTCAGCCGTCTCGCGCGCATGGCGTGTCCCCTCCCCTGGCATCGTCACAGTGTCGCGCGATTCCCGGGGTAAGCGCCCGCCGACGGTGAGGTAAGACTGAGGAGCCGCCGCCAGGAGCCGCCGCCGACGGACGTTTCGCCCTCTTAGCCCTCCTCGCCCTGCTCGCCCTCCGCCGGAACGAACACGGGCGGTACACTCCGCCGGACATGACGATCCCGATCGCCGTCGTCGTCCTGTGTGCCGGCGTGCTCGCGCCGTCCGTCACGTCGTCCGCCGCGCGGGCGGACCAAGGGCCGCCCATGCAGGGGGGTCGCGTGGAGGCGGCGTCCGAACCCGCCGCCGACGACCTCGACGCCTGCCTGGCGCAGATGACGACGGGCAGCAGGGCGGGCTTCCTGCAGTTCCGGCAGGAGCTGCGGGCAGCGCTCGCGGCGAAGGACGCCGAGATGACGGCGCTGCTCGTGGATTTCCCGCTGCGCCTCAACGCGCCCGACGGAAGCCGCGTGTCGCTGCTCGACCCGGAGACGCTGCGGCTGCGCTTCGAGGACGCCTTCCCCGCGAGCGTCAGGGCCGTCGTGCTCGACCCCGCGACGCCCCTCGGCTGCTTCTACTACGACGAGATGATGCTCGGGAACGGCACCGTCTGGATCCGCGTCTCCGGCGGCGCGCACGGCGAGCGCTTCCGCGTCTCGGGCGTGAACGTACCGGAACCCCGCCGCGCGAAGAGCGCGACGAGCGCGCCCCGCACGCTCGAGTTCGTGTGCGAGACGGCGACCTCGCGCTCGATCGTGGACGCGGACCGGGACGGGACCCCCCGCCTCCGGACGTGGCGCAAGCCGAAGTCCCTCACGGCCCCTCCCGACCTGCAGCTGACCGGGGAGGGAGCGTCCGAGGGCACGGGCCCGTGCCGTCACGACGTCTGGCGCTTCGCGGCCGAAGGGCGGCGCTACGTGCTGTCCGAATTCGGGTGCGGCCCCGAACGCGAGCCGCCGCGCGATGCGGTCGGCCAGTTGGAGACCGTCATGCTGGACGAGGAGGGCAAGGAGCGGGACGACACGGGGCAGACGGAGTGGTGCTTCTGATCGATTCGGCCGACGCCGCCGCCCGCGCGCCGGCCGACCGCGGATAACAAACGTCGCTCACGCCGTAACGGACCCGGCCCCGCTAGCATCTGGAGCCGGGACCCGACCATGCGGATAGCGACCCTGCTGCTCGTCACCGCGACGGTCACCGCCGCGACGGCCATGACCGCGACGGCCGTGCCCGCGGCGGCGACGGGCGCGACGCCCGTGCCCACGACGGCGACGGAAACGTCGACGCCGACGACGGCGTCCGAAACCCCGACCCCGACCCCGACCCCCGACCCTGTCTCGATCCCGACCCCGTCCACGCCCCCACCGCTGACGCTCGCGGCGGTCCTGGAGCGGGTCCGCCGCGAGTCGCCGCGGCTCGCGGCGGCGCGCGCGCTCGTCGAGGGCGCCGAGGCGGGCGCCCGCGCCGCGGGCCGGATCGCCGACCCGACGCTCGACCTGCTGTCCGAGAACTGGCGCGGCGGCGACTTCGACGCGCGCACCGAACTCGACCTCACCGCCGCCTGGGTGCAGCCGCTGGAAATCTGGGGCACGCGGTCCGGCCGGCGCGCGGTGGCGGCGGGCGACGCCGACGAGGCCCGGGCCGGGCTGGCGCTGACGGCGCGCGAGGTCGAGCTCGAGGCGGTGCGGCTCTTCCTCGCGACGCTCGACGGGCAGGAGATGACCCGCGCGCTCGAGGCGCAGGCCGACCGGCTGCGCGTCATCGTGGCCCGGCTCGAGCGGCAGGTCGCGGAGGGGTACGCCGCCGAGGCGCGGCTCGCGAAGTTCACCAGCGAGCGCGCGCGCGTGGAGCTCGACCTGCTGCGCACGCGGCAGGCGGCCGCGCACGACGCCGCGCTGCTGGCGGCGATCCTGCGCGCGCCGCTGCCCGCGTCGGGGCTCGCGCGCCCCCCCCTCCCCGCCCCTCCCGAGGGCGATGCGGCCCGGCTCGCACGTGAGGCCGCGGCGCGCCAGCCCGCGGTGCAGGCCGCCGCGGCGCGCCTGCAGCGGGCCCGCGGGAGCGCGGCGCTCGAGCGGGCGCGGGCGCGCGGCGACGTCGAGGCGACCGCCGGCTACAAGCGGACCGCCGGCCTCGACACCGCGGTCTTCGGGCTCGCGTTCACGCTCCCGGTGTTCGAGCGCAACGCCGCGGGGCGCGCGCGGGCGGACGCGGAGGCGCGGGCCCTGGAGCTGGAGTGGGAGGACGCGACCGCCCGCGCCACGGCCCGGCTCGAGGCGTTCTTCGACGCGGCGCGCGGCCTCCGCGAGCGCGCGGCCACGATCGAGCGGGACCTGATCACGCCGGCCGAGCTGGCCCACCGCGCCGCGCTCTCGGCGTTCAACGAGGGGCGCGTGGACGCGCTCGAGCTCGTGGATGCCGAGCGGGTCTTCATCGAGGCGCGGCGGGCGGCGCTGGAGATCGCGAGCGAGGCCTACCTCGCGCTGCACGAGGCCCACCTGATCGCGGGCCGGGAGACGGGCCCATGAACGAGCGAGTGAACCGCTGGCCGTATGCCGTGGTCGCGGCGATCGCCCTCGCGGTGGTCGGCGCCGCGGTGTACCGGATCGCCTCGCGCGACGGCGGGGCTCGGTCCGCGGACGGATCCGGCGCCGGCTCCGCCACGGCGGCGGGCGCGGGCGCGGGTGCGGGTGCGGGTGCGGGTGCGATCGCGCTCGCCGACGCGTCGCGCGCGCTGGCGGGGATCGGCGTCGAGCCGGTCCGGGTGGTCCGTCGCGTGGCGCGCTTCGAGGCTCCCGGCGTCCTCGCCGTCAACGAGAAGCGCACGGCGCGCCTCGGCTCGATGGTCGAGGGCGTCGTCGTGCGGACCATGGCCGACGTCGGGGACCGCGTCGGCCGCGGGCAGACTCTCGCCGAGCTGCACAGCCCCGTCGTCCACGTCACCTGGGCCGACTACCGCAAGGCGGCGGCCGAGCGGCGGCGCGCCGAGACCGACCTGCTGTTCGCGGACGACGCGCTCGCCCGCGCCCGGCGCCTGCTCGCCGACAAGGCCATCTCGCCGCAGGAGGTCGCGCGCGCCGAGGTGGACCGCGTCGCCGCGGCCGAGGCGCTCGAGATGGCCCGCACCGAGCTGCGCCGGTCCGAGGAGGCGCTCGAGCACTACGGCGTGACCAACGCCGAGGACCCCAGCGGCGAGTCCGGCGAGTCGATCCCCGTGCGCAGCCCGCTGGCGGGCGTGGTCCTCGAGCGGACGATCACCGAGGGGTCCGCCGTGACCCCGGGGCAGCAGGTCTACGTGGTCAGCGACCTCTCGAGCCTCTGGGCCATCGCGGAGGTGGCCGAGGCGCAGCTGCCGATCCTCGCGGCGGGCCGGCCGGTCTCGATCGCCGTCGCCGCCTACCCCGGCGAGACCTTCGCCGGAACGATCACCTTCGTGGGCGACGTGATCAACCCGAAGACGCGGCGCGTGACGGTGCGCTGCGAGGTCCCGAACCCCGGCGGCCGCCTGAAGCCCGAGATGTACGCCAGCCTGTCGCTCGGCACCGGCGAGCCGCACGAGGTCCTGGTCGTGCCCGCCGCGGCGATCCAGGAGCTGACCGGCCGGCCGCTCGTCTTCGTCCAGGACGAGAAGGGGGTGTTCCACCGCCGCGACGTCGTGCTGGGGCCCGACGAGGAGGGCCTGGTCGAGGTCCGCGAGGGGCTGCGCGCGGGCGAGCCGGTCGCGACCACGGGCAGCTTCCTGCTCAAGTCCGAGCTGCTCGAGGGCGCGCTGGCGGAGGACTGAGCGTGCCAAACACGGGCCCGATCGAGCGGTTCGTCTCCGCCGCCCTGCGGCAGCGCCCGTTCGTGCTGCTGTGCCTCGGCGCGCTCGTCGTCGCGGGCGTGGCGGCCTACCGCGCCGTCCCCGTCGAGGCCTTCCCCGACCTCACGAACAACCAGGTCACGGTCACGACGGAGTGCCCCGGCCTCGCGGCCGTCGAGGTGGAGCAGCGCGTCACGTACCCGATCGAGACCGCGCTGATGGGGACGCCGGGCGCCACCGAGGTCCGCTCGCTCTCGAAGTTCGGGCTGTCGATGATCAGCGTGGTCTTCGAGGAGCGCGTCCCGGTCTACTTCGCGCGCCAGCTCGTGGCCGAGCGCCTCGACGACGCGCGGGGCCGCATCCCCGCGGGGCTCGAGCCGTCGCTCGGCCCGGTCGCGACGGCCTTCGGCGAGATCTACCAGTACCTCGTCGTCGCCGACGGCATCGACCCGATGGACGCCAAGGCGGTGCACGACTGGGACGTCCGCTCCCGGCTCCGGTCGGTCCGCGGCGTCAGCGAGGTCAACACGTGGGGCGGGCGCACCCGGCAGTACCAGGTCGTGGTCCGCCCGGAGCGCCTGCAGAAGTACGGCCTCGCCCTGCGCCAGGTCGTGGACGCGCTCGCCGGGAACAACACGTCGTTCAGCGGCGGCTTCATCGAGCACCGCTCGGAACGCTTCACGGTGCGCGGGCAGGGGCTCGCGTCGGGGGTCGAGGACCTCGCGCGCATCGTCGTCGCGGCCTCCGACGGCGTCCCCGTGCTGGTGGGCGACGTGGCGGACGTGACCGTCGCGCCGATGCCGCGCCACGGCGCGGTCACCCGCGACGGCAAGGGCGAGGCGGTCGCCGGCATGGTCATCATGCTCAAGGGGGAGAACGGCCGGGACGTCGCGGCGCGGGTCAAGGAACGGGTCGAGGAGATCCGCACGACGCTGCCCGCCGGCATGCGCCTCGAGCCGTTCTACGACCAGAGCGAGGTCATCGACCGCACCGCGCACACGGTGCGCAAGAACCTGCTCGAAGGCTCGCTGCTGGTGATCGTCGTGCTGGTCTTCTTCCTGCGCGACCTGCGGGCCGCGCTGATCGTCGCCTCGGTGATCCCGCTCTCGATGCTCTGCGGGTTCATCGGCATGCGCGTCTTCGGCGTGTCCGCGAACCTGATGTCGCTCGGGGCGATCGACTTCGGGCTGATCGTGGACGGCGCCGTCGTGATGATGGAGAACTTCATCCGGCGGCGCTCGGAGGGCGCGGCCGCCCACGCCGGGCCGCGCCTGTTCCCCGCGGCCGCGACGGAGGTCGCGCGGCCGATCCTCTTCGGCGTGCTGATCATCATCGCCGTGTACGCCCCGATCTTCGCGCTCGAGGGGCTCGAGGGGAAGATGTTCCGGCCGATGGCGATCACCGTCAGCTCGGCCCTGCTCGGCGCCCTCCTGCTCGCGCTGACGTACGTCCCCGTCGTGTCCTCGTACCTGCTGCCCGCGTCGCGCGGCGCCCACCACGACGAGGCCTGGTTCGCGCGCCTGCAGAAGTTCTACGGGGCGCACCTCGCGGACGCGATGAACCACCGCGTCCGCACGCTGGCGGTCGCGGGCGGCGTGGTCGCCCTCGCGATCGTCTCGATCCCCTTCCTCGGGACGGAGTTCATGCCGCGCCTCGACGAGGGGGCGATCCTCGTCGAGACGCGCAAGCTGCCCTCGGTCTCGCTCGAGGAGTCCGTCGCGATCTCGGGCCGCGTCGAGTCGATCCTGCGCGGGTTCCCGGAGGTGAGACAGATCGTCACCAAGATCGGGCGACCGGACGTGGCGACCGAGGCGATGGGGATCTACCAGGGCGACGTGTACGTCCTCCTGCACCCGGCCGACGCGTGGACGACCGGACGCGACAAGGAGGCCCTGATCGAGGCCATGTCCGCCGCGCTCCGGCAGATGCCGGGGGTCGCGTTCAACTTCACGCAGCCGATGGCGATGCGCCTCGACGAGGTCGTGTCGGGGGTGAAGGCGGACGTCGCGGTGAAGGTGTTCGGCCAGGACCCCGCCACGCTCGAGCGCCTCGGGGCGGCGATCGCCGGCGCGCTCGGCGCGGTCGCCGGGGCCGCCGACGTGCAGGCCGAGGTCCTCTCGGGCGCGGCGCAGGTCGAGATCGACGTCGACCGCGAGCGGATCGCCCGCTTCGGGCTGAACGTGACCGACGTCCGCGACCTCGTCGAGACCGCGATCGGCGGCCAGGTCGCCACGGAGATCCTCGACGGGCCGCGGCGCTTCGAGGTGCTGGTCCGCTTCCCGGACGCGCTCCGCGACGACCCCGGGAAGCTGGGCGAGCTCGTCCTGACGGCGCCCGGCGGCGAGCGCGTGGCGCTCGCGCAGGTCGCGACGATCCGCGGCGTCGAGGCGCCGGAGGCGATCAGCCACGAGAACGGCGCGCGCCGCCTGGTCGTGCAGAGCAACGTCCGCGGACGCGACGTCGGCGGCTTCGTCGCCGAGGCCCGCCGGGCGGTGGCGGCGCGGCTCGAACTGCCCGCGGGCTACTACCTGACGTGGGGCGGGCAGTTCGAGAACCAGGAACGCGCGACCCGCCGGCTCCTCGTCGTCGTCCCGCTCTCGGTCGGGATCATCTTCCTGCTGCTCTTCCTCACGTTCCGCAACGTTCGGCAGTCGCTGCTCGTGATCCTCAACGTCCCGTTCGCGCTGGTCGGCGGGATCGCCGCGCTCTGGGTCAGGAACCTGAACCTCAACCTGTCCGCGTCGGTCGGCTTCATCGCCCTGTTCGGGGTCGCGGTGCTCAACGGCGTCGTCATGATCTCCGCGATCAACGCCCTGCGCGAGGCGCGCGGCCGGCCGCTCCGCGGCGCGGTGCTCGAGGGCGCGGCCACGCGGCTCAAGCCGGTCATGATGACGGCGCTCGTCGCCGCCCTGGGCTTCGTGCCGATGGCGCTGTCGCACGGCGCCGGTGCGGAGGTCCAGCGCCCGCTCGCGACGGTCGTGATCGGCGGCATCACGACCTCGACCCTGCTGACGCTGATCGTGCTCCCGACCCTCTACGAGCTGATCGAGTCGCGCGTGCGGGAGTAGGCGAGCGTCACGACGGCCGCTACATCCGGCGCACGAACACGTGCGCCGCGCGGACGCCCGGCACGTGCTCCGCGCCCTCGTACCCGAGCGACGGCAGGTCGAGGCCGGCCAGCAGGTGCTCCCCGCGGCCGAGCAGGACCGGCGCGATCGCGAGGTGCAGCTCGTCGACGAGGCCGGCGCGGAGGTACTGGCGGATCGTCGCGACGCCGCCGCCGAGGCGGACGTCCCGCCCGCCGGCGGCGTCCCGCGCCTGCCGCAGCGCGGACTCGATGCCGTCGGTGACGAAGCGGAACTCCGTCCCGCCGGCCATGCGCAGCGGCGCCCGCGCGTGGTGCGTCAGCACGAAGACCGGCGTGCGATACGGCGGTTCGTCGCCCCACCAGCCGCGCCAGCTCTCGTCCGGCCACGGGCCCCGCACCGGGCCGAACATGTTGCGCCCGAGGATCCACGCGCCGACCCCCTCGAAGCCGCGCGCCGCGAGGTCGTCGTCCACGCCGGTCTCGCCCTGGGCGGGAGCGCCGGCATCGGCGCTGCCGCCGGAAGCGGCTCCGTGCAGGCGCTGGAAGGTGCGCGTCGGGAACAGCCAGTCGAAGATCTTCAGCCCGCCCTCGCCGATCGGGTTCTCCAGAGATTGGCCGGGCGCGGCCCCGTA
>JADHED010000991.1_pt1 | contig 26928 bp, 23 predicted proteins | sample 8952041 | NCBI WGS metagenome assembly JADHED01 (sample SAMN16124423, study PRJNA663239) | bioreactor sludge metagenome | isolation source: sludge (control) | place: India:Bengaluru | collected 2018-09-08
CGGGCGGCGCGCTGATGCATGCGACCATCTCGGCCGCGCTGGCGATGCAGGGCGAGCTCCAGCATCCCGGCGAGATGGAGCTGCTGCCGCCGCCGTTCACGTGCTACCGCATCGACGCGGTGCATCCGGACGTGGTCGTCGCCGACGAGCTCGGCCGGCACTGGCGGCGCACGGTGGTGCGAGCGACGCAGGTCGAGATGAAGGTGAAGCGGTCGCCGCGCCGCCGCGCGTTCACTCCGCCGGCGGCGCGGCGGTGGCGCGAGCTGGGGCCGGAGCGTCAGGCGTTGTTCCTCGGCAACGTCTGGTGCGTGTCGTGCGATGCGGTAACGACGATGGAGGAGCCGACGGGGCGGATCGAGCGCGGGGACCTGATTCTTGAGGGGACGTGTCGGGGGTGCGGCGGAGAGGTGGCCAGGGTGGTTGAGGGGGGATAGGGATGTGGGCGGCGGTCGAGCGATCCGGTCACCGCTCAAGGGCGACATCGCCACGGCTTCACCCCACGATCTCACCCCAGAGATCCCCGCTCCGCAACGGATCGAACACCCGCACCCCGCGCACGTTATGGCTGAGTTCGCCGTTATAGAGCACCACGCCCGGCGCCAGACGCTCGACGCCGGTGGCGGCCAGGCGGGCGAGGCCCTTCGTGAAGTCGGGCGAGAAGGTGGCGGCGGACTTGATCTCCACCGGCGTCAGCGTCCCGGACTCGCGGATGATGAGGTCGACCTCGTTGCCGTACGAGTCACGGTAGAAGCAGAGGTCGGGCCGAAGGCCGCGGCTGGCGGCGCCCTTGAGGATCTCGGCGATCACGAGGTTCTCGTAGAGGGCGCCGCGCAGCGGGTCGCGTGCGGCCTGTTCCGGCGTGTGGATGCCGAGCAGGAAGGCGGCCAGGCCGACATCGGCGAAGTAGAGCTTCGGCGACTTGACCAGGCGCTTGCGGATGTTCGCGGCGTACGGCTGCAGCTCAAACACGATGTACGAGGCCTTGAGCACCGACAGCCAGTTGCGAATGGTCTGGGCCGACACGCCGACGTCGTTGGCCAGGGCGGTGGCATTGACGAGCTGCCCGACGCGCCCGGCCAGCAGCGTCAGGAACCTCTGGAACACCGACAGGTCGCGCAGCTGGATCAGGGCGCGCACGTCGCGCTCGACATAGGTCTGCAGGTAGGCGTTGAAGAAGCGCCGCGGGTCAAGCGATTCCTGGTGTACGCGCGGATAGAAGCCGCGGACGACCAGCTCGAACGGCTGCAGCGGCACGTCGCTGTAACCGCGCAGCTCGGGCAGAGAGAACGGCCACAGGTTCAGGATCGCGGTGCGACCGGCCAGCGACTGCGTGATCGCCTCGTGCAGGAGCGGCTGATGGCTGCCGGTCAGGACGTACCGGACGCGGGTGCCGGTAAGGGCGGCCTCGTCCACCACTCCCTGCAGGTACGACAGCAGCAGCGGGAGCCTCTGCACCTCGCCGAGGATGCCGCCCTCGGGAAGCCCGGCCAGGAATCCGCGCGGGTCGGCCTCGGCGGCGGCTCGCACGTCAGGGTCCTCGAGCGAGCGGTAAGGCAGCGACGGCAGCGTCATGCGCGCCAGCGTCGTCTTGCCGGACTGGCGCGGGCCCAGCACGGTCACGACCGGGTACTCGGCCAGGGCGGCCAGCAGTTCGGGGGTAAGGGCGCGGGTGATCATGGGGGATTCTATCGGCAAGATGGTGCAAATCGCAAGTATAAATTGTGAATTGCATGTTTTTTGGCGGCGGTTGGCGGCGATCCGGGTCTCGACTTGTGCCGGCGCAAGTTATTAATATGTTGCAATAAAAATACTTAGCTTGTGGGCGGCCGCGTCTCCGTTCGGGTTCGGCTTCAGGCGCCGGCTTCACCCGCGGACGGCTATCTGGACACCAGGGCCGACTGGCGCCGCCAAGCGATTGCGGGAGGTGAGGGGCGGGGGGGCGCTGCGTGCGGTCAACCGCGACAAGCCGATTCTCGCACCATTGGTTAGAGAAATCAGCTGGGCGAAGAACCGCGTCATCCTCGGCCGCTGCACGGTCGACCTGGCGCGGGAGTTCTATCTGGAGGCGCTGGACAGCGGGCACCGGCTCGACGGTGAGAATCCGCCGGTCGGCATCATCATCTGCCGCGGCAAGGAGAAGACCGTCGTCGAATACGCGCTGCGCACCGCGACGCGTCCGCTCGGCGTGGCGACCTGTACGGTCGTGCCGCAACTGCCGGAAGACTACCGGAACGACCTGCCCAGCCCGGAGCAGATCGCCGAGAGGCTCAGGGCGTGGAAGGCTTGCGGCGGTCGATCCACTGACGAAATTCGCTGATTGTCCCATCACCTGGGCCAATGCACTAGATTGATGAGGCGAGTGGATGTGTACCACGGCGCGAGAGGATCTCCTGCGCAACGCCGACTTGCGCCGGCGCAAGTGACCGGAGTCCCCAAGCGATGTCATCACGACAATCAGGAATGAGGCTACCCTCGGGCAGGTTCGCACAGGGCCGGCAGGTCCAGGTCGCGCTGCTCCTGGTGGCGCTCGCCTCGGCGGCCGGCGCGGATCCCGAGCCACCGGCGGGGACGGACAAGCCGTGGGCCCTGCCGCGCATCGCCTGGCTCGAGTCGGCCGGCGGTCCCTGCGGGCTAAGCTTCGAGTCGGCTGCCGCGCCGATCAACCTGGTGCCGGTTCCGTACCCGACAGAAACACGGCCGAACTACGGCGGGATATTGATGCGCGTGCGCGGCGTCATCGAGGCCGACGGCTCGGTGACGGGCGCGTATGCGGCACCCCGGTATCCCCTGGCCACGGAAATGGTGGAGCAGGCCCTCATGGCCAGCACGTTTGCGCCGGCGCAACAGGGCGGGCGGGCGGTTCCCTCGCTGGTCGATGTCGTGTACGAATTCGTTCGCGATCGCTGGTCGCCGCCTGACGTCGACACGATGCCCGACGATGCGGAGCTGGAGCGCCGCGCCGGGCGCGAGCTGCCGGACTCCACCCGCACCTTCATCGCGGCGGCCGACAGCATCGCGATCTTCCGCAATATGGACGACTTCGAACGCGACGCCGCGGGCCGCGATCGCGCCTGCCCGGTGCGAGTAGTCGATCTGAAGACCTGCGGCGGCCGCTACTCGATCCCGCACACGTTCACCGAGCCGGCGCCGCTGTCGCCCGGCGAGGTGGCGCGCGTGCAGGATCTGCTGCTGGCGCGCTCGCCCTACTGGACGCCTCGACGGGGCGAGCTGGACCTGAAGTTCGCGGGGATTGAACCCGGCTTCGGCTACGGGCTGAGCATCCGTCATGGCGGGCAGGAGATGTTCGTGCTGTTCCAACTGTCACGTGCGGGAACCATCCAGCTGAGGACCGCGCAGGATTGCTACGGGGGCGGGCATCCGTACCGGCGCTCGACGGAGCTGTTCTGCGAGTTGCTGGAGAGGCACCTGGCGTGGCCGTGCATCGATAAGCGCTGGTGAGCGTGGCGCGCGGGCCGGCGGCGTGCTCGGGCGCACGCCTGGCGGCCAGGGAGGGGTGCGCCCCGTAGCACCAAGGGCGCCCAATGATCACAGTCTCGTTACCGGTTGCGCCGGCGCAAGTGGCCGCCCATCAACAAACATGACGATCGCGCCCGCCTCGACCTACCGCCCCTCCCCCAACCCATACTCCAGCACATACCGATGCCCCTCCGCCCCGAAGATGATCTCCAGCTCGCCGGCGATGCCCGCCAGCTCGCCGGTACCCGAGTCGGGCACGATCGTCACCGTCAGGCGCTGCGGGGCGCCGCGCGCCATCAGGCCGTCGTGCTGGAGCACGAAGGAGCCGTGGCGGCCGTCGAGGGTGCCGGTCACCTGCTCGAGGGCGACGTAGCCGGCCGAGCCCTCGACGGGCGAGCGGAAGGACATCATCTGGCCACAGGACACCGCCTCGAGCGCGCCGTGGTACTGCTTGTCCAGGACGAGGCGGCCGAACGGGCCGGCTTCGGGGGCGTCGGGGGGCTGGGGGATCATCTTGATATCGAAGGTGCCGGTGGCGGGCATGCAGGTCTCCTGCGTTCTGTTGGGACCGGGGGCGGCAATGGCGGCGGGCAAGGTAGCGGCAAACGGCGCGGGCGGCGATGTGGTTGCCGGTGCCCGCGGCGGCGGATGGTGGTAGGATCGGGCGACCATGAGATGAGGGAGGTTCGATGATGTCCATTTCACGACGCTCGTGCCCCCACTGCGGGGCGAAGGATCGCATCGGCAGTTGGTGGTCGCCGTTCGGGTGGCCGATGCGCTGGGATTGCCGCTCCTGTTCGCGACCCTTGAAGTTCAGCGGGAGGCGGGCGCTGCTGGCGGCGGCGCTGCGGATCCCGCTGTCCGTGGTGTTCGTCTACGGGGTGTTTGCGCGGGTGTGGTGGATGGCGGCGGTTGCGGGGGTGGTGGGGGTGACGACCAGCGGGCTCGAGTCGGTGGAGGCGGTGGAGGACCGCAAGAGGTGAGGGCCGGGATCGCCTGCCAACGGACTGCTTGAGCGTTCCGCCGGACGGAACACTCGCCACTGAAATTCCCACCGATAGTTGCGCCGGCGCAACATGCGCAGGCGCCGCAGATCATCGATGAATTCAATCGCGGATTGCAACGCTCGATGCGTCACGCACCGTCTTCTTCCTTCGCGCTCGCGGGCGGAGCCGTCGTGGGCGGGCTGCGCGCAGTCGTCGCCTGCGCGGCCCTGGCGCTCGCCGTTGCCTCGCTGGCGGCGCCTGCGTGGCAGTCGGTGCGCGGCTATCCCGCCGGCGAAGGTGCCTACAGGACGCTGTCGCCCATCTGCCACCAGTACCCCAGCCGGTGCCTGTGGGTCGCAGGAAGGCCGTCGGCCCTGTGCGCGCGATGCACGGCCGGCTACCTCGGCGTCGCGGCCATGGCGCTGGCGATGCCCCGGCTGAGGCCGCGGCGCGGGGCCCGGCGGCTCGGGCTGGCGCTGCTGGCCGTCGCGGTGGCCGAGCCCTGGGCGCGCCTGCTGGCCGGCGGCGAGAGCAACCTGATGATGAGGCTGGTTCTGGGTTCCGCGGGCGGAATCGGCCTGTGTCTGGTGACATTCCCGCGCATCAAGCCCACAACCGAGGAGCATGGACCATGAAGTCGACGATGATCACGATGATCCTGGCGGCGGCAACGCTGGCAACGATGGCGGCGACGGCGCAGGCGGAGCCCGTCCGCCTGCCCAACAGCACGGTCGTGGTGGTGAAGGCGACCCAGGAGATCAGCGCCAAGAACGTGCAGACGGGCCAGGAGATCATCCTGGTCGTGGGCAGCACCGTCCAGGTCAACGGCCAGCCGGTGATCAAGGCCGGGGCGCCGGTGGTGGCGTTCGTCGACGACTCGAAGGGCGCGCAGATGGCGGGCATCGCGGGCCGGCTGGCGATCTCGTTCCGCTCGACCGTGGCCGTGGACGGCACGACGATCCCGCTGACCGGCCAGATGGTCAACGCGGGCGACTCGGAAGTGGGCGCGACCGTGGCGACGGGCGCGATCCTCTGCCCGCTGGCGCTGCTGAACAAGGGCAAGACCGGCACGATCGCGTCGGGGGCCGAGGTGCGGGCGATGTCGGTGGGGGACTTCGCGATCGATGTGGAGCATCCGGTGGAGATTCAGTATTTGTCGACGGAGGTGCAGAGGGTGGCGGAGGAGCCGAAGAAGAAGGCCAAGTCGACTGAGATTGTTGATTTCTGATCAGATCCGTCGCGTGCGGCGCAGGCGGGATCCTGCGCCGCACACCGCAATTTCAATGTCAGGATGGCGCAATGCCGGAGTCAGGCATGGGCATGAACAAGAGAATCGAATAATCGCCCCGATGTCCGGGTATGGCCGTCGATGCCGTCCCGTGGCCTATGGCACGGCGCCCCGCGGACAAATGCTCCGCAGGACAGAATGGGCGCCGCGGGATCCCGCATGAAGATCGGCAAGAGAGAACGCATGACCAGAGAGGAAATTCGATGACCAACATCAACTTCGCACATTCGTGCGATCCGCTTCGCAAGCCCCTGTTCCTCGACCTCCACTCCCAGATCTACGGCCTCCTGAAGCTCCGCAGCTGGCTGCGCAAGGAGTTCGCGGCGAGCGTCGACCTGCTGGAGGTGTTCGAGCCGCGGCTGCCCGGGGCGATCCAGGCGGCGCTCGAGCAATGCGAGCAGGTCGAGGTGAGCTCGCGTGCAAGTGCGCTGACGCGCGAGCAGCACAATCGCCAGATGGCGGAGATCGACTGGCGCCGCAGTGAGATCTACAAGGACGCCGACGCGCTCGGCAACGACGCGTGGCGCGAGACGCTGCACGACGGCGAGTCGCTGGACGCGCACCGCGCGCGCCTGCGGTACTGCGAGCACTGCCTGGGGCAGCTGCGCGATCGCATCGGGGCGCTGCGCGCGAGCACGACCGTGATGGACCCGTTCTCGATGCTCGCCGAGAAGCACGAGCTTGATGACGACGAACTGGAGCTGCTCACCTGCCTCTACTTCCGGCAGTTCGACAGCCCGCTCCCGATCGATGGCGCCAGCATCCTGGGCGAGGTGATCGGGCGCCAGTGGGCCGTGCACCGCGCGCAGGCGATGCTCTTTGACGAGTCGCGGCTGGTGGCCGGCGGGCTCGTCGAGGTCGTCGAGAGGGGCCGCGGGGCGCTGGACTCGACCTTCGCGGTGTCGAAGTGGGTGAACCTCGTGATCTCCGGGCTTCACCCGGAGCACCCGCACCTCGAGGTGGAATGGCGCGAGACGAAAGAGCGGACGGCTTGAAGATCACGATGCATGGCGGGGCGCGAACGATCGGCGGCAACTGCGTGGAGCTGGCCGTGCCGGGGGCGCGGCTGATCCTGGACCTGGGGCTGCCGCTCGACGCGAAGCTGCAGCGGGCGCCGACGGGCGGGAGGTGGGACGCGGCGGCGGTGGAGCAGCAGGTGGCCGCCGGCGTCCTGCCGGCAGTGGATGGACTGTATGGGCCCGGGTCGGGCGATCCCATCGTGGGGCTGCTGGTCAGCCACGCGCACCAGGACCACTACGGGCTGGCGAGCTTCGCACGGTCCGACATCCCGGTCATCGCCGGTCGCTACGCACGACGCCTGATGGACCTGTCCATGAGCATCATGGGCGGCCCCGCGCTGGGGCCGGCGGGGCCCGAGCTGCGGCACGAGCAGCCGCTGGAGATCGGTCCGTTTCGCGTCACGCCGTACCTGGTCGACCACAGCGCATTCGACGCGTACGCGTTCCTGGTCGAGGCCGGGGGCAAGCGCGTGATGTACTCGGGCGACCTGCGGGCGCACGGGCGCAAGGGCGCGCTGTTCGAGCGACTGGTGGAGCGCGGGCCGCGCGGGGTGGATGCGCTGCTGCTGGAGGGGACCACGCTGTCGCGGGACAAGGACGCGCCGCATCCCAGCGAAAGCGACATCGAGGACAGAATGGTCGAGGCGATGCGCAAGGCCAGCCGCCTGGTGCTGGTGTGGTCGTCGGGTCAGAACATCGACCGGCTGGTCACGATTTACCGCGCGACGGCGCGGAGCGATCGGGCGCTGCTGATCGACCCGTACATTGCGCTGGTGCTGGAAGAGCTGCGGGAGGTGGGCAGCTTGCCGCGGATGGAGTGGGGGAAGGTTCGGGTGCTGTTCCCGCGGCGGATCTCGGATCTGCTGAAAGCCCGCGGCTATGACGAGTTCCTCGTGCGGGCCCGCGCGCAGGGAGTGCGCTGGCAGACGGTGCGGCATCGGCCGTCCTCGTTCGTGGCGATGTTCCGGGATTCGATGCTCGGGGATCACCAGCGGCATGGCACGTTTGCGGGGGCGCAGATGATCTACTCGATGTGGAGCGGGTATCTGGCGGAGGAGCGCAATGCGCGGGTGGTGGAGGCGGTGGAGCAGGCCGGGGGGATGGTGACGAGCGTGCATTCGGGGGGACACGCGCATCCGGAGGATCTGCGGAGGCTGGTGGGGGCGTTGGGGCCGAAGGTGGTCGTGCCTATGCACACTCTCGTGCCTGAGGCGTTTGGGGCGCTGGGGGCGGGCGTTGTGGAGGTCGCGTCCGGGGAATCGCTCGCGATCTGAGACACTGATTGTCCCGGATCACAGGCTGCACAACCGCGGGATTCACTTGCGGTGCGATGCCTGCCTGATCTAGTGTCGATGGGATGGTGCTGGCGGTGCCCAATGCGGCGCAGCCGGAATGGCCGCTGAATTCGATGATTGGAGTTTGTGATGGCGACGAGCAAGACAAGGGCCCTCAGTGAGGAATTCTTGAAGAGTCTGGAAGGCGGCATATTGGCCGGGATCCGCCGCTTGGTCCTTGCGGATGCGACTCTCTCCCCATTTATTCGGAGCGGATACGTAAACATCTACTACCGTGGCGGCAACATCCTGCGGATCAAGGAGTTGAGCGGCGTCGGATACGAGTTCTACTTCAACCCCAAGTACGAAGAGACGAACTCGGAGACGGCACTCCCCTCGCTCGCCAGGCCCAATTGGTCGGCCCTCGAGGCCGTCAAGATCGTCAAGTCGGTTGAGGATGCCGACGTCTGGCTGTCCCAAATTCCCCTCCTCAAGCAGTGCATGGACATGTGGTTCGGCCAGCACCCGAAGGACGAGCGGGAGTTCCAGCAGGTCGCGGCGCGGGTCAACAATTCGAGCAAGCACACCGACTATTTCATCGTGGACATCGAGTACACGAGCTCGGATACGCGCGAGTTGCGCGCCGACATGCTGGCCCTGTTCTGGCCCCGGACGGTCGAGGCGCGGAAGGCCGGGAGCGGATTCAAGCCCGTGCTGACGGTCGTTGAGGTCAAGATCCGCGACCACGCCCTGGCTGGCGACGCCGGCCTGGTGGATCACGTTGAAAAGTTGTCCGACGCGCTTGTTGCTGGCGGGATCAATGTACGCGATTTGGGTAATGAGGCTCTTGAAATGTTCCGGCAACTGGTGCGCCTGGGGTTCATCGAGTGTGACGGGAAAGCATCTCAGTTCCGCGCGGTGAAGGCTGTCGATGACCAGAAGCTCGAATACCTGTTGCTCGTGGCCGACCACGATCCCGACAGCAATGTGCTGAAGCGCGAGCTCGTTGAAGTAGGGAAGCTTCTGGCGGGCACAAGTGGATCAAGAGCCGTCGCCCCTGCGTTGAAGGTAAGGGTGGCTCGCGCGGGATTTTGTGGGTTCGGGCTCTTTGCGCAGAACATCATCGAGGTCAACGCTGCAATTGCGGAGCTACCGTGAGGTAGCGGTAGCGCAGCCTTTACTTCGTGGTGGGCGCCAGGGCTATCGGCGCTCTGCTGGTCACGGATGACCAGACAGCCGCGCGGGTCATCGCGGCCGTCTCGTTGCCGCTGGTGCACTTCGTCGGCAGCAATAATGCGCCTAGAGTGAGGGCGTTGCCGGCCCTGCCTCCGTGGGTGCCGCGGCGACGGTCGGAACTCGAATGTGCCCGACGTGCTTTGCGGAGTTGCCCGTAATCCCGGACCTTGGCGTGGAACTCAAGTTCGGCGCACGATCGTCGCAAAGAGCGTGCGGAATGCGGACACACCGGACGCTTCCGAAAAAGGAGTAGCTTCATGGCAGAATCCCCTGTAACCAAAGAGTTCTCGTTCGGCGGCTGTAACCTCGGTAAACTAAGCCCGAAGCAAGAAGACTTGGCGCCGACGACGAAGATTCTGAACATCACAATGTCGTTCGAAGATGCGCTGAAATTCAGCTTGGCGGTAGATGAGTGCGTTAGAAAGCTGAACTCGTACAATCGAAGCATGACTGCGGGAAAACGCGCGGCGCTGAACGTGGCAGTGCATTTGGACAAGAACCGCGTCACTGTAAATGAGGGCAAGATCTGATCCAGGCCGAAGGAGGCGCTGGCCGTGCCGAACCTCTACTGGAAGACACGCACTGGAACCAGAAAGCTCGTTGATCGCCCGTTTCCGGTAGAAGAGGCGTTCGAGAAGACAATCTTTGAGACCGCCGATCTGCTCGAAGACATCTTTCCGCTCAAGCGTCAGGTCCGGGGTGGCGGCAAGTCGGGCATCCCCGATATCATCGGCGTGGATCCTGATGGCAATGTGTGCATCGTGGAAGTTAAGAACGTTTCAGTGGGGCCGGAAATCATTCCCCAGGTGCTGCAATACGCCCTTTGGGCCGAAACCAATCCAGATTCGATTAAGTCACTTTGGCTGGAGTGCAAAGACAGGCCGGAGGATGTCACTATTACCTGGGACGCGATGCAGGTGCGAATCATTGTGGTAGCGCCCCAGATCCGGCGAACGACCCTGATGGTCGCCGAGAAGATCAATTACCCGGTGGACTTGGTCGAGATCAACCGATGGATTGATGGAGATGACGAGCTGTACTTCGTCAATCGCTTGGAGCCGGAGACACGGCCCAGGCCCCTTCGGCCCGTGTCTGGCAGGGACGCCTACGACGAGGACTTCTACCGCGAAACATACAATCCCAAGACGGCAGAACTGTTCTTCAAGATCGCGGATGAAATGCAGGCCCTCGTTGCCCGAAACCACTGGATAGTCGAGCGCAAGTACAACAAGTACTATTGCGGCTTTAAGGCTGGGGCCTTCAATGCGTTTGGCTTGAAGTGGATCAGCGCTAAGACGCTCAGTCTCTTCTTCAAGCTCTCGGAAGAGGAGGCGCGTGCCACGGGAATCGCCATTACAAGGTATGAGAAGGGCTGGAAAGAAGCTTACGTGTACATCGATCCGGACAAGACCAAGATCGCCGACGTGGAGCCGCTGTTCCGGGCCGCATATGAGAAGTTGTTGGGAAAGTAGCACATCGACCAGACTCGAGCATCCGACCGTAGTTCGATCCGAAGTCACCTGATTCCCCGCGCCCAGCGCTGCGGGGTTCCAGACGAAGAGCAGGTTCCGAGGGAGAGGAGCAAGCAGTGGCCAACTTCACCGTGCATGGGCCGTTCGAGGTTCCAGCAACGAAGATGAGAGTCGGACGTGCAATCACTCGGGAGGATATCGCTAAGTTCTGGCTGGCACACCCCGATTTCGCGAAGGCGCGCGGCTGTTACGTATTTGGCTTTCGCGCCTCCAGAGGTTCCAGGCCGATTTATGTCGGGAAGGCAACCAAGAACTTCAAACAAGAGATCTTCACGGACCATAAACTCAAGAAATACAGCATCGCCTTCAACGGCCAAGCAAAGGGTACTCCGATTATGTTTTTCGTCTGCCTGGATCGAGCGAAAGGCGCGGCCAACAAGACGGCGATGGATGAAGTCGAGTCGTACCTAATTCAGCAAGGCCTTACGGCTAATAGGAAGTTGCTGAATGACCGCAAGACCAGCGTTGAGTCATGGAGCATCGGCGGTATAGTTCGGTCGCGAGGTCGGGCGTCGATGCAGGCTGCGGCGCTGAAGAAATGCCTCAATCTGTAATGCGGCGGTAGGAGTGCGTTGGTGCCGCCTGATGGCTGCGCGCCCTCTGTGCGGCACCAAGTCAACGAGTGGAGGGGCTTGCTCGACCCTCAGCACTCTTGGCGCCGAGTTGGTTTGTGCCAAGTCAGACACCGCTTGGGTATGATGAGCTGGGGCCAAGGCCATGGGGCCCCCCGCTACGGCCCCGGCCAAACCACCACCGCATACTTGAACAACTCCAGCCCCCGCTGCCTGATGTCGTCCTCGGTCCAGGAAATGCGCCCCTGGAAGTAGGCGTTGAGCTTGAGCGATGACTGCGCCGCGATTTGCGGCAGCTTTGTTTGTGCACCTGCATTGCTGACCGAGCTATTGAGGGGCTGCGTAAGCAGCGTCAGGTTGCCGAAATCGTGCAGATTCTCGTCCCGCTCCGCGACGGCGAGATCCGGGTCGACGCCAGCCGGCAGCGGCCAGTGTTCCTTCCACGCCTGCGGCAGGACATGCTCGACCGACAGCTCGCTATGGAGGGTTATGCGCTCGGACTTGGAATCGCGCGCGGCGTCTTCGATGGCGCGAAGTATCATCTCCACGCGCGCACTGCGCAGGTCGCGGTAGGCGTCCACGGTTGACCAGAAGTAGCGGAAATCGTCGTCTCGGGGCCAATCAGTGGTCTCGGTCGTGCTTGAGCCGAGAACTCCACGGAACGATGCGCGGTCGCGCGTCGGTTGCGCTTGGAAATCGCGCAGGATCTGCAGGAAGAGCTTGTTGTAGTGCTTCGTCGTGCGGCCGCAGATCAGGCGCCTGACCAGGAAAGACTCGAGGTCGGTGAAGATGCTCGCGCGCTCGGCCGGATCGAGCTTGTCATCGCCGCAAAGCGCCAGGACCAGGGGATAGGCCGTGCCGACGTCCAGCACCTTCATGCGCTGGGCGAAGCGCGACAATGCCGTGTCCCCATGTGGGCAGAGCAGTTGCTCAAAGTAGCTCGCATACTTCGAGAAATCCCTTAGCTCTTCTTCGACCGTGGCGAAGGGCTTCTTGGTTTCGATCCATTGTTTGTATTCGGGATACAGCCGTGCCGACGCGACGTCCCGGCCGAGCTTCATCGCCAGATAGTTCTGGGCCAGAAGATCCAGGCGGGCACGATAGAGCCGGCCTTGCCTTTCCTCGATCTCCCAAAAGCGGGCACCGTCAGGCACGCGCGGGTCATCGGGAATCTCAAATCGGCTCCAATACAGCTCATGAAGGCGATGAGCGTCGTCGCGCGCGCGCTGGAAGATGAAGTTTCTCAGGAGATCGGAGGCGAGAAGCGGCACACCGCGCGCGTTGAGCGTCTCGAAGATCGCCTGTGGATCCTCGTTGCCATCCAACTCGATGGAAACGAGCTGCAGGTGCTTGTCGACCACGCGGCGCAGAACTCGCAGTCGATTGGACACCTGATCTTCCGGCGCGTCAGCAAGCCATTCCGTGATCGCCTGGTGAAAGTAGACATACGCTTCCACCATTCGCGGCCGGGGCTGAAGACGGCGGCGGCGGACCACCGGCGGATGTACGGTCTCGATCGACTCGAGTGATCCAAGGGTGAGCACCATGCGGAACTGGCCGACGTCTCGAGCGGTAGGCCACACCTTGAACTGCTCGACGTCGGGGTTGGCGATTGCCGTCGCATTGCGCGTCAGGCTCTCAAGCCAGCCCGTAACCGGACGGTCGTCGTGCTCCTTGGCTATGTCGCGGAGCGCGGCCAGCAGGATCTGGAAGGTGGTGAGGCGCTGCTGCCCGTCGATGACGTCATGCGCAAGGAGCTCGTCGCCCCATACGGGGCGCTGCTGGATGACGATGGCGCCCAGGAAGTGGATATGTGGCTGCTCGTCACCTCCTTCCATGGCGGCGTCGGCGCAGGCGGCGATGTCTTCCCAAAGTGGTTCCCACTGCAGCTCGCGAGTCCAGACATAGGGACGCTGGAACAGGGGGATGACATAGCGGCGGTCGCTTGAAAAAACAGTTGAGAGCGGCTTGCGGAAGACTTCCATGCGAGGCTCCTGTGGCGGTCGCCGCGGTCGGGTGCCAGTGAGGGAACTGCTGATGCGTGAGGATCGGACATCTGATTCCGAACTTGAAGCACAGATCCAGTGGACGGTGGCGCAGTGTATTGGCTGTTGGTGCAGGTAGTAATGGATGCCGATGCCTTGTAGCCCAGCGTGACGGGTGTGGTATTGTTGACCAACAGTTGGCCTAAATGAAATATTATCAATATGATACGTCGGCAGTTGAGATCTTCTGAGTGCTTCATGTCATTGTGTAATTAACTTTATAGCAAATGCAATATATGATATTTGTTATATGGCAATGCGTTTGCGCACGACGCCTGCAGTGCCGAGGTCCGACAAACCAAGACCGTGTCTGGGGATCCCTATGTCCTCCTTTTGCCCCTACTGCGAAAGGACCACGCCCACCCACCAGATCACCACCACCGTCACCCACACGATCAAGGGCACCGAAGTCACCATCCCCGCCACCCTCGTCCAATGCGACACCTGCGCTGCCCAGTTCAACTGCCCCGAACTCGACCAGGACATAGCTGCAATGGCCCTGGACGCCTACCGCGACAAGGTGGGCCTGCTCAAGCCCGAGCAGATCCGCGCCTTCCGCGCCACCTTCGACCTGACCCAGCAGGAGTTGGCCAGGGTCCTCGGCTGGGGCCTCGCCACGCTGAGCCGCTACGAGAACGGGGCCATCCAGGACGAGGCACACGATCGTGCGCTGCGGATGGTCATGCGGCCGCAGACGTTGCTGGCCGAGCTAACTGAGAGGCCCGCAGCGCTGACTCCCGCGCGGCTCGAGCAGGTGCTGGAGCGGCTGCGCAGCCGGCCGCACCGGCAGGCGGCGTACGAGACGTACATCCGCGAGTACGTCGGCCACCACCGGCCGGACATCCGGAGCGGCTACCGCGCCTTTGCCCCCGCCCGCTTCAAGGCCATGGTCCTCCACTTCTGCAAGTCCCCCGGCGTGCCGCGCACCAAGCTGAACAAGCTGCTCTGGTATGCCGATTTCCTCGCCTTCCGGCAGAACACGACCTCGATTTCCGGCGCGCGCTACGCGCACCTGCCCAACGGGCCGGCGCCAGACAGCTACGACACACTTTTCGGTTGGCTGAGCGGCCCGGAGGGCGCGCTGCGCCTCGAAGATGCCTCCATAGGATCCCTCGACTTGGAGGTGCTCATAGCGAACGAATCGCCCGACTACGGGCAGTTCTCGAACAGCGAACTTGCGCTGCTGGCCCAGGTTGCCGAGAAGTTCAAGGACGCGCCGGCGCGGGAGGTGAGCGACCATTCGCACAAGGAACCGGGGTACGAGCAGACGCGGGACGGGGAGATCATCTCCTACGCGTTTGCGGAGTGGATGCGGGTGGTGATCCGGTAGGGCAAGACACCCGCGCCGCGTAACGTTCAAGTCCCAGATTCCCAATGACATGTGCTACAATGCCAGGCAGCGGATGGCACCTTGAAGCAGACGGCAATCCGGCGGATCCCCGGCCGGCCATGGCGCAGAATGATGGAAAGGCCCCCCGGCATGCCCCAGCTCCCGATCTTCATCAGCAGCGTCCAGCGGGAGTTCGCCGCCGAACGGCGCGCGCTGAAGGAGTTCATCGAGGGCGACGCCCTGCTGCGGCGCTTCTTCACCGCCTTCCTCTTCGAGGACCTGCCGGCCAGCGACCAGCGCGCCGATGAAGCGTACCTGGACGCCGTCGAGCGGAGCGCAGTGTACGTGGGCCTCTTCGGCCTCGAGTACGGGTCACAAGACGCGCAGGGCGTCTCGCCCACGCAGCGCGAATTCGAGCACGCCACGCGGCTGGGCAAGCCGCGCCTGGTCTTCGTCAAGCGGGCGGAGCCGGGCGCGCGCCACGCGAAGATGGAGGCGCTGGTGCGCCAAGCCGAGGCGCAGGTCATCCGCCGGAGCTTCGGCAGCCTCCCCGAACTGACGGCCGGCCTGTACGCGAGCCTGGTCGAGCACCTCAGCCGCACGGGCGCGCTGCGCGACAAGCCGTTCGATGCGGCCGCGTGCCCCGGCGCCACGTTGGCCGACCTTTCGCCGGAGCGGCTGGACTGGCTGCTCGAGCGGGCGGGGATCGAGCGCGCCTATCCGCTGCCGCCCCGCACGCCGATGGAAACGGCGCTGGCCCACCTCAATCTCCTGGATGATGGCGCGCCCTCGCACGCGGCCGTCCTGCTGCTCGGACGCGAGCCGCAGCGCTTCCTCATCTCCTCCGAGGTCAAGTGCATGCACTTCCACGGCACGGAGGTGCAGAAGCCGATCCCGTCGTACCAGATCTACAAGGGCACCGTGTTCGAGTTGGTGGACAAGGCCCTGGACTTCGTGATGTCGCGGATCAACCGCCGCGTCGGCACGCGGGCCGAGGGTCCCCAGGCGCCGGTAGTCTACGAGCTGCCGCAGGAAGTGGTGGCCGAGGCGATCGTCAACGCCGTGGCGCACCGCGACTACGCCAGCAACGCCAGCGTCCAGGTGATGCTCTTTGCCGACCGGCTCGAGGTCTGGAACCCGGGCGAGCTGCCGCCCTCCCTGACCATCGAGGACCTGCAGCGCCCCCACGCCTCGATCCCCCGCAACCCGCTGATCGCCGAGTCGCTGTTCCTGGCCCATTACGTGGAGAAGGCGGGCAGCGGCATCCTCGATATGATCGCGCGGTGTCGCGAGGCGGGGCTGGGGGCGCCGGGGTTCAAGCAGAGCGGGGGGCAGTTTGTGCAGACGGTGGGGAGGGTTGGCGCGGAAGTCACCACGGAAGTCACCACGGAAGTCACCACGGAAGTCACCACGGAAGTCGACCTTCTGCGCGCTCTGACGGGAGACCTTAGCCGGAGGGAACTCCAGGAGGCAATGGGACTTAAGAACGACGAGCATTTCCGAAAGGCGATTTTGATACCCGCCATCGAAAAAGGGCTCGTGGAGATGACGATCCCCGATTCCCCGAACAGCCGCCTGCAGAAGTATCGGCGCACGGCCAAGGGTGAACGGCGACTGCGGCGGGGGAAATAGGCAGACCGAAGCGACAGTCGGCGCCACGATGGCGCCAGCTGGTGACCATCAGCCGGGAATCACGACTTGCCCCTCGACTACCGCACCCTGGAATCTCTTCGCCAGAACCACCCCGCCTGGCGGCTCCTGTGCGCCCACCACGCGCCCCTGGTGGCGGCGTTCCTCCACCGCGTCTTCGTCCGGCCCAATGTCCGCATCCTGCCCCAGGCCACGCTGGTCGAAGCTCTGGAAGACGAACTCTTCGCCATCCGCGAGCAGCTCGGCGCCGATGCTTTTCCCGGCTCTGCGCAGAGCTACCTGAACGACTGGGCCGAGAACGACAAGGGCTGGCTGCGCAAGTTCTATCCGCCCGGAACGGACGAACCGCACTTCGACCTGACCCCGGCCACGGAGAAGGCGCTGGCCTGGCTCGAAGGACTGGACAAGCGCGAGTTCGTCGGCACCGAATCGCGCCTGCTCACCCTGTTCGAGCTCTTGCGCCAGATGAGCGTGGGCAGCCAGTCGGATCCGCAGGTGCGCATCGCCGAGCTGCAGGGGCGGCGCGACGTGATCGACGGCGAGATCGCCCGCATCCTGGGCGGCGACGTGCCGCTGCTGGACGACACCGCCCTCAAGGACCGCTTCCAGCAGTTCCTGCAGTTGGCCCGCGACCTTCTCGCGGATTTCCGCGAGGTCGAGCACAACTTCCGCGCGCTCGACCGCCAGGTGCGCGAGCGCATCGCGCTCTGGGACGGCGCCAAGGGCGCGCTGCTGGAGCAGGTGATGGGCGAGCGCGACGCCATCGCCGACTCCGACCAGGGGCGCAGTTTCCGCGCCTTCTGGGACTTCCTGATGTCGCAGACCCGGCAGGAGGAGCTGAGCCGCCTGCTCGAGCAGGTGCTGGCCCTGCCCGCGATCGCCGCCATGCGCCCTGAGGAGCGCACGCAGCGCGTGCACTACGACTGGCTCGAAGCCGGCGAGCACACCCAGCGCACGGTGGCCGGGCTCTCGGAGCAGTTGCGGCGATTCCTGGACGACCAGGCCTGGTTGGAGAACCGGCGGATCATGGACATCCTGCACAGCATCGAGGTCCACGGACTGGCGCTGAGGGAAGATCCACCCGGCGGCGATTTCATGCACCTCTCCGACACGGCAGCGGCCATCGAGCTCCCCTTCGAACGTCCCCTGTACCGGCCCCCGGTCAAGCCGCACATTTCGGGTCACATCGCGGACGACGGCGACGCGAACGTGGACCTGGCGGCCCTGTACTCGCAGGTCGTCGTCGACCGGGCGCAGTTGGCCGGCCACTTGCGGCAGGAGCTGCAGGAGCGCAGCCAGGTCAGTCTGGGTGACGTGATCGCGCGCCATCCTCTGCAGCACGGACTGGCCGAGCTGGTCGCCTACCTGCAGATGGCCGGCGATTGGCCCGCGGCCGTCGTCGACGAGGCGGCGCAGGAGGAAGTGCTGTGGTACGGCGCTGACGGTACCCTGCGCAGGGCGACCGTGCCCCGCATCATCCTGTTGAGGAGTTGATGATGACCACCGACGAACCCGGCCAGGACAGCCAGACCGCCCCGACCGGCGCGAACCATGATTTGTCGGCTGTCGTTGTGCCGCTGCTGAAGGGCGTGGTCTACCGGGAGGACAATCCCGCGCTCTGGGCATCGCTGCTTGGGGTGACGGTGGCTGTCCGCGACTATGTGGCCGTAATGGGCCTGGAACTCACGGTCGACGAGTCGGAGGGCTATGCGTTCCTGCGATCCCGACACGAAGCCGAGGAGGACGAAGCTTCCACGATCCCGCGGCTCGTCGCCCGCCGGCAGCTCTCTTATCCGGTGAGCCTCCTGCTCGCGCTGCTGCGGCGCAAGCTGGCCGAGGCCGACGCCGGCGGCGGGAATCCGCGCCTGATCCTCTCCCGCGACGAGGTCGTGGAGATGGTCCGGATCTTCCAGCCGGAAGGCAGCAACGAATCGAAGCTGACCGACCGCATCGATGCCACGCTGGCGAAGGTGGCCGAACTGGGCTTCGTGCGCCGGCTGCGCGGCCAGGACCAGATGTACGAGGTGCGGCGCATCATCAAGGCCTATATCGACGCGCAGTGGCTGTCCGAGTTCGACGCGCGGTTGGCGGCCTATCGCGGACTGGCGGGTCGATCGGTGGAGGATTCCGATGGCTGAGGCCCCCGAACTGGAGTTCATGGCGGACGACCGCCTGGCCGGGTACCGGCTGCAGCGGCTGGAGGTCCTCAATTGGGGCACCTTCGACGGGCGCGTCTGGACCCTGCGGCCGGACGGCCGGAACAGCCTGTTGACCGGCGACATCGGCTCGGGCAAGTCGACCCTGGTCGATGCCGTGACCACGCTGCTGGTGCCGAGCCACCGGGTGGCCTACAACAAGGCGGCCGGCGCGGACAGCCGCGAGCGCACGCTGAAGTCGTATGTGCTGGGTTACTACAAGTCCGAGCGGCAGGAGTCGCTGGGCGGCGCGCGCCCGGTCGCGCTGCGCGACCTCAACAGCTACTCGGTGATCCTAGGCGTCTTCCACAATGCGGGATATGACAGGACCGTCACGCTCGCCCAGGTCTTCCACCTGAAGGACGCGGGCGCGCCGCCGAGCCGCCTGTTCGCGGCCTGCGAGCGCGACCTGTCCATCGCGACGGACTTCTCCGGCTTCGGCGCCGAGGTGAAGGACCTGCGCCGGAAGCTGCGCGCGTCCAGCGTCGAGCTGTTCGACAGCTTCCCGCCCTACGGCGCCTGGTTCCGCCGCCGCCTCGGCATCGAGAACGAACAGGCGCTGGACCTCTTCCACCAGACGGTGTCGCTGAAGTCGGTGGGCAACCTCACCGAGTTCGTGCGGGCGCACATGCTCGAGTCCTTCGATGTCGCGCCGCGCATCAAGGCCCTCATCGAGCACTTCGAGGACCTCAACCGGGCCCACGAAGCCGTCCTCAAGGCCAAACGACAGGTCGAGATGCTGGAGCCCCTGGTGGCGGACTGGGAGCGCCACGGCGAACTGGCGAAGAACGCCGATGAGCTGAGGGGCTGCCGCGACGCCCTTGGCCCCTGGTTCGCCGGCCTGAAGAGGGATCTGCTCCTGACGCGCCTGGCCTCGCTGGAAGAGGAACTGGCGCGGCACCGCGCGGCCGTGGAGAGGCTCGAGGGGCAGCGCCGCAACCAGCAGGCCCAGGAGCGCGAGCTGCGCGCCGCCATCGCCGCGAACGGCGGCGATCGCATCGAGACCCTGGCGGGGGAGATCGCGAGGCAGAACGAAGAGCTCCAGCGGAGACGGAACAAGGCGGCCCGCCACGACGACCTTGTTCGAACCCTGGGCGAGCATCCCGTGGCCACCGAGGATGCGTTCATCGACCTGCGGGCCAGGACCGCCAGCTCGCGGGAGGCGGCTGCGGAAGCGGACGCCAGGCTGCAGAACGACCTCACGCAGGCGACCGTCGAGTTCGCCCGCGGGCAGGAGGAGCACAGGCTGGTGCAGGCTGAGATCGCGGGCCTCCGCGCCCGGGCCAGCAACATCGACGAGCAGCAGGTCGCCATGCGTCGCGCACTCTGCCAGGCGCTGGACCTGGACGAGGACGGGATGCCGTTCGCGGGCGAACTGCTGCAGGTGCGCGAGGAAGAGCGCGACTGGGAAGGCGCCATCGAGCGCCTGCTCCATGGCTTCGGCCTGTCGCTCCTGGTGCCCGACCGTGACTATGCCCGAGTGGCCGAGTGGGTGGACCGGACGCACCTGCGCGGGCGGCTGGTCTACTTCCGGATCCGCGAGGGAGGGCGCGGCGAGGTGCCTGCGCCTGGACCCGAATCGCTCGTGCGCAAGCTGCAGATCAAGCCCGACTCGCCCTACTACGAATGGATGGAGCGGGAGGTGGCCCATCGCTTCGACCTGGCATGTTGCCAGACGCAGGAGCAGTTCCGGCGCGAAACAAGGGCGATCACGCGGGCGGGGCAGATCAAGGCGCCCGGCGAACGGCACGAGAAAGACGACCGTCACCACATCGACGACCGGCGCCGCTACGTGCTGGGGTGGAGCAACCAGGAGAAGATCGCGGCGCTGCAGCGGGATGCCGGGCAGCTCGAAGCCAGGCTTGCCGGTACCGGTCGGAGCATCAGCGACCTGCAGCGGGAACGCTCCGGTCTGGCTGAGCGTCTGCTGGTCCTCTCGAAGCTCGACGAGTACGTAGACTTCCGCGAGATCGACTGGCGGCCGCTCGCGAAGTCCATCGCAGCACTGGAGGAAGAGCGGCGCGCACTTGAAGGAGCTTCCGACGTCTTCCGGACCCTAACGGAGCAACTGGCTGCGCACCTGCGCACGGCGTCTGAGACTCAGTTGCAGCTCGACGAGCGCAATGACAAGCGCTCCAAGGTCGAGCAGAAGATCAGCGACGCCAGGGACCTCGAGGCACAGACCGCGGCCCGGCTCGTCGGGGTCGACGAGGTCCTGTCGCAGCGATTCGCCAGGCTGGAATCCATGCGCGGAGAGGCCCTGGGCGACCACAATTTGACGGTCGAGTCCTGCGACAACCGGGAACGCGACATGCGCGACTGGCTGCAGGCGGCGATCACCGCCGAGGATCACCGGCTCAAGCGACTCGTGGAAAAGGTCATCAGGGCGATGGCCGAGTACAAGCAGGAATGGCGGCTGGAGACCACCGAGGTGGACGTCAACCTCGAGGCCGGCCCCGAGTTCGCTAAGATGCTCGCCCAGCTCCGCGCGGACGACCTGCCGCGTTTCGAGGGGCGCTTCAAGGAGCTCCTGAACGAGAACACCATCCGCGAGGTGGCCAACTTCCAGTCGCAACTGGCGCGCGAGCGGGAGACGATCAAGGAGCGCATCGCGCACATCAACCGGTCGCTCACCGGCATCGACTACAATCCCGGCCGCTACATCAGCCTCGAGGCCCAGCTCTCGGCCGACGCTGAGATCCGCACCTTCCAGTCCGACCTGCGGGCTTGCACCGAAGGAGCGCTGACCGGTTCGGAGGACGCACAGTACTCGGAGGCCAAGTTCCTGCAGGTCCGCAGGATCATCGACCGGTTCCGCGGCCGCGCTGACACGGCCGACCTGGACAAGCGCTGGACCGCGAAGGTCACCGACGTCCGGAACTGGTTCGTGTTTGCGGCCAGCGAGCGCTGGAAGGAGGACGACAGCGAGTACGAGCACTATGCGGACTCGGGCGGCAAGTCCGGCGGCCAGAAGGAGAAGCTCGCCTACACCGTGCTGGCGGCCAGTCTGGCCTACCAGTTCGGGCTGGCGCGGGGAGAAGTAAAGTCGCGCTCGTTCCGCTTTGTGGTGATCGACGAGGCATTCGGGCGCGGCTCCGACGAGTCGGCGCAGTACGGGCTGCGGCTCTTCGCGGAATTCAACCTGCAACTATTGATCGTCACGCCGCTGCAGAAGATCCACGTCATCGAGCCCTTCGTGTCCAGCGTCGGCTTCGTGCACAATGAGGACGGCCGCGCATCGGTCCTGCGCAACCTGAGCATCGAGGAATACCGGGCCGAGAAGCAGATGAGGCAGGGATGACATGGCCGCGGTGACGTGGACCACCCCGGAAGACATCAAGGGCCAGGTCCAACGGCTCTGGGACCGTGGTCTGCTCCTGGCCTCCCTGGCCGGCGGCGAGCCGGTGTTTCCGCGGCGGTTCCCCTGCCGGGGACCCGATTCAGCCGAGTTGAGCGGACGCTTCGAGGAAGTGCGGGTCTGGATCGCCCGGTTGTCTGCGGCGGCCGGCGCTTATCGCCTCGAATGGCGCACCGTCAACCACCGCATCCTGGGCGCCAACCAGATGCCGGCGGCGATATGGGTCGATACGCTCGAGGACGCGCTATCCCTGATTGGCAAACGGCGTGCGGCCGGTCAGTTCTCGGCGCTAGTGGATCTGACCAGGGAGCGGCAGCCCGCGCTGGTGCCCTGGCTGGCGAAGCGCCCGTTGCGGGCTCTGGAACTGGCCGAGCACTGGCCGCAGCTGCTGGCGGTCGTGACCTGGCTGCGGGCGCATCCGCGGCCGGGCATCCACCTGCGACAGATTGACCTGCCGGGAGTCCATACCAAGCTGATCGAGGGACATCGCGGCGTGCTGGCCGAACTGCTGGACCTGGTGCTGCCGCCCGGAGCCATCGACACCGCGCACGCCGGTGTGGGCGGCTTCTGCGGCCGCTACGGGTTCCTGGACAAGCCGCTGCGGGTGCGTTTCCGGATCCTCGATCCGCGGATGCAGCTGATGGCGACACGGGTGGCGCGCGACATCACGCTGACACAGGATGCGTTTGCCGCCCTCGAGATGCCGGGCTCGAAGGTCTTCATCACCGAGAACGAGGTGAACTTCCTGGCCTTTCCGGACGTGCCCGGGGCGATCGTGATCTTCGGCGCGGGGTACGGCTTCGAGAATCTCGCTGCTGCGAAATGGCTGCTCGGAAAGGAACTGTACTATTGGGGAGATATCGACACCCACGGCTTCGCGATCCTCAACCAGCTGCGGCGAACGCTGCCGCACGCGGCGTCAATGCTGATGGATGAGCGGACACTGCTGGACCACCGGGAACTGTGGGGGATCGAAGAGCGGCAGGAGAGTGCGGAACTCGCGCTGCTGAAAGGTGAGGAGCGCGAAGTGTACGATGGGCTGCGGCAGGGGCGGTGGGGGGAGAGGGTGAGGTTGGAGCAGGAGAGGGTTGGGTTTGAGAGGGTGGTGGATGTTCTCGGGCGCCTACCCTGATGGGCGGAGAAATCGAGCATCAACCCACCTCACCCCAGTTCCGCCCCAGCACACGCTCCGGCACGACCAGATTCCACCCCTTCACGAGCCGGCCGGGTTCGCGCCGCGCGTCCAGATACCGCGGCTGCGCCGGGGCCAGGCTGCGTAACGCGTCGAGATGATGTGCCTCGACCATCAGTGCGCCCCGATGCTGCTCGAGGAAGAAGCCGACGCGGGCGGCCGTCAGCGCCGAACCCAGCGTCCGCGTGTACGCAAGAACCATGTCGAGGTCGAAGAACTCGACCATTTCCAGGGAACGCCAGACTTCTTCCCAGCCGCCGCTGCTTTCCGGCGCGTCCAGCACGTCGACGAGACTGCGCTCGAGCGTCGTCACCCGGACGACCCCGCCGGCATGCGGCCGTTCCTGCACCCCGCCGCCCAGGTCGGTAAGGTACCGCAGCGAGGGCGGCGCCTGGACCGGCACGAATTCCTGCTCCCGGAACGTGAACCGGCGCTGCCGCGTCCGGGTCAGGTAATGGAAGCGGTTCCACAGCGAGTAGGCCTTGCCGTGGAACTGGAGCGCCGCATGACCGGTCACGACGCCGTCAGGGGCGAGCTGCGTGGCCAACAGATAGGGATCCACCTGGTGACGTTCGGGATCCGCGCCGCGCGGCACCGCCGCATACAGGCCTCGCCGAAGGTGCAGCAGCCGGCCGGAGGCCACATGCTGCTTCAGCACCGAGGCGGTGGTCTGCCGGCTCCGGCGGCCGTCTGCGGCGTGGACCGCGGCGAAGTCGTCGAAGCGGAACACCGGGTGGCGGTCGAAGTAGTCGGTGGGCTTGGTTGGCCTATTTGTGCTCATATCGGTATTTAGTATACCGTTATGCGCGCGCGATGGCAACAACAATGTCCATAGAGGTCTCATGTAGGTATACATTATACCTCTGTAAGACCGCATTAACAAGTACTGCGGGCAATGTCCGCCTCGACAAATATTGTTACGTTTCACAACGACTGCGCCGGCGCAAGTGGCGGCTCATCAAAAAATCCAACAAGTCGATCCACCTGCTTGTACTGTACTGGGAGTTGGGAGAGTCGATCTGCCGCAAGCAGGAGGAGTTCGGCAGGGGGCGATCCGTGGTTGAGAATCTGGCCCGCGACCTGAAAGCTGAGTTCCCGGGACGCAACGGCTTCCCGGCGCAGAATATCTGGCTGATGCGCCGGTTCTACCTCGAAAACCGCGACAAGCCGATTCTCGCACCAATGGTTAGAGAAATCGGCCGGACCAGGAACCGCGTCATCCTCGGCCGCTGCAAGGCGACCTGGGATGTCGGAGCGGTGGTGCTCCGTTGCGCCCGCGCCGCCGCGCCCCTGCGGGAATTTGGCGTGAAGATTGCGGGAGCAGCCGGAATCCACAGATTGGGAGCAATAGCATCCGGTGGCGCCCAGCCAGCGGATTTGGTGCAACAACTTGACCGCAACCAGCCACTTTCCCTAGGCTCCAATCATGAACGCCCAAGCACATCCCCTCCCCATCTACCACATCACCCACGTGGACAATCTGCCCGCGATTGTCGCCTCCGGTTGTCTGCTGAGCGACGCCGCGATGATTGCCAAAGGAGGGCCGCAGCGCACCATCGGCATGAGCAGGATCAAGCAGCGACGCCTGGAGGAGATTGTGGTGCCGCCGCATCCGGCGACCCACGTCGGGGACTACGTTCCGTTCAATTTCTGCCCCCGATCGGTTATGCTGTATGTGCTCTATCGCGGGAACGACGCCGATCTGTCCTATCGCGGGGGCCAGGGCCCCATCCTGCACCTGCGGGCGGATGCGATGCGCGTCATCGATTGGGCCGAGGCCGAGGGGCGGCCATGGGCCGTCTCGTTCACCAATGCGGGGAACAGGCTGGCGGAGTTCAGCGCGCAACGTCAGGATCTGGATCGACTTGACAGGACGGCCATCGAATCGCAGGACTTCCGCGATTGGGCCGTCAAAGAGGCCAAGCAGGCCGAGTTCCTGATCCACGACCGACTGCCGTTCGAATTCATCGACAAGATCGGTGCCGCGACGGATGCGGTGCGGGATCAGGCTCTCGAGATTCTGGCCAAGAGCGGGTACGAACCGAACGTCGAGACCACGCCGACGTGGTATTACTGATGAGGGGAGGGACAGCGTTGATCGAATACAAGACAGGCGACCTGCTGGCGATCGACGCCGAGGCCCTCGTCAACACGGTCAATTGCGTCGGCCACATGGGCCGCGGCGTGGCGCTGCAGTTCAAGAAGTCGTGGCCGGCGAACTTCCAGGCCTACGCCACAGCCTGCCAGCGCCAGGAGGTGCGGCCGGGCCGGATGTTCGTGTTCGAGACTGGGCAACTGACCAACCCGCGGTTCATCATCAACTTCCCCACCAAGCGGCACTGGCGCGGCAAGTCGCGCCTGGAGGACATCGATGCGGGACTCGTGGCCCTGGTTGCGGAGATCCGGGCGCGCAGCATCAACTCGATTGCGCTACCGCCGCTGGGCGCGGGACTCGGGGGGCTGGCGTGGGAAGTGGTCAGGCCGCGCATCGAGAGCGCGCTGGGCGACCTGCCGGGCGTCCGCGTGATCCTGTTCGAGCCGCGCGGGGAGCCGGCGGCCGTCGTCCGTGCGCAGCCGGACAAGGCGCCGCCGATGACCACGGGTCGCGCGGCGCTCATCAAGTTGATGGAGCAATACCTCGGCGGCCTGATGGACCCCTACGTCACGCTGCTCGAGGTGCACAAGCTCATGTACTTCATGCAGGCCGCCGGTGAGCCCCTGCGCCTGAACTTCACGAAGGGCTACTACGGACCCTACGCCGAGAACCTGCGGCACGTGCTCAATGTGATCGAGGGGCACTATGTCACCGGCTACGGCGCCGGCGGTGACGATCCCGACAAGCCCCTCGAACTGGTGCCGGGAGCCGTCGACCTGGCCACCGAGTGCCTGGCCGGACAGGCGGCATCGCTGGCGCGCTTCGACCGCGTTGCCCGCCTCGTGGACGGGTTCGAGTCGCCGTCAGCCATGGAACTGCTGGCCACCGTCCACTGGATCATGGTGCGCGAAGCTCCCTCGGACCAGGAGAAGCTGGTGGCGGCTGTTCATGCCTGGGGCGAAAGCAAGCGACGCTTCGGGGCCGCGCAGGTCGGGCTTGCGGCGGGGGTGCTGCGGGAGCAGGGATGGGTTGCGGGCGGCGGGCCGGCGGCGTGACTTCCCTGGATCTGTTTGCGCCGGCGCAACTCGTCGGCAGGTTGGCCGGCAGGCAAATGACGAGTTTAGCCGGAGTCGCTAAACTGCGCTAACCTGACCTAAGATTGCTTTAACTCGATGCTCGTGCAGCCCGGTGATGTCGGATGCGTCAGCCCGCCGAGCGCACGATGCGTTCTCCACGACCCGAATGCGATCACAATTGCGAGACTACTTGCGCCGGCGCAAGTGCTTTCGCTGCAAAAATTCCATCAGACAGCAGCACAAGTGGCGCCTCGGGCGCCCGCCAGCGAACCAAACCTCAATTCGCCGCCGCCAGCCGAAAGCTGCAGCCACTGGTTGCAGGATTCAGCCGCCCCAGGGTTCCGGCCCCGGCCGGCAGCGAGCCCCCGCAACCCCATAGACTCCCACCCCCCACCCAAAGTACGATCCCCCCAAATACGCACAGGCCCATCGGCACCCAGCCGGGCAGGTTATCCGCATGACCCAGGATCTCGCCCACCTGACCTCGAGAATCCTCGCCTTCCGCGACGCCCGCAACTGGCGCCCCTTCCACACCCCCAAGGACCTGGCCCTGGCCCTCAACATCGAGGCCGGCGAGCTGGCCGAGCTCTTCCTCTGGAAGAC
>JADHED010000993.1_pt1 | contig 26891 bp, 27 predicted proteins | sample 8952041 | NCBI WGS metagenome assembly JADHED01 (sample SAMN16124423, study PRJNA663239) | bioreactor sludge metagenome | isolation source: sludge (control) | place: India:Bengaluru | collected 2018-09-08
GAATGACGGGCTCGGGCAAGGCCGCCATGGCGACACGGCTGACCGCGCCGGCCGCAACGGCGCCGCCAGCAATACCGGCGAACTTGAAAAAATCTCTTCTGGATGTCATGGCAATCGTCTCTGCATCAGTGACCAGCACCCGCGTCGCTGGGGGCGCTGGTGGTGACCGACAAGGTAGTGTTGGTGGGGCGTCCGATCACGGATGCCTGGAGGGCGGCGTCGGCCAGCCAGAATTGCTGCTGCGCGTCCAGGGCCGCCGTGACGGCACCGACCTGGTCGCGCGCGTCGGCCAGCAGTTCGAAGGCGCTGATCAGCATGCCGTTGTAGCGAAGCTGGTTCTCCTCCGCGATCACCTTGCGCACCGGAACCACTTCGTCGCGGTAGTGCCGCGCCACGTCGTAGGCCGTCCGATAGGCCGAATAGCTTTCACGCAGGCTGGAGCCCGCGGAACGCACCGTGCCTTCAAGCTGGTTGGCGGCCGCCAGCGTTCGGGCGTTCATCGCATCGCGCTGCATTCCGCCCCAGTCAAAGAGGGGTAGGCGCACATCGATTTCCCAGCCGCGTGCGGTGGAGCGGGTGCCCTCGGCATTGTCAAATGTCGTGTTGCGACGCCCGGTGAGCTCGATATCGGTGAAGCTGGTCACCATGTTCAGGCCTTGGGCCTTGGCCGCGCCATCCAGCGCGGTCTGCGCCAGGCGGATGTCCAGGCGTGCCTTGGTAGCGAGCGAGCCAACCGCCTGCGGATCCAGTGCTTGCTTGGGGAGATCGGGTAGACGTTCCGGAAGCTTGAGCGCCTGCGCCTGGCTTTCATCCAGCCCCAGCAAACGTACCAGTTCTTCCCGGCTGGCCGTGACCTGGTGCTGGGCCGTACTCAGGCGGGTGGCCGCATCGGCATAAAAAGCCTGCTCGCGTGCGCGGGTGATGCGGTTGAAGTTGCCCACGCCCTGCATGCGTTTGGCCAGTTCGGCTCCGGCCTCTGCACTTTCATAGACCTGCTTGGCGTACTTGAGCGATTGCTGCGCCGCCACGGCGCGCACCCAGGCCTGGCGCACGCGCGTGACCTGGTCCACCACGTCGCTGGTCAAACGCAGCTGAGACTGCTCGATTCTCCGGGTGGCGACACTGTAGCGGGACGGCAGGGTCAGCAGATCCAACAGGCCAAAGGAGAGCGCACGCCCTAAGTCCAGCTCGGTGCCGGCCGTCATGCGCTCAAAACTGAAGATGGGATTGGCAATCCGGCCTACCTGCGCGGCATCCGCCGACTCCGCCCAACCCTGCGCCAGCAGGGCCTGCAGGGACGGGCTGTTCACCAAGGCCAACTGAACGGTTTCTTTCTGACCCAGAGGCTGCGCCAGCAAGGCTTGAGCGGCCTGCGCGCGCTGGTCGTGCTCCACCTGGGTACGAGCCAGGGCGAGTTTGCCCTCAGTGAAGCTGCCCGCTTCGTCGTTGACACGATTGATGTTCTGATCCCAGCTGACGCTGGCACAGCCGGTCAGCACCGCCAGTCCGAGTGCAGACAGGGCCCATTTGGCGTGAGTGGCACGCAAACGCATCATGGCTTGCCTCCCCCATGATGGTCAGAATGCGGATCGCTGGCGGGAGCAGCGCCCTGGGCGGACGCGGGCTCGCCCGACTTGATTTCCTTCGCATAGGCGCGCCAGCCGCCGATCTCGCCCACCTTGTCGTTAGCTGCCTTCCAGGGCTGGACGGACTGCTCCTTGTAGGCCTCGTAACCCGAGAGGGCTGATCGGTACGAGAGCAGGTAGCCCACCTTCGCGGTTTCGCCCTCTGGCATCTGTGCGAATGCCAGGGACGGCACCAATAGCGCGGCGGCCAGCCAGAGGCTTGAGGTAGGTCGTGAAAGCCAGAGATTGTTCATGGATTTGTGATGCATTTTTGACTTACGTCATTGTGCAAACCAATAACTGTCAAAGGCATAACGGCTTCATTACATCTTTGTCATGATCGGGAGGGGTGAGGTGTTACCCCTCACCCCTCTCACACCACTGTACGTGCGGCTCCGCATACGGCGGTTCAAGTGGAACGCTGGAGGCGTTGCTGGATGGTCACTAACGAGACCAGCCCCACGCCTGTAAAGTATTTGGGCGGCAGTGCGGCGACCATGTGCCTGGCCCCGGGGTTCCACCAGAGGCCGCGCCCGTTGACGCCGAAGCGCCATGCGCGCAGGGCATCAAGCCCGTAGCGCCGCATCTGCACTTCTCGCGTCCGTGGCCGCTTCCACTGCGCTCCCGAGTGTCGGCGCTAGAGATCTGTTATCTGCCCGACAGCCAACTGGAGCAGAACCACGCGTCCATGAGCCGCTTTGGCTCCAGCAACAAACTGTTGATCGAGATTTCGCAGCGACTCTAGACCACGCTCCTTTCGGCGTGGCACCTGCCAACCTTCATGCTTTGCGGTGCACACCACTGCGCGTACCGGCAACTCACGGCGATGTCGGCAAGATGACGTTTCTGTTATCCATAGCTGTGCAATTGAACGGCTGACGCACCAGTTGCAGGGCTTCTTGATCGGCTGGCGACACTTACTATTTCGTATCGATCGCTGGTCTCTTTCTCCCGCCAAAAAGGCCCCTCATAACCTCCGTCAGTTCGACAATGGACACACCATGAACGTCACCACAAACCCGCTTGACGCACTACTGCCAGTCATTTCGGTGGGCAAGTTGGTGTCCAAAGCACCCACAGTTCAGGACGGTGGATTTTTGGACGCGATGAAGCAGGCATTAACGACCACGAGCCAATTGCAAAGTGAATCTGGGCGCCTGAGCCGCGAGGTCACCTTCGACAACCCCACTGTCAGTCTTGAAGAAACGATGCTTGCAGGAGTCAAGTCGAACATTGCATTTCAGGCCACGCTGCAGAGCCGAAACCGAATTGTTCAGGCTTACACCGATGTGATGAACATGCAGGTCTGATGCTCGGAAGGCGAAGCAGTAAGAATGCAGGTATTGAGTGCCTACTACGCCGTGGTGCAGCGTGTTTTGCGGCCGGGCGGGCTCTTCCTCAACCATGGGATCACCCATGACGAAGAGGGCTGGAACCGAACTGTCGCGACCGAGTTCATCAACCGCTATGTCTTTCCTGACGGCGAATTGGACTGCGTCAGCAACATCCAGCTCGGGATGGAACGGTCCGGCTTCGAAATCCATGATGTCGAAGGTCTTCGACCCCACTACGCGCTGACGTTGCGTCATTGGGTTCAGCGACTCGAAGTGCGCCGAGAGGAGGCCTTGCAGGAAGACGATGAGGTAACCTTCCGCGTCTGGCGCCTGTACATGGCGGCATGCGCGCTGGAATTCGAGGCGGGCGGCACAGGGATCTACCAGATCGTAGCGTCCAAACGAGACGACGGAAGATGGCCCGTTCCTTTGACGCGCCGCGATCTTTACTCGGGTACTACCCCATGAACGCCAATGACGGTGAGCGAAAGATGAGCAGGCCCGCTGACCGGGTTGCGCGAGTTGTATTCTTCTGCCCGATGCAGGTCAATGTGAGGGCGTGGAGGTGGACGGTCAGCAGACCCGCGTTCGCCCCATCCGCAGTTCGGCTTCGCGTGGCCGCAGTGACGCGGTCGCCGCAGGGCGGTACGCCGTGAGCCGCCGACAAGCACGCCGAGACGCCTGCCGACCCAGCGTCGTGGCGCCTCTGCGCACGCAGGCACCGCGCACCTCCATGTGGCTGTTCATGGCCTGCGGCGTCTGGCTCGTCGGGCTGGGCGCCTACTTCGTGTTCCTGCGGCCGGCGCTGCTGCCCGAGGATCCGCGCTTCATCAGTGTGCCGCTGGATCGGCTTCGTGGATTGGCACCCGGTCTGGAGGCATGGCGGCGAATCGTGTTCACGGTGATGGGCGGCTTCATGGCGGGCGCGTGCGTACTGATCGTCCACCTGGCGCGCATGGCCATGCGCGAGCGGCAAGGCGGCACCGGCTGGGCCGCCGCGTTCGCCGGGCTTGTGACGGTTGGGCTGCTGAGTGCGATGAACTTCGTCCTCCACTCGGACTTCCGCTGGGCGCTATTGCTGCCTGCCTTGCTGTGGGCCGTGGCCGTGGTGCTATATGCGAGGCAGGTCTGACGTGTCCAGCGCCATGCCATTCGTTTCTGCGCCGGCGATCCGAGACGCCGGCGTTCCCAACCCCGCCGACGCTCATCATTGCGGATCGGTTCCAAGGACCTTCAAGATGAATCACAACCTCCCCTGGGTCGCCGAGCGCGCGCGACTGTTCCGCGAATCCGATCCCGATTTCGCGCGCTGGGCGCGCGGGCATGGCCCCATCGCCCACAACGACCTCACGCAGCTGCGAATCCACGAACTCGCACAGGTGCTGGTCGCCGAAGGCAAGACGAGCGACACATCCGCGATCTACCGCACGCTGTGGGCCGCAGACCGATTGGCCGTGGCCGGGATGTGGCTAACGGTTCACATGACCTATGCCGATCGGGTCTATACCGACGGCCGGGAAATGGCGGCCAAGGACTTCAAGGAGACGCCTGAAGGCCACACCGGCGGATCACTGAACATCGTGCCGGCCTATGTCGGCTACCTTGCCGCGAACGCGCTCAGCGGCCTGACACGCGGCTGGCTGATGGGTCAAGGCCATTGCGTGGCGGGCATCGACGCCTGCAACCTGCTGGCGGGCAACATGACGCCGCGCCACGCCGAGCGGTACGACCGCAGCGAGAACGGCCTTACGCGCTTCGCTCGGGACTTCTACAGCTACGCGATCGACGCGCAGGGGCGCCCGGCCTCGCCGCTGGGCAGCCACGTCGGCCCGAACACGGCAGGCGGCCTGTCCGAGGGGGGCTATCTCGGCTTCGCTGAACTGCAGTACGTGCACATGCCCCTGCCCGGCGAACGGCTGGTGGTGTTCCTCAGCGACGGTGCATTCGAGGAGCAGCGCGGCAGCGACTGGGCGCCGCGCTGGTGGCGCGCCGAGGACAGTGGATTCGTGGCTCCGTTCATGATCCTCAACGGCCGTCGCATCGAGCAGCGCAGCACCATGCAGCAGCAGGGCGGCCGTGAATGGTTCCAGCAGCATCTGCGGCTGAACAGCTTCGACCCTATGGAGATCGACGGCACCGACCCCGCCGCATTCGCCTGGGCCATCCACGCGATGGAGGAACGGCTGGCGGCCTGCGCGACGGGGGTTTCGCGTGGAACCGTTCAGTACCCGGTGCCACTTCACTACACCATCGCCGAAGCGCCCAAAGGATTCGGTTTTCCCGGTGCCGGAACCAACGCCGCGCACAACCTGCCGTTGGCGGGCAATCCCCGTGTCGATCTCACTGCCCGGCAGCAGTTCAATGACGGCGCGCGCGTCTTGTTCGTGCCACCGGGCGAACTCGACGAAGCGTTGGCCCTGCTCTGCCGGCATGAGGTGCAGCGCCGTCCCCTTGAGCGGGACCATCCCCTGGCGCATCGCCATGTCGCAGCACCGAGGTTCCCGGAGCCGCAGTGGCACGCCGCGGACCTCGGCAATGTCTCGCCGATGGGTGCGCTCGACGGAGCCTTCGCGGCCATCATCCAGGCCAATCCCCAACTACGCCCGCGCGTCGGCAATCCCGACGAGCTGCGCAGCAACCGCATGGGCCAGACCTTGGACCTGCTCAAACACCGCGTCTTCACGCCCGAACCGGGCTTGGCTGAAGCCGTGGATGGCGCCGTGATCACGGCCCTCAACGAAGAGGCGGTGGTCAGTGCGGCGCTGGGCAACAAGGGCGGCATCAACCTCGTTGTTTCTTACGAGGCCTTTGCCGTGAAGATGCTGGGTGCACTGCGGCAGGAAATCCTGTTCGCGCGCCACCAGGCGGAGGCCGGCATGCCTCCGGGCTGGCTGTCGGTAGTGACGGTGGCGACATCCCACACCTGGGAGAACGGCAAAAACGAGCAGTCCCATCAGGATCCGACACTGGCCGAGGCGCTGCTGGGCGAGATGTCCGACACCGCACGTGTGTTGTTCCCGGTGGATGCCAACAGTGCCGTCGCGGCGCTGCGAGCCGCCTACGCCTCGCATGGCCAGTTCTGGACACTGGTCGTTCCAAAGCGGGCCGTCGCCAGCCAACTGAGCGGCGAGCAGGCCCAGCGTCTGGCCGATGAGGGCGCCTGCGTGGTGAAGCCCTGCGACGCACCCGATGTGTTGCTGGTCGCTATCGGTGCGTACCAGCTACAGCAGGCGCTGCTCGCGGCGCGGCGGCTGGACGACGCCGGGCATCGGACGGCAGTCACCTGCGTCATCGAGCCGGGCCGCTTCCGGCTGCCACGCGACGAGCGCGAGCGGGCTTTCGTGGCGGGCGACGCGGCATTGCGCTCGCTGTTCCCGGACACCGCTGCGGTGCGCGTCATCGTCTCGCACATGCGGCCGGAGCCGACGCTGGGCCTGTTGCGCCGCATCGATACCGGGCCTCGGCAGACCCGTGCACTAGGCTACCAGGCGCGCGGTGGGACGCTCGACGTTGCCGGCATGCTGTTTGCGAACCGCTGCACGTGGGCGCACGTCGCGGCCGAGGCCGCGCAGGCGCTCGGCGTCGATCCCGCGAGCATATTGACCGCCGAGGAGTTGGCCGCGGTGGGAGGCCACGGCGACCCGCGGGTAGTGATGGTCTCGGCATGATTCCCCTGTTTGCCCCATAGGGACAAGAATAGCGTCGTTTCCGGCGCCGATAAGTAAGAGGCCGTGGTCCAATTGGCACCTTGTGCCCGCCCATTTATCGACACCATGTCCCACGCGCTTGAAACTCTCATCGGTCACTGGAAAGCCGATCCGCTGAGCACCTACAACACCTGGTTCCTGTGGGAAGAACGGCTGAAGAACTTCCGCTCGATTCGCCGCGGCCTGGCGCAGGTGGTCAAGGACATCGATGCGGGCACCTTCGGTAGCGCATTCCGCGGTTCCTCGCTCGAAACGGTGGTCGGATCGGTGGCCGAGCAGCGCCAGATCTTTAAGGGGGCAGACCATGCATTCCTGTGGAAGCCCAAGCTGCGCATTCCCGACATCTACGAGAACGCAATCAACCAACAGGCCTTTGCCCGGTTGTTGCACACCTGCGACTGCTGCAACAGCGCAGAGGAAGTGATCGAAGCAATACGGCGGATCGACGCTCGTCAGATCAAGGGCCTGGGTCCCGCCGTGGCGAATCTCCTGTACTTCGTTCACCCCACGATCGTGATGCCGTTCAACACCGCGATCGTGAAGGGCTACAACGCGGTCACGGGCAGCAGCGTCAAGCTCGGCAAGTGGGAGCACTACCTCTCGATGCGCGAAGGCGGCCTTCGCCTCAATGCCCAGCACCGCAACGCGTTGTCGAACGACATGGGGGCACTGGCTGGGCTGCTGTTCGACATCGGCTCGGGCCGGTACGCGGCGCCACCGCGCGATGACGATGCGGCCGCCGTCCAGGGCTGGGAGGCCGATCTCGAAAAGGTGCGCGAGGAATCGGCCGCGGCCCACAAACGCTGGGCCGCGGAGCGCGAGAGCGACGCGACCCACACCGAAATTCAGGGATGGCTGCGCGACCTGGGCAAGTCGCTCGGCTACGGTGTCTGGATTGCGTCCAACGATCAGGGGCGCAGTTATCGGGGAGGACGCCTCGGAGATGGCTGTCTGACGCAGCTTCCCGCGCAGGCCCGGGCCGGTCTGGACTCTGTTCGCCTGATCGACGTCATTTGGGTGGAGGCCGACGGCTCGAAGATCGCCGCTGCCTTCGAGGTAGAGCACTCGACCTCGATCTATTCCGGGATCGTGCGCATGCTCGACCTAGCCTTGGGCACGGAGCTGGGAGCGGGTGTATCGATGTTCCTGGTGGCGCCGGACGCTCGCCGCGAGGATGTCCGCAGCCAGTTGCGTCGGCCGGCATTCACGCGGGTGGCGGAGCTGGGAATTCGCTACCTCCCCTACAGCGAGCTTGGCGCGCATCGCGATGCGATCGGCAGATTCGGCTCGGGCCTAAAGCCGTTGAACGAGATCTCGCACCTGCTGTGATGCACGGTCGTCGAGGCACGATCGGCACCAGCGGCAGAATGTACCGCCCAAGCGTGAATCGACGCCTAGTCGCGGTCGTGGATGAAGTCGTGCCGCAAACCGAGCGCGGCATCCGTCCGGGCGATTGACGCTGACGGATCGGACTCGATGCCGCCCAGCGCGCGGATCGCATCGATGGTTTCGGGAATCACTATCGCCTGGTTGAAGACCTGGTAGGTATAGTAAGCTTGGTCGCCATCGACCGCGAGGACGTCCTCCCACAGGGCGACCTCCCACATGTCGCCGCGCGGGCGGCCAAGATCGGCCATCAGTTCCACCGTGCTGTTGAGGGCCACGAGACCATCCGAGGATCGCACGAACGCGATCCGTGGCGCAGCGCGAAAGGCAGCCAGCACCTCGTCGCGCGTGGCCGGCCTCGTCAGTTCGACCCACCAGGTGTGCAGGTGGCTGCTGTTGTGCGGCGCCTTGACCGCGATCGTGACGACGTCCAGGTCCGGGATCACAGTGCGCGCGTCCGGTCCCTGATGGCTGGGGATCGTCTTCTCCGGCACGAGCGTGTTGATGATGCCCTCCGCATGCGCCTCCCACGGGTCGGAAGCCCGGCGGATCAGCGTCCCGCGGGCTCGCTTGAGCAGGCCCGCTGTCCGAAGCGCCCCCAGGGTGCGCACGATCGACGTCGTGTTGCAGGACACCACCCGGGTGGAGGTGCGGCCGATCGCGGTTGCGTAGTTCTCCTGCGCGACGAACGAATGACCGGTCAACGCGTGGGACTCGCCGCCATGGAAGATGGACTTCACACCGGCAGCGTCGTACGCCCTCTTGTTGACCGCGGCGACTTTCTTGGGTGTGCAATCGACCACGACGTCCGCGTTGGCGAGCAGGTCGGCCAGATCGCCCGCGACAGGAAGCCCCGCAGCACGCATCGATTGTGCGGCTTCAGCGGTCGCCGCGTAAATCGGGAAAGCGCGCTGCGCGGCCACCTGCAGGCGATAGTCGTGCACCACATCCGCGACGCCGGCTAGCGCCATGTCCTCCTGGAGTGCGACCGCATCCGCCACCCGCTTGCCGATCACACCGTATCCGTTCACCGCCACTCTGACCTTGTTCATGCCTGACTCCTTGCTTGATGAGGCGCCTCAGCCGCGGCTGCGCGCGATGGAAAACGTGAACCGGATCGCCAGCGCATAGCCCAGCAGCGCGAGTACCGGCATGTCGCCCCAGCGCGGGCCCACGCCGTGCTGCATCAACAAGCTCGATGCGATGTACAGGCCGAGCGTCACGAGCGCCAGCGCGACGCGACGGCCGAGGCGGTCGATCCCGCTCAGCATCCTGGCATCCGGCTTGATCGACAGTTGCAGCAGGTCACCCTGCCGCAAGACGCTGTGCAGACGCCGCGCCATCAGGGAGGGCAGGGCGTGGGCCGCGTTCCCCAGTTCATATGGCAGACGCTGCGATGCCGCAGACTTGGGCTCGTCGAAGACGCCCGTGGTCGTGTGGCGAGAGATGGCTTCGATGATGGAAAACTCGGGTGCCAGCAGGCGCACCGTCCCTTCGAGCAACAACAGGGTACGCGTGAGCACGAGGAGGTCCCTGGGCAGCCGGACTTCCTGGGTCCGGCCCGCCGCCACGAGCTGCGCGAGGGCACCTGAGAGCGACCAGTCCTTCAGCGGCCTCTGTGCGCAGTCTGCGACCAGGGCACGCACGACAGGCACGAACACGGCCCGATCGGTGCCGTCGCCGAGCAGGCCCAGGTCGAGCCAGGCATCGACCACCCATTCGGCATCCTGCTCGACGAAGGCCAGGGCGAACGCCACCAGCGCCCGCCGCATGTTGCCGTCGACCCGGCCCACGATGCCGAAGTCGTGCAGGCAGATGCGGCCATCGTCCATCACGAAGACGTTGCCGGGATGGGGGTCGCCGTGGAAGAAGCCATCGCGGAAGATCTGGGCGACGTAGCTGTCCACGAGTTTGCCCGCGGCCGCCACCGCGGTGGGCGAAGGCAGACCGTGCAGGTGAGCTCCGTGGCTGAACTGCTGGACCATGACGGTCGGCGTGCACAGGCCGTCCACCACGTCGGGGATCACGATGTCGGCAGAGCCGCGCCAGGCGTCGGCGAAACGTCGCACGGAAGCTGCCTCGCGCGACAAATCCATCTCGTAGCGGAAGTTGGCCGCAACCTCGTCCACGATGGCTGCCAGCCCCCAGCGACGCAGCGAGGGCACGAGCCCCTGCATGACCAGGACGATGCGGCGCAGGATGCGCATGTCGGTCTCGGCCTGCTCGGCCGCGCCAGGGCGGCGGATCTTCACCACCACTTCCGTCCCGTCCGGCAGGGCTGCACGATGAATCTGGGCGATCGAGGCCGCGGCGAGCGCGTGCATGTCGAAGCGTGCGAAGACCTGCTGCCATGGGCGGCCGAGCGCCGCCTCGACCTCCTGGACCGCCTGCTCGGGAGGAAACGGCGCCACATTGGCCTGCAGGCTGGCCAGAGCCTCTTGCGCATCGGGCGCCAGAATGTCGGCCCGCAGGCTGAGATGCTGGCCCAGCTTCACGAAGGTCGTGCCCAATCGCTGCAGCACTTCGGCGAAGCGGTCGGCCGCCCGGTGGGTATCGCAGCGCATCAGGCCCCGGTGCCAGGCCACCCAGAGCAGGAACCCGCTCAGGGCCATAGCGATCTGCGTGGCCCGGCGCAGCGCCGAGCGTTGCGTTGGGCGGCCCGCAAGACGCACGGTGGAAACGGGGCGGTTCGGTCGCGTCATGGCTCATCCAACCTGTTGCGCAGGCGGCCCGCATGCCAGGCTGCGATGTTCGAGATGGTCTCGTCGAGGATGCGCGCGATCGCCTCCGACGTATTGAACCCGACATGCGGTGTCACGAGCACACGCGGATGCGTCAGCAGTGGGCTGGATGCCGACCAGCCGGTATCGCAACCCAGTCCGCCGCAGCCCGTGGGCACTTCGGGAGACAGATCCCCTTCCTGTTCCAGCACGTCCAGACCTGCTGCGGCGACGGTACCTGCCTCCAGTGCGTGCAGCAGGGCGGCCTCGTCGATGAGCGCACCCCGTGCCGTGTTGATCAGTACCATGCCCGGTTTCATGCGCGCGAAGGCCTGGCCATCGAGAAGGTGGTGCGTGGCCTGCGTGGCCGGAACATGAAGGCTCAGAACATCGCTGCTTTGCAGGATCTGCTCCCACGTCACCACGCGGACGCCGGCGATGGGTGCTGCCGTGATGTCGAGCGATTGGGCGAGGGCCGGGTCGTAAGCGAGAACTTCCATGCCGAACCCCAGGGCGATACGGGCCACGTGGCGCCCGATCCGGCCCAGCCCGACGATGCCCAGCGTCTTTCCTTCCAGCTCGAAGCCGGTGAGGCCGCGGTAAGCGAAAGAACCTTGGCGCGCCCGCTCGTGGGCTTGTGTCAGATGGCGAGCCACGCCCAGCAGCAGCGCGAAGGCATGTTCGGCGACGCTGGCAGACCCATAGTCCGGCACGTGGCACACGGCAATGCCGCGTCGGCGGCAAGCCTGCAGGTCGATGTGATCGAAGCCCGCGGAGCGCGTTGCCACGAGCCGCACGCGCGGCAGCAACCGGAGCACCGATTCGTCAACGCGCGTGCGCACGAAGACGCACAGCACCTCGGTGTCTTCATCGCCGACATCGGATACCACCAGGCGTTCGTTCTGGACGAAGTGCGCGTGCCAGTGGGTCGGAAGCCGTTGCTGCAGCGCGGCCTGGTCCGCCGGTGCGATGTCGGAGAACAGAACGGACAGACGGTTTTGTGCGGTCATGAGCCCTCCTCGATTACCCGGTGCAGGGACAGGATGCAGAACGCGGCGATGAAGTGCCCGGTCTTGGTGCCTTGCGCGAGTTCCGCTTGCGCGAACACCGTCGGCAGCCGGCCGGCGACCGCATCGCGCATGGTCTCGAATCCGTCGAGCAACTGAACCGTGAAGAACGCCGCGCAGCGCATCGGGCCCTGCGTGCGGCCGCAGTCCGCGTAGGCCAGTGCGGGCTTGAATCTGGCCGGAGGATTCGTCATGGCACGGCCAGCCTCGCTCGGGGCTCACGGAACTGCCACAGCACGATGAAGCTGAGCCCAGCGGCAAAGAAGCACCACACCGAGATGAACCAGGTTGCATAGAACATGTAGGCGGCGATTGCGGAGACAAAGGCGGCCACCCCAAAAGCCGCCACGCGCCGGTGGCTAGAAACCATCAGGCTTGCGCAGGTGCCGATCAGATACAGGGCCATCGTGGTCATCACGTAGAAGTGCGGAGAGTCGTAGAGGATGTGCTGGCCGACCACGCGGGCCGTGATGGGCAGCTTCACCAGCATCGCCAGCAGGTACAGACCGACGAGCGCGCCCGCGACTGCAATGGCCACCAGAACCCGACGGCGCCAACGGACGCTCTCCAGCGCCAGCGCAGCCAGCGGGACGTAGATCGGCCACAGGACGTGCGAGAAGAACGAGTAGAGATGCGTCAGCGCCACGTTCAGCAAGGGCGCGCGGTCGGGGAACGTCAGCCACAGCATGCCTTCGAGCAGTTGCTGGACCCCGAACAGCAGCGGGATGGCGGCATACGGCAGTTCGCGCCGTGAGCGGGCCCGGCGCATGGTGACGGTCCCCAGGCCCAGCAGAACCGCTGCGGCCGTGAAACTGGCGGGTGCGGAAAAGCACATGGGCAGTCATCTCCCCTCGATCGTGAGCGTCATGACGAGCGTGGCGCAGCGGCTCATGGCGCGCCGGCTTCCATCAGTTCCTGCACCGCTGTCGCCAGCGGTGCCACCACGCTGATGCCGTTGGAGACATGCGGCACGGTGTCGCAGGTCACCACCCGCTGGGGCCCTGCCGCAAGAAGTGCGTGGTACGCGTCGGCGGCGAACAGGGCGTGCACCCCGATGCACACCGGTGGCGGCAATCCCACGCTGCGCACACTGGCGATTGCCTGGATCATCGTGCGCGCGCTGGACACGATGTCATCGATGAGCACGGGCTGGCGGTCTGCCAGGGCCGCGGTGTCGGGAAGGCTGACCTCCACGTCCTTGTCGCCCCGGCGGATCTTCTGCAACACCGTGAACGGCGCGCCAGCCAAGCGCGCGACTTCCTGGACCCATTGCTCGCTTTCCGCATCGGGTCCGATCAACACGGGACGGTTCACATGGGCTGCGACCCAGGCCGCGATGGCGGGCGCGGACTGGACCACACGGGTCGGCACCCGGTAGACCTCGCCGAGCGAGCGGTAGCGGTGCAGATGGGGATCGACGGTGACGATACCGTCGAACACCGTCGACACCAGCGCAGCAAACGTGCGGGACGTGATGGCTTCGCCCGTGTTGAAGCGCCGGTCCTGACGCAGGTACGCCAGGTACGGGGCAGCCAGCAACACGCGGGTGGCGCCGAGGTCGCGCGCTGCGTCCGCGGCGAACAACAAGGGCAGCGCCTTGGCGTCCGGCTGTGCCAGGCTGGCCACGATCACGACGGTGCGGCCGGTGACGTCGGCGTCCAGCCGCACCAGCGACTCGCCGTCCGGGAACCGGTGCAGTTGCAGGGCAGCCCGCTGCGCGCCCAACGCCCGGATCAGTCCATCGGCGAAGTCTTCGTCGCCCGGCAGGTGAAAAACGAGAGGTTTCATAGGTTCTCCGAAATCTGGAAGATCGGTGGGCGCGAGCGGACGAACTGCAGCGCATAGGCCAGCTCGCCCGGCGCCTGGGCGTGCAGCGTGAAGAGCGGCTGTCCCGCTTCGACCTGGTCGCCCAGGCGCGCATGCACGTCGATGCCGGCGGCAGCGGCGGTCGGTGCTCCGGCGAGCTTGGCCGCCCGCGCGAGCAGCCGGTTGTCGATTCGGGAGACCCGTCCCGTGGACGGCGATGCGACGGTGTGCCGATGCGTTGCCACCGGGATGCTGCGCAGGCCGCCCTGCTCAGCGCAGATCGCCTCGAACGTGGCCCAGGCGCGGCCGTCGGCCAGCACCTGCGTGGCGAGCGTCAGGCCGCCGCCGGCAGGCGCTGCACCGCCCATTTCGAGGATGTCCGCCGCCAGCCGCAACGCTCGCTCCCGCAGGTCGGCCGGGGCCTCGGGCGTCCCTTGTAGGACGGCCAGCACGTCGCGGGCCTCCAGTGCCGGGCCGATCCCGCGGCCGACCGGCTGCTCACCATCGGTGACGCGCAAGGCCACGTGCAGGCCGATGGCGCTGCCCACCTCCTGCAGGCGCCGACCGAGCGCCGCCGCGGCCTGCGCGCTGCGCACTTTGGCGGTGGCACCCACGGGCAGGTCGATCAGCACATGGGTCGAGCCCGCAGCGGCCTTCTTGGACAGGACCGAGGCGACGAGCTGGCCCTCGCTGTCCAGGTCCAGCGGCCGCTCGACGCGGATGAGGATGTCGTCGGCGGGGCTGAGCCGTACCGAGCCGCCCCAGACGATGCAGCCGCCCGTGCGTTCGACCACGCGCCGCATGCTTCGCACATCCAGGTTCACCGGCGCCAGCACCTCCATTGTGTCGGCCGTCCCGGCCGGCGAGGTGATGGCGCGCGAGGAGGTCTTGGGCATCGTGAGGCCGCAGGCGGCCACGATGGGCACCACGAGCAGGGTCGTGCGGTTGCCGGGCAGGCCGCCGACGCAATGCTTGTCCACCACCAGCGGGCGCCCCCAATCGATGCGGTCACCGACGCCAATCATGGCTTTCGTGAGCGAGACGGTCTCCGCGAGGTCCAGGCGATCGCCGGCGCAGGCGGTGATGAAGGTGGCCAGATGCAGGTCAGAGTAATGGCCCGCCGCGACGTCGGAGATGATGGCGCTGAACTCGGCATCGCCCAGGGCATTGCCGTAGACCTTGGCCCGGACATGGCTGAGCGAATCCAGCGGCGGTGCATGGGTCACCGTGACCAGCTGGCCCGGCTGCGCCCCCAGCGACGCCCATGCCGATTCGGACAGGCCAGCGACGTTCTCGGCCAGCCAATCCCCATCGACGACGCTGAGCGTCGCCACGATGCTGCGGCGGCCGGCCGTCAGCTGCACGCGCGCCTGGGTCGTGAAACCCTCCGACCGGCAGACAGGGCAGTCGCGCCGCATGTAGACCACCGGCTCCTGATGGGTGTCGATGCCGGTGCGCCACGCCTGCAGCGTGTTCACGCCATCCTCTCCGGTGCCGGTGCCGGTCTCGTGCAGGTGCGCCGTCATACCAGATCCACCGTCTGCAGGTACTCGGGCACGGCAACCGACCAGCCCAGTTCATGGTCGATCCGCGCGCGCAGCGCATCGGCCGCCTCCGGCTCGCCGTGGGTCACGAAGGTTCGGCGCGGTGTTTGCGTGAAGCCGCGCATCCACGCGAGGATCTCGTCGGCATCGGCGTGGGCGGAAAGGTTGTCGAGCGAGGCCACCTCGGCGCGGATCGGCACGTCCTGGCCATGGATGCGGACGGTGGACGCGCCGTGCACGATCGCGGCGCCACGGGTGCCGCCCGCCTGGTAGCCGGCGAACAGGATGGTGTTGCGATGGTCGGGCGCGAATGACTTGAGGTGGTGCACCACGCGTCCTCCCGTGGCCATGCCACTGGCGGAGATGATGACCATCGGTCCACGACCGGCGCTGAGCGCCTTGGACTCCTCGACCTTGTTGACGATCTTCGCGGCATGGCACATGCCCTCGCATTCCTCGGGCGAGAGCCGGTGCTCGTCGCGATGGGCGTGGTACAGCCGTGTGGCATCGATGGCCATCGGGCTGTCCAGGTACACGGGCAGGTGCTGGTGGATGCGCCCTTGCTTCTTGAGCTGGTAGATGCCGTACATCAGGCTCTGCGCTCGGCCGACAGCGAACGCTGGGATGACCACGACCCCTCCACGGGCGGCCGTCTTGTTGATGACAGTCTCCAGCTGCGCCAGTGCGTCGGACGCTTCATGCTTGCGGTTGCCGTAGGTGGATTCCACCAGCAGGTAGTCGGCGCCGGGGACCTGCACCGGCGGGCGCAGCACCGGGTCGTTGGGCCGGCCGATGTCGCCGGAGAAGAGCACGGATCGCCGGCCGTCGTTGAGGTGCACGAAGGCCGAGCCGAGCATGTGCCCGGAAGGCGTCAACCGCGCGGTGAGTCCGGGCAGCGCCTCGAAGTCCTGAGAGAACGGACGTGGCGCGAACAGCTTCAGGCAGCGCTCGGCGTCCTCACGGGTGTACAGCGGCAGCGCGGGCTGGTGTTTGGAGAAACCGTGCCGGTTGGCGAACTTCGCCTCTTCCTCCTGCAGATGGCCGCTGTCGGTGAGCAGGATCTTGCACAGCTCGTGCGTCGCGGACGTGCAGTAAACCCGGCCGCGAAAGCCTTGTCGCGCCAGCAGTGGCAGGTAGCCGCTGTGGTCGATGTGGGCGTGGGTGAGCACGACCGCGTCGACGGTCTTGGGCGCGACCGGCAGCGGCTCCCAGTTGCGCAGGCGCAGCTGCTTGAATCCCTGGAACAGGCCGCAGTCCACCAGAATGGTCGCGTCGCCATGGCGCAGCAGGTATTTGGAACCGGTCACGGTGCCGGTGGCACCCAGAAATTGAAGTTGCATGGTAGGTCTCCAAGGATGTTGTCGTTCAAAGAAGGACCGGCCGATCCGGCAACTCGTTGCCGTGGTCCGCGCCCCGCGGAAAGTGCTGCACCAGCAGGTGGCTGACGGCCACGATGCCTTCCAGGGCTCCGGCCTCGAAGCGTCCCTGCGCAAACTGGGCTTCCATGCGCTGGCACACAGCCGACCACCTTTCGGCACCGCAACAGGCATGGATGCCGCGATCGGCCACGATCTCCACGGCCCGGTCGGCCAGCAGCACGTAGATCAGGACGCCGCTGTTGTGCGCCGTATCCCACACACCCAGGCGTGCGAACAGGTCCAGCGCCCGCTCGCCCGGCGATTGGTTGCGCCACAGTGGCGATCCGTCCAGCGCACCCTCGACCACGAAGCGCAGCTGGCCCCCATGCTGGAACTCTCCCGTGCGGATGGCCTGCTCGATCGCATCCAGCGCGCACGGGGGGAAGGCGCGGCGGACTGCGCGATCCGTGGTCGCAAGGTGGCGAAGAAGTCGTTGCATGTTCATCTCACCACCGTCCTGACGCGCCGCCGCCACCGAAGCCGCCGCCGCCGCCGCGGAATCCACCGCCACCACCGCCCAATCCTCCGCCCGGCCAGCCGCCTCCCCGGTGGCGCCCGTCCATGCCGCCGTGGCCACCCATGCCGATGCCCAGCAGCGTGACGAGGAATCCCGCCAGTCCAGCCACCGCGGCCACCGCGAAGGTGCCCACCAACAGCCACGCAGCGGCACCCAGCACGCCAGCCGTGACCAGGGAGCCTGGAAGGCGGCCGAGGGCGTTGCGTAGCACTCCGCCCAGCATCAGGGCCGCGACGAACAGGAAGGGCCAGGCCTGCCCGATGTCGTTGGTCTGCCCCTGCCGCCGTGGGTCCGCCGCAGGCAGGGCCTCGCCATCGATCACCCGCATGATCTGTTCGGCGCCTGCGGCGATGCCGCCGTCGAAATCGCCCTGGCGCAGGCGCGGCGTGATCACCTCGTCGATGATGCGCCGCGATACCACGTCGCTCAGCGCACCCTCGATGCCGTATCCGACTTCGATGCGCACGGTGCGGTCGTCCTTGGCCACCAGGAGCAACGCGCCGTCGTCCACCTTGCGACGGCCGAGCTTCCATTGCTCTACCACCCGCAGGGCGTACTGCTCGACGGGTTCGGGCCGCGTCGAGCGGACCATCAGCACGGCGATCTGCACGCCCTTGCGTTGCTCGAAGGCCCGAAGCTGCGCATCCAGCGCGGCGACACGATCGGCGGCGAGCGTTCCCGTGAGATCGGTGACGCGCGCCTGCAGCGGAGGAACGGCGACCAACTCCTGCGCGGACGCGACCGAAAGGAACAGGCTCAGCAGCAGCCAGGCCAGAGCGTGGGCCAGCCGAAGAGGGGCCGCCGGAGAGAGCACCACTGTTCTGGGCGTTCTCATGTCAGGGGCGCGCCGCCGGCGCCGAGGCGCCGAAATCGACCTGTGGCGGCGCCGCCATGGCCTTCTCGTCGGCGACCGAGAAATTGGGCTTGACGACGTAGCTGAACAGCTTGGCCGTGATGTTGGTCGGGAAGCTGCGCGTGAGCACGTTGTAATCCTGCACCGCCTTCACGTAGCGCCCACGCGCCACGGTGATGCGGTTCTCCGTGCCCTCAAGTTGGGCACGCAGGTCTTGAAAAGCCTGGTTCGCCTTGAGTTGCGGGTAGTTCTCGCTCACCACCAGCAGCCGGCTCAGCGCGCCGGACAGTTCGCTCTGTGCCGCCTGGAACTTCTGGAACGCCTCGGGGTTGTTGACGAGTTCCGGCGTGGCCTGGATCGAGGTCGCCTTCGCGCGGGCCTCGACCACCCGGGTCAGCGTCTCCTGCTCGAAGTTGGTCTCGCCCTTGACGGTCGCGACGATGTTGGGGATCAGGTCGGCGCGCCGCTGGTACTGGTTCAGCACCTCGGACCAGGCGGACTTGGTCTGCTCGTCCAGCCGCTGGAAGTCGTTGTAGCCGCATCCGCTCAGCGACAGGGCAAGCGCTGTGAGCAGGGACATCAGGATCAGTCTCATGGTTCGGTTTCCGTGGAAGTGAGAAAAGTGCGGGACGGTGAAGCGCTCACCAGGACGGGGTTGGCTGGCCACCAATGCCGCGGAATGAGCAGCAGCGCGAGGGTGGCGGCCAGTGGAATCGACAGCCACGCAAAGGTGCTCTGCATCACAGCGCCGAATAGCCATCCGGTGGCGGCCGATCCCAGTGTTTGTCCGAGGCCGGCTGCCGCGGCGAGCCCTCCCATCGCGATACCGAGCCGCCGCGCCGAGGTGCCGGCAGCGAGGTAGGCCAGAGTGGGGAGCACGAGACCCGTGCCCGCAGCCGTGAAACTCACGCCGACGTACAGCCACATCTCGCTGCCATGGCGGGCCAGCATCAGGAGCCCGGCGATGCCCAGGACCATGCCGCAGGCCAGTACGCGGCGTGGGTCGGCGCGCTCCAGCAGGCCGGTGAAGAACAGCACCGCGTTGACGCCCAGCATCACCAGACTGCACTCGGCGAACATCAACGACACCTCTCGGGAGGAGAGATCGGGGTGGCGCTGGCCCTGCAGCACGATGCCGAGTTCAAAGCCGGCAAGCACGAACATGACCACACCGTTGAGAATCCAGAGCGCCAGGGAGCGGCTCCGGGGTGCTCCGTCGTGATCGGCTGCGTCCGCCTCTCCAAGGGAGGAAGGTGCGGGAAGCGTTGCGGCCAGGCCCAGCATCATCAGCGCGCCGAGCGCGGCCGAGAGTGCGATCACGAGCGTGGTCGATGAGCCCTGTACCAGCACGCTCAAGAAGCCCAGGCCGACAAGCCGTTCTGCAGCGGCGTTCAGGCCGGGGCCGAACAGGAACCCGAGCAGCGACATCGCACCCAGCCATGCAAAGCGCCTGGCGCGAATCGATTCTGGGGTGTACTGCGCGACGAGCGCCGGCACCACCGGCACGACCGCGGCCACAAAAAAGCCCGTCGCGCCGCGCAGCGCATAGATGCCGACCACGCCCAGGGACTCGGGGCGCAGCAGCGGGAGCAGGCTGGCCACGTAGCCGATCAGGCCCACCAGCAACACGCGGGCACGCCCCAGCCTGTCCGCCAGCATGCCCCACAGGGGCGCACCCAGCAGGATGCCCGCCGTGTAGATGCCGCTGAGGTAGCCGACATGGCGCGCAAGCGCCGCAGGATCCGCGTCGCCCATCAAGGGCCGCAGCCAGTCGGGGATCAAGGGCATCAGTGCCCCATATCCGGCCGAGACGACGAATACGGCCGCAGCGAGCCAACCCAGCTGCGCGACGCCGAGGTCTTGCTGGCGGGTGGGCCCGGATTCGCGCGGTGATCGCATGGCGCGGCTCTCTACCATGGTGGCCCGCCGCTCAGGCTGACGCGGCCGCTGGGACACTGGCACGCGACGTCACGCGCTTGATCCCCGGCAGGCGCGTGCGCTTGAGCATCAGCGCATTGATCGCGACGATCGCGGAACTGCCCGACATGGACAATGCAGCGACCTCGGGCGACAAGGTGAACGGATACAGCACCCCGGCCGCCAGCGGGAAGGCGATCACGTTGTAGGCCACGGCCCACCAGAGGTTCTGGTGCATCTTGCGCAGCGTCGCCCGGGACAGTTCGATGGCCCCGACCACGTCGTAGGGGTCACTCTTCATCAACACCACCTGGGCGCTTTCCATCGCAACGTCCGTCCCCGCGCCAATCGCAAAGCCCACGTCGGCCTGCGTCAGCGCCGGAGCGTCGTTGATGCCGTCGCCGACCATGCCGACCTTGTGACCCTGCTGCTGCAGTTCCTTGATCTTGGAGGCCTTCTGCCCGGGCAACACATCCGCAAGCACGATGTCGATGCCCAGTTCCTTGCCGATGCGCTCGGCGGTCGCCTGGTTGTCGCCGGTCAGCATCGCGACCTTCACGCCGCGTGCCTGCAGCTTGGCGATCGTCTCGCGCGAGGTCGGCCGCACGGCATCGGCGATCGCGATGAGGCCGATCAGCCGGCCACCGCGCGCGACGTGGACCACAGTGCGCCCCCCGCCTTGCAGCCGCGCCGCCTCGCTGGCAAGGGGAGCCAGATCCACCTGTTCCGACTGCATCAGCAGCCGGTTGCCCAGGAGCACCGTCTCGCCCCCGATAGTGGCCCGTGCGCCTTGCCCATCGATGTTGGTGAAGTTCTCGGTGACCTCCGTCGGCATGTCTCCCGCACGCTTGAGCACTGCGAGCGCGAGGGGGTGCTCGGAGAACTTCTCCACCGCGGCGGCCGTCGCCAGAAGCCGCGTCTCCTCGACACCGGGCGCGGCCACCATCTCGACGACATCGGGCTGCCCCAGTGTCAAGGTGCCGGTCTTGTCGAACACCACGACCGTCAACTTGGTGGCGTTCTCCAATGCGGCCGCATTCTTGAAGAGAATGCCGTTCATTGCGCCCAGCCCGGTCCCGACCATGATGGCCATCGGGGTGGCCAGCCCCAGCGCATCAGGGCATGCGATCACGAACACGGTGATGGTCAAGGTGAGTGCGAACAGTAATGTCTGTCCCATCACCCAGTACCAGACGCTGAAGGTCAGCAGGCCAATCACGATCGCCGCCAGCACCAGCCACTGGGATGCGTGGTCGGCCAGCAGCTGGCCGGGGGCCTTCGAGTTCTGGGCCTCCTGGACCAGCTTGACAATCTGCGCCAAGGCCGTGTCCGCGCCGACCTTCGTGGCCTTGTAGCGAAAGCTCCCGCTCTTGTTGATGCTGGCGCCTACGACGGTGCTGCCCACGCCCTTCTTGACCGGCATGGACTCGCCCGTCAGCATCGACTCGTCCACTTGCGACGCGCCCTCGACGATCTCGCCATCCACCGGGATCTTGTCGCCGGGCTTGATCACGACCAGTTCCCCGGCTGCAACCTCGGCGGTCGGTACCTTGGTCTCCACCCCGTTGCGCACGACCGTGGCCATGGGTGGGGCGAGATCCATCAACGCGCGAATCGCGTCGGATGCGCCCGCGCGGGCGCGCATCTCCAGCCAGTGCCCCAGCAGGATGAAGACCAGCAGCACCGATGCCGCTTCATAGAACACCTCACCCTCGTAGAAGAAGGTCGCGCCGATGCTGAACAGGTAGCCGGTGCCCACCGACAGCACGACCAACGTGGCCATGTTGGCGACGCCGTTGCGCAGCGCGCGCCACGCCGCCACGTAGAAAGGCCAACCTGGATAGATGATCGCGGCACTTGCGAGGAAGAAAAGAAAGAGCTTGTCGTCCAGCCCGAACGGCGTCTGGAAGTCGCCGAACATCTTCCCCATCGGGGAATAGAAGAACACGGGAATGGCGAAGACCAGGGCCACGAAGAAGCGATTGCGCATGTCCCGAGCCATGTCCTGCATCGAGCCCGACCCGTGGCCCATGTCGTGCATCATGTCGTCCATCGCAGGGTCGCCTGCGTGGGCCTGGTGCGCAGCATGGACGGCGGGCGTCGTGGCCGCAGCCTTCGCGCGTGCGGCCGTGGCGGGGGCATGCGCGTGGTGCCCCTCATGCCCCATCTCTTGCGCCTGACGTGCGGGTGCGCCGTGATGGCCGTGCACCGCATGGCTGGGGTCGGCAGAGACGCCAGCGGCGGGCGCGCACACGTGCTTGGGCGTCTGCTCGCCACGGCAGTGATAGCCGCATTCGGCGATGCGCTGGCGCAGATCCTCGACACTGAGTTGTCCCTCATCGAGATGGACCGTTGCGCTTCCCGCAACATAGTTGACATCTGCATGATGGACGCCGGGAAGCTGCAGCAGCTTGCGGCGTACTCCCTCCGCGCTCAGGCTCGATACGAGCCCTCCGACTTCAACGTTGATCGACTTCATGGCTGTTCTTCCTGTTCGCTGTGTTCGTGGTCTCAACGAGCGAGTCGGCCCGAGTCCAGGCAGTCCTGCGAGAACTCGAAGACGATCTCCCGGTCGGGAGCGATGACCTTGTGCTTCTTGCCGGCGTAATGCAGCCGGGAGAGGATGTCTCTGATCAGGTTGAGCCTCGCCAACCGTTTGTTGTCGGCGTGCACGACAGACCAGGGCGCCGCGGCCGTATGGGTGCGCATGAACATCTCGTCGCGCGCCCGTGTATAGCCGTCCCAGTGCTTCAGCGCGACGGCATCCACCGGGCTCGACTTCCACTGTTTGAGGGGATCACGGCGGCGTTCCCCGAGCCGGCGGCTCTGCTCCTTCTTGCCGATGTCGAGGTAATACTTCAGCAGCTTGATACCGGAGTTGACCAGCATCTCCTCGAACTTGGGCACTGAGTTCATGAATTCCTCGTGCTCCTCGGCGGTACAGAAGCCCATCACCGGTTCCACGCCCGCACGGTTGTACCAACTGCGGTTGAACACCACGAGCTCTTCGCCAACTGGCAGGTGCGGGACGTAGCGCTGGAAGTACCAGCCCGTGCGATCCCGGTCGGAGGGCTTTCCTAGCGCGACGACCCGTGTTTCCCGAGGACTCAGGTGTTCGACCAGCCGCTTGATGCTGCCGTCCTTGCCTGCGCCGTCCCTTCCCTCCAAGAGGATCAGGATACGGTCGTTGCATTTGATGAAATGCCGCTGCAGTTTCACCAGTTCGATCTGCAGCATGTGCAACTGTGCTTCGTAGTCCTCGCGGCCGATCGAGCGTGTCGCTGTCTCGTCGCGCGCTGAGCCGTGGGCAGTGCCGGTGCCGTCCACATCGGCCTTGTGCTTGGCGCCTTTGGCGCCCTTCTTGTTCTTTGCCATGGGTTCTCCGTTAGGTCTGGTCGCAGGCGATCAGCATTGCGTGTGTCGACGCCCGGCGGGGCGCGGCGCTCATGTCCGCATCCGAGCGGGAGCCGCAGCCATCGCCTTGTCCGTAGGCTGCAGCCAGGTACGGTCGATTGATGCGCTGACGCCAGCGGGTCTTCTTCATGTCAGCCTCGCTGGCGCGTGTCCGAGAGGGAGGGAAGGAAGCGCGGCGTGCGCGCGGCATAGGCGTCGAACTCGGCGCCGAACTGCTTGCGCATGTCCTTCTCCTCGTTGACAGCCAGCCTCGAATACATCACGACGAGGAAGGGGAACATCAGCAGCGTCAACAGCGTCGGCCACTGCAGCAGAAAGCCGAAAAGGATCGCCACGAAGGCCACATACTGCGGGTGCCGAATCCTGGCGTATGGGCCGCTCACGGCAAGTTGGGCGTGCCGTTGCGCGTGGTAGAGCACCGTCCAGGCGCTCGACAGAAGCCAGAAGCCGCCCCCGATGAAGATGTAGCTCGCGATATGAAGCGGGCTGAAGTGAGGGTCGCCGCTCTCGCCCAGCAGGGTCGACCAGAGATGGCCGCTGTTGTGCGACAGCAAGTCCAGACTGGGATACTTGGTCTGAAGCCAGCCGGACAGCACGTACAGCGTCAGCGGAAAGCCGTACATCTCGACGAACAAGGCAACAATGAACGCTGCGAATGTCCCGAAGGTTCTCCAGTCGCGCGAGGTCTGCGGTTTGAAGAAGCTGAAGGCGAACATGATGAAGACCGCCGAGTTCACGAGGACGAGCAGCCAAAGCCCATAAGCGGGCGCATCGTGGTTCATTTGCGCTCTCCCGGGTACGGTGGATTCGCCTTGCTACCGTCGCCTGGTACGGCATGGCGATGCATCAGCACATGAGCGATGACGCAAGTCGCCAGGAGGACCAGTGGCAGCGCGGCCAGGTAGTGCCCGCGGTGTTCCGTCAGCAGCATGTAGATGCTCACGGCCAGGAAGACCAGAAAGCCCAGGAACCATCGCGAGCGCGAAAACCTTGGACCGGTGCGGTGAGAAGTTGTCATGGTCGTCCTCCTCACTTCGCCGGCTCAGGCATCCGGTCCATCATCATCTGCATCATGGACTGGCACATGTCCATGCGCATTTCGAGCATTTGCTGCCGCTCAGCTGTCGGCGCCGACTCGGCTCCATCCTTCATTGCGCCCATCATCGCCATGCCAGCCCGCATGGCCTGCATGTGTTCGGCCATGAGCGCCTTGCGCTGCGCAGGCGTCTTCGCAGCCACCATCCGTTCGTGCATGGCCTGCATCGACTTCAGTTGCGCATCCATGCCCTCGGTGGTCGGCGCCCTTGGCGTCTCGGCCGCGGTCGGACTCGCACCTGCGGGGTGATGGGCCTGATGGTTGTCCTACGCGAACGCAGACAAGGTGACCAGTGCGGCGCCAACGATGGCCGCGATCGAATGCGTGAATTTCATTTCTCTCTCCTTTAGCCGCGGGTGCCTGCCATTGGGGCGAAACCGATGTCGCCGCAAGCGGACAAAGCCCTATGAAAACTCCGTAGTCGGGTACAGAGTCAAGGCTTATGAGTTGTGCGCCGGGTGTGACCGACACGGCAACTCAAAGGAGGCGCTACAGCGCGAGACGCTCGAACAGCAGCCACGACGGCCGCTTGGGAGGTGGTCGCTGGTGACCCCTCGATGGGATGGCTCGCAGAGCCAACGTCGGAGCCAGCAGCTGGTCTCCATAGGCGGGAGGCGCCAAACCGACGAGGTCGAACGCGAAGGTTGGTGCTTTCTGAATGGCGGACTGGTTGACGTCGCCGCAGAGCTTCAGGCACGGGGCCTTCGACGGGTCGTGGGAACCTTCTTCGTGCTCACCATTGAGGCCTTCATGATTTCCATGCCCGGACGATGGGACATGCTCATACCCGACAGCATGCCGATGTTGCTGCGGAGACTCCAGAAGGCAGGCATTGGCCACCCCGGCCCCGAGCGCAAACAGCCATACCCCGAGCACCATCCACGCGATGGCGCGAATCCTGCGGTGGTTGAGAAGTGTGCGCATGTGCGGCCTATTGACCCATTGACACCTGTGATCCTATTCCCAACTGAGCTGCGGGAAATTGATTTGGATCAAATGGAGGCAAGGGTCAACTACGCGGTACTGCGTTATTCTGTGTTGCTCGTGAATAGACAGTGGATCGCTCGATGAACGAAGGTTTGGGTGATTGGATGACGGTTGGCAGGCTGGCGAAGGTCGCTGGCGTCGGCGTGGAGACAATCCGCTACTACCAGGGACGCGGCCTGTTGCCGATCCCGAAGAACGCCGGCAGCTTCCGGCGCTACCCCGCTTCGATGATCCAGCGGATCGGCTTCATCAAGCGGGCGCAGAGCCTGGGCTTCTCGTTGGATGAGGTGGGATCGCTGCTGGACCTTGAGGACGGACGGAATCGCCGGGCCATCCAGACGGTGACGCGGCGACGCCTTGAGCAGATCGATGAGAAGGTCGGGGATCTGGAACGCATGCGAGGTGCACTGCGTGACATGCTCGCGCGGTGCGAGGAGGCGGGGCAGGCGTCTCCCTGCCCCATCATCGCTGCACTTGTTTGCCCGCCTGCGGACCCACAACCGCCTATCCATCGATTGCGATAGCTCGCTGGAGCGACATCGCTGGAGGATGCGCGAAAGCCAGGGCTGCTCAATTGCACCCGGGCTGTTGCCGTGACACAAAATCTCTGGGCGTGTCCGAATTTTTGTGTAAACGGTTCGGACTTCAGTTGACGGAGATGCGGTCTCCGAACTGAATGGTAAAGCGGGTCAGCGCAGCCTTCCAATCCCGAATCGGCATGGTCCACTTCTGACTGATGTTGCGCAGGGCCAGGTAGAACAGCTTGGTCAGCGCCTCATCGCTGGGGAATGAGCCCCGGTTCTTGGTCAGCTTCCTCAGCCCCATGTTCACCGACTCGATGGCATTGGTGGTGTAGATGACCTTGCGGATGTCGGGCGGGTAATCAAAGAATGGGGTCAGCCGCCCCCAGTTCCTGCGCCAAGACTGGCCAATGGGCAGGTACTCCTGGTCCCATTTTTCTTCAAACTCCCCGAGCATCAGTTCGGCCTCATCCAAGGTGGCGGCGGCGTAAATGCGACGCAGGTCAGCGGCCACTTCCTTCCTGCGTTTCCACGACACGTAGTTCAGGCTGTGGCGCACCATGTGCACGATGCACAGCTGCACCACCGTCTTGGGGAACACCGCCTCGATGGCCTCGGGGAAGCCCTTGAGCCCATCGACACAGGCAATGAAGATGTCCTGCACACCGCGGTTGCGCAGTTCCGTCACGACCTCTGACAGGCTCGCGCCGATCCACTGGCGACTTCTGTCTACCCGTGTGGTAGATCCTCCGTCCTCCGCGTTTGTCCCCCGCACAGGTCCACCAACTTGCGCTCCAGCTCGCGCCGCTCCCTGATAAAAATGTCATCGGGCTGTCTAGATTCTGTTGGGGTGCGCTCCCTACGATGAACACATCTCCTCAACGCCCAAGCAAGGCATGAGAGATGCAAGTTTTATTCACCATCGCTAGTGTAGTGTTCCATTCTGTTTGGAGCTTAATCGGCTGTTGGCCCGAATGAC
>JADHED010000989.1_pt1 | contig 26890 bp, 26 predicted proteins | sample 8952041 | NCBI WGS metagenome assembly JADHED01 (sample SAMN16124423, study PRJNA663239) | bioreactor sludge metagenome | isolation source: sludge (control) | place: India:Bengaluru | collected 2018-09-08
GCACGCAGGATACAGCCAAAAAGACAAACAATCAATACCTAATTAGCAAACCCGTAAAACGTTCATAAAAAGGGAAAAACCATGGCCAACCTGCTGCTCGACCGCGCACAGCTCGACATCCGTGCCGAAGGCGAAGCCCTGGCCCTGTACGAAGCCGGCCAGCGCCGCGGCACCGTGCCGGTGAAGCTGGTGGACCGCTGCGTCATCCACGGGGCACAAACCCGGCTGGACACCGGCGTGCTGATCAAGCTGGCCGAGGCCGGCGCCACCACCGTGCTGATGAGCCCGCGCCAGGGCCGGCGCATCGCCATCGTGCTCGGCCCCTGGCACAACGACGCCGCCGTGCGCCTGGCCCAGGCCGCCCGCGTGATGGACGACCCCTGGTCAGGCGGCTGGGCACTGGCCCTGGTGCGCGCCAAGCTGGCACGCCAGGCGCGCACGCTGCGCACCCTGCTGGCCCAGCGGCCCGACGCCCGCAAACCCCTGTTCGACGCCCTTTCGCAAATCGACCGCGCGCTGCGCGAGCTGCCGCCGCCGCAGGCAGACCGAGCCGGCGCCACCAGCGCCAGGGAAGTTGCAGCCGAAGAAGCCGCGCCACCCGCCCTGCACCGCCTGCGCGGCATCGAAGGCGCCGCCGCCCGCGCCTACTTCGGTGGCCTGGCCGGCGTCATGCCGTCTGCGCTGGGCTTCGCCGGGCGCAACCGCCGCCCCCCGCGCGACCCCGTCAACGCCGGCCTCTCGCTCGCCTACACCCTGCTGCACGCCCAGGCCGTGCAAGCCTGCGGCAGCGCCGGGCTCGACCCCTTGCTGGGCTTCTACCACCGTCCCGCCTTCGGCCGCGAAAGCCTGGCCAGCGACCTCATCGAACCCCTGCGCCCGGCCATCGACCTCTGGCTGTGGGAACAATTGCGCAGCCGCGAACTGCGCGAAGAGCACTTCACGATCGACAAAGGCGCCTGCCTGCTCGGCAAGGCCGGGCGGCAAATCTTCTACGCCAGCTGGGTAGCGCACGCCAAACCCTGGCAGCGCTGGCTGCGCGCCCAGGCCCGCCACCTGGCCGCCACCCTGCGCGCCGACGGCCTGCCCTGGCTGGCGCGGCCCGGCGAGGAGGATGAAACATGCTGAACCCGCGCCCCATCGCCACCGCAGCAACGCCGGCGCCGGGCGCCCGCGCGCTGCATCTGGGCGCCGGGCAACACAAGCGCGTCAGCTGCACCGACGAAGCCCTGGTCGTCACCAACGCGCGGGCACAGACCTGGCGCTACCCGCTCGACCGCGTGGCGCGCGTCGTCAGCAGCACCGCCACCGACTGGAGCGGCGCCGCCCTGGCGCTGTGCCTGCGCCGGGGCATCGGCATCGCCTGGCTGGACCCGCGTGGCGCCGCCCTGGGGGTGTGCTACCCCCAGGCGCGCAGCGCCACCGGCAGCGCTGCGGCGCTGGAAATCATGGTGGAGACGCCAGAAGGCGTCGAGCGTTACCGCCACTGGCAGCGCGCACGCCGCATGGACGTGCTGATGCGCTGGTCGGCCGGGCGTGAGGCCGGCATCGCGCCCGCCGAGTGGGAGGCCGCCAAGCGCCAGTGGGTTTATGCCGGCGAATACCCCGTGCACCTGCCCGCTGGGCTGCGCGGCCATTGCCTGGCCAGCATCGGGTCCGCCCTGGCCCGCCATGCCCTGCCGCCCGCGCTCTGGGGCCCAAAGGCGCAGCGCATCGATCTGAACGAAGACCTGTGCGAACTGCTCTGGGCCGAGATGAACCTGTGTGCCGGCAACCTCGCTGACGCGGCCGAAGGCGACCGACCGCTGGCCGAATGGTTCGAGCGCTGGGCCGCGCGCAACGCCGCCGCGTTGCACGCACACCTGTACAGCCTGGAGCGCACGGCCCTGAAAGCCCTTGCCGCATGAGCACCCACGCCACGGCCCGCTGGCTGGTCACCTACGACATCGTGGACAAACGCACGCTCGGGCGCCTGTTCAGGCTGCTGAAGAAAAAAGGCGTTCCCATCCAGTACAGCGTGTTTCTTGTGCACGCCAGCGCCGCCCAGATGGGCAGCCTGGTGGTGCAGATGGCCAAGCTGATCGATGCGCGGGCCGACGACGTGCGCGCCTATCGCCTGCCCGAAAATGGCTGGAGCGTGACCCTGGGCGCCGCCATCCTCCCCGAGGACGTCTGGATCGACCCGGCAGCGGGCCTATGATGGCGCTGTTGGGTCAGCCCGGAACGCTGCGGCCTGCCAGGCCGCCCGCCAAGCCCCTGTCCCGATTGATCTTTTCGCCGCGTGCTGAGTGAATCCCCGCCCTGAATTCAAAGGGATTAAGACCTCGAACGCTTCAACGATGTCGGCGGCGTCCAGGAGTGAATCCCCGCCCTGAATTCAAAGGGATTAAGACCATTTTCTCCCCATACTCGAAGCATTCACGATTGAGTGAATCCCCGCCCTGAATTCAAAGGGATTAAGACCCGTGGTAACCGCAGGCATATCCGGCGACGCCGAGTGAATCCCCGCCCTGAATTCAAAGGGATTAAGACCCTTGTGGAGGTGCATTGCTCCATCAGGTCCGCGAGTGAATCCCCGCCCTGAATTCAAAGGGATTAAGACCCGTAGCCGCCATCAAAGTCCTAGTGCACTTGCTAGAGTGAATCCCCGCCCTGAATTCAAAGGGATTAAGACCCCCGGTTGCGCAGGTAGAGGGTTCGCCCGTACGTCGAGTGAATCCCCGCCCTGAATTCAAAGGGATTAAGACCCCCGGTTGCGCAGGTAGCCCGCACCGGCCCGGGAGTGAATCCCCGCCCTGAATTCAAAGGGATTAAGACAACCGGGTGCTGTCCAGGGTTCGCCCGTACGTCGAGTGAATCCCCGCCCTGAATTCAAAGGGATTAAGACGGTCGCGCACGGCGATTTCCAAGGCGGTGGGTGAGTGAATCCCCGCCCTGAATTCAAAGGGATTAAGACGCAATCATTCGCTGGAGATCGCGGTTGAGTTGCGAGTGAATCCCCGCCCTGAATTCAAAGGGATTAAGACCATCTTTTCTGGCAATCTTCTCGTCGGCTGCGGAGTGAATCCCCGCCCTGAATTCAAAGGGATTAAGACCCGTCCGCGAGCTTGAACGTCACGTGCATGTCGGGAGTGAATCCCCGCCCTGAATTCAAAGGGATTAAGACGCTCTCGCGGCACGGCACCGTCTCCGCTGTGATGAGTGAATCCCCGCCCTGAATTCAAAGGGATTAAGACCGTTTTGCGCCCTTTGTGCGCATTGAGTTGAGAGTGAATCCCCGCCCTGAATTCAAAGGGATTAAGACGGGCACTTCTCACAGTATGATTTCTCAGACACGAGTGAATCCCCGCCCTGAATTCAAAGGGATTAAGACGGGCGCCGCAAACAGGGTGTCGAGCAGGCCGTAGGGAGTGAATCCCCGCCCTGAATTCAAAGGGATTAAGACCCCCGAGTCGGCCGCAGCTTTGGCTTGCGATTCGGAGTGAATCCCCGCCCTGAATTCAAAGGGATTAAGACCGAGCTTGGAATAGGTCTTTGTCAGCGGGACATTGAGTGAATCCCCGCCCTGAATTCAAAGGGATTAAGACTTGATGTTGCGTATTGTATTACGCGTCCTGTTAAGGAGTGAATCCCCGCCCTGAATTCAAAGGGATTAAGACCCCGGTTCTGCCTTGACCCGCGCGGATTCGTGAGTGAATCCCCGCCCTGAATTCAAAGGGCTTGAATCGCTGAAGGCGCCAGGGGCACCCGGCCGCTTGCGCGCAGCATGGCCCGCGTACAGTCCGGGCTTGCTGTCAGGGGTGCGTGGCGCTCGCTGGGGGCACCACGATGGCCGGGTCGATCACGACAGCGGTGCGCAGCACGATGTCCTGGATCTGTCCCTGGATAAGCAGGGTGTCGCCGGTGCGCGCGGCAGCCAGCAGCCGGCGGTCGGCTTCGCCGCGAGGGGTCACCAGGGCCTGGACGTGCAGCAGGCTCAGGCCCGGGCCGCGGCCGCCCAGCGGCGGTTCGGAGACGACCCTGAACCGGCCCCCGGCCGCGGATTCGATGTCGTACACCCTGATCTGCCACCGCACCACGGCGCCCGCCAGTTGCGCCCGCATCGTCTCGCGCTGCAGCGCGGTGGCCGGGCTGCCGAGCGCAAAGGCCTCGCTGACCTGCTCCAGCGTCAGCGCCACCGGCTGGGCGCGGGCGATGTCCGGGAGGCCGGGCGTGGCAAGTCGGTGGGCGGGCGGCGTCTGTTCAGCGGGCTCGCAGGCACAGAGCGCCGATCCGATCACCACACAGATGCCAAGGCGCCGCCAGACGGCCTGTCGTTCGGTAGCGGGCAGGAGGCTCGGCACGGAAAACGCCTACTTTGCGGAATCCGCCTTCAGCGCGGCACGGGCGCGGGCAATGGAGCGCGCCATGAATGGCAGAAAGCAAATCGCCAGCGCGACGCCGATCAGCAGGGTCCAGTTGGTGCGCTGCGCGATCGGCTCGACGATCGGCGTGACGATCAGGTCTTTCGCGCCGTTGATGTACACCGCCGGGTCATGAAGAAAGGTGCCCAGCAAGCCCGCCACCGTCAATGCGCCCTTGTTGCGCCAGACGAAGTCCATGGCCGCGTCACCGTGGCGCCCAATCACGCCGAACAGCTCCGCGCTGCGTGCCGATGCGCTGAACACGCCATCTTCGGAGACCATGGCCAGCCGTTGGGCGCCCCCGCGTGACACGGCGTTCAATGCGCCCACCGATGCCTCGCCATGGCGGCCGATCAGGTTTTCGGCGATGCCCCGGTGCTTGAGCAGGGCATCGGCGGCCGCGTCGCCGTGCTTGATGAAGATCGCCAGCTTTTTCGGCTCGGAGATGATCCAAACGGCCTCGTCGCCCTTTCGCGCGTACAGGCGGATGACCTCCGGCGCCTTGGCGCCTGCCTGATCCAGCGCGTTTGCGCCGGCCTCGCCGCTCGCGCGAAGCAGGGGCAGCGCCTCGTCGCCATGGCGCGCGGCGGCCTTGGTGGCGGCGGCGGCACCCTCTTGCGCCGCGTCGGCGGCGACAGCCCGGCCCCCATTGGAGCCGATCATCTCGGCTGCCTCGCGCGTTGCGGTGCCGGCCACGCCAGCGCCGGCCTGGGCACCACACGCCATCAGAAGCGCCAATGCGCCCGCCTGTATCCACCCGTTCATGATCCGGTACTCCCGTCGATTGATCGTTTCCACAATGTGTTGCGGTGCGACAGGTCTTTGAGCAGCGCGTCCTGAACCACCTGGCTGGATTGGCCGGCCATGTCGTCCAGGCCTTGCGCGGTCTTGCCCTCGATGTCGCCCGCCGGGTCGGTGATCTGGTCCCAGGCCGCATCCACCGCAAAACCGATCACGAGCCCCGCGCCCAGCGACCACCAGGCGTTGGAGGCCCCTGCCGCCAGCAGGCCGGCGGAGACACCCAGGCGCACCAGCACCTGGCTGCCGATCTGCGCAGCGCCTTCGGCCACCGCCAGACCACCCGCCGACAGGGCGGCCTGCCGCTGGGCCGCATCGGTGAGCCGCTTCAAGGTGTTGTCGAAATCGGCCCGCGCCGCCGCGGCTTCACCCGCTGTGAGCGGCCGGCCCAACAGTTCCTGCCGCAACTGAACGGCCAGCTCGTTCTCGATGGCCTCCAGATCGCCGCGCGCGTTCTTGAGGGTCTGCTCGACCGCCGCCGCCAGCTGCGCCGGGGACATCACATGGAAGGCGAACCGCTCTTCCACGTAGGCCCTGTGCCCGTTCGTGTCGGTGAAGGGCAGCCAGCCCTTGACCGCCCTCCATTTGCCGTAGAGCGACACCATGTCTTCGGCAAACGGCCGGGCACCGGCCCGGCGCGAGCGAATGTAGGCGGCCAGCTCGCCCGCGCGCCGCGCCATCGCGGCGCGGGCCCGTTGTTCGGCCAGACGCACATGCTGCTCGTTGGCGGCGCGGATCGACGCGGCGTTGCGGGCCGCCGTGGCGCTGGTGGGGTGCGGGTCATCTTGCGCAAGCCACAGAAAGGCGCCAACCGTCAGGAAGGTCGACGTGATCACGGCGAGCAGACCCATCCAGAGCGCCGAGGCCCCGGTCGGCGTGCGACGGGTGTTGCGAACCAGGGTGCTCATGCGGCGTGCTCCAGGCGATGGAGATCCTCGCGGACAGCGCGGATCATTCGGCGCGACTGCCCGATGACACGCTCAGCCAGCGCCTGCTGGAGCCCCGGGAGCCTGCTAGCGGCCTGCGCATTCAGCAAGACGGGCTGCAGCAACGCGCGTTCGGCTTGCGCGAAATCGGCCTGGAGCTGATCCAGCTGACCGGAGAACGACGCGAACGCCTCCAGCAGGCGGCTTCTGAGCAGCCCTTCGATGGCCTGGCGCTTGTCGCGGATTTCGGCCAGCCTGCGCTTGTCGGCATCGGTCAGCCATTTGAACAAGCCCGCGGCCACCATGGCGCCACCAATGTACGGGGCTGCCGGCGCCACCAGCGGCAGCACGGCGGACAAGCCCAGGAAGTAGGCCGCCGAGCCACCGGCGGCAAGGGCGGCCGTGCCAGACACCAGCGTCGCGTTGGCGGCGGCATCGACCGCGTTGACCAGGCGCGTGCGCAGGCGCATCCGGGGCATCTGGCGCGCCAGGGTGGCGTGATGCTGGCGATCCAGCACCGACACGGCGGCCAGGCGCAGATCGTTGCGGAACAGCCGGAGTTCCTCCTGGAGCAGCAGCAGACTGCTTTCCCGGCGTCGGATGGCGCGATCGATGCGCCGCTCGGCCTCCTGGCCGAACTGCGTTCGCGCGATGCTCGCCCAGACGTCCTTGTCCTTCCAGTTGCTGCCATTGAGCCGGTCTGCGATGGCCACTTCAAGCCCGTTGCCGGCGTCATGAGCCAGATCCTCGATCTCCTGCGCAAAACTGTCCCGTTCGAACCGGATGCGGGCGTCCATGCTGGCCCGCCGCTGCCCGATCTGTTGCTGGAGTGCCAGCGCGGTGTCCATGAGGCTGGCCGTGGTTGCGGCCGCGGCCTTCGCCAGGAGCGCGCTGGCCTCGTAGTCGGAAATGCTGCGCTCGGTGTTGGCGACGGCGGTGGCCAGGACATCCATCAGGGCGGACCGCGCCTCGCGACCGGCCCGGTACGCCCGCACCCGCTCGATCACCTCGGGCTCGCCGATGTAGCGGCCGAACTCGACGAGGCGATCCGTCTCCGTCCGGGAGCGAGCCGTGACGCGCAGCACCTCTTGAAGCCGGTCCAGCAACCCCTGATCTTCCTCGGGCGGCAGTTCGCCCAGGTCGGCCATCGAAACCGGAACCCTCAGCGCGCCCGCCAGTTGCCGGGCGAGCGGGCGGGCACGATGGCCGGCGCATCGCAGCAGGGGATACGCCTGTTCGAGCGCACCACGCCGGTCGGGCTCTGAAACAGTTTGAGCTGCCTTCTGAAGCGCGGCCAGGGCAGGGTTCCACGCGAGGTTCTTTTCCAGCGCGAAAAAAATCTGGGTGCCCACCAGCGCGGTGACCGAGTTCCTGGCGATCTCGGTCAGCGCCGCGAACCTGGCCATCGACACCGGCCCGTCGGCCATCGCCAGCGCCGCCAGGGCTCGGGCATAGGCGGACAGGAATCCCCTGTCCGTTCCAAGATGGTGGTCCAGGTCGGGCAGAGAATCAGGCTGCGGATCGCTGACGGGGCTCGCTGGTGGAAACAGGTTTTTCACGTTCTGCTGGATGGGTTCTTGTCGCTTTGCGACGGGGCATTCGGTCCGGAACGCAGTGTGCTCAAACTCGCCGGTCTGGCGGGCTTCGGCAAGCTTGCCGGCTGGTCTGTGCGCAGGGGTGCCGCAGATGTCCAGGGGTCTTTCGCGCATTTTTTTCGGAAGAAATCTGCCGATTCCAGCGTCCAACGGCCACGGGGCGCTACTGATTCAGTAGTACCTTTCGCCTTGCACCCGGCGGTCCCGGTCGCGGCTGTCACCCCGCGGACCACCGCGACGCGCCGCTCGCCCGTACCATGCGCACCATGACTGCCCGCAAAGACCACCTCGACGCCACCGCCGTCTCGCTGCTGCTGGCCTGCTGCCTGTTCTGGGGCTTCCAGCAGGTGCTGGTGAAAGCCACGCTGGCCGAGGTGCCGCCCGTGTTCCAGGCCGCGGTGCGTTTTGCCGGGGCCACGCTGCTGCTGTGGCTGTGGTGCCTGTGGCGTGGCGTGGCGCTGTTCGGGCGCGATGGCTCGCTGGGCGCCGGGCTGCTGGCCGGCGCGCTGTTTTCGGCCGAGTTCGCCTGCATCTACCTCGGGCTGCAGCACACCTCGGCCTCGCGGCTCACGGTGTTTCTCTACACCTCGCCGTTCTGGGTCGCGGCGCTGCTGCCGCTGTTCGTCAAGACCGAGCGGCTGCGGCCGGTGCAATGGATGGGCATGGCCTGCGCGTTCGCGGCGGTGGTGTTCGCGCTGCGTGAAGGCTTTCTGGGCGGCGGCGCGGCCCGCACCTGGCCGGGCGATCTGCTGGGCCTGGCGGCCGGCGCCCTGTGGGGGCTGACCACCGTGACCATCCGTGCCACGGCGCTGGCCCGCGTGTCGGCCGAGAAGATGCTGTACTACCAGGTGGCGGTCAGCACGATCACGCTGCCGGTGCTGTCGCTGGCGCTGGGCGAGGCCTGGGACTTCGGCTTCAGCGGCTTCGCCGCGGGCTCGCTGGTAGTGCAGACGGTGGTGGGCGCCTTCGCGAGCTACCTGGCCTGGATGTGGATGCTGGGGCGCTACCCGGCCACCAGGATATCGGTGTTCGTGTTCCTCACGCCCATCTTCGCGCTGATCTTCGGCGCGCTGTGGCTCAAGGAGCCGGTCACGCCCAGCCTGCTGGCCGCGCTGGCCCTGGTGGCCGCCGGCATCGTGCTGGTGAACCGCAAGCCGGGGTAAGGGCGGGCCGGCCGGCGGCGCGACGGGCAACAGAGCCTCCTGTAGCGCTTGGGCCCCATAAGGCCTTACAATTCCACGAAAATTCCGCCGAATTGTAAGACTTCATGTCGTCCGCCTTGTCCCCCGCTCTTGTCCCCCGCGCCGCCCGGTCCCTGCTGGACGAGGTTCGCACCGGCTATCCGGTCGTCACCCTGACCGGGCCGCGCCAGTCGGGCAAGACCACGCTGGCCCAGCTCGCCTTCGCCGACAAGCCCTACGTGTCGCTGGAAACGCCGGACGACCGGGAGTTCGCCCACAACGATCCGCGCGGCTTTCTGGCACGCTTTCCCGCCGGGGCCATCATCGACGAGGTGCAGCACGTGCCCGCCCTGCTGTCCTGGATCCAGACCGACGTGGACGCCCGTCAGCAGATGGGCCGCTACGTGCTCACCGGTTCGCAGAATCTGTCCTTGATGGCCCACATCGGCCAAAGCCTGGCCGGGCGCTCCGCGCTCATCCAGTTGTTGCCCTTGTCACTGGCCGAACTCGGCGCCGCCGGGCGTTTGTCGACCGACGAACAGGCGCTGGACGCCACGCTGCTGCGTGGCGGCTACCCGAGCCTGTACGCGCGGCCGGTGGCCCCGGCACGGTGGTACGCCGACTACGTCATGTCCTACCTGGAGCGAGACGTGCGCCAGATCACCCAGGTGCACGACCTGTCCGCCTTCCAGCGCTTTCTCAAACTGTGTGCCGGGCGCACCGGACAGCTGCTCAACCTGGCCAGCCTGGCCGTGGAGACCGGCATCGCCCAGAGCACGGCCCGCGCCTGGCTGTCGGTGCTGCAGGCCAGCTACGTGGTTTTCCTGCTGCCGCCGCACCATCGCAACCTGGGCAAGCGCGTGGTCAAGACGCCCAAGCTGTATTTCATCGACACCGGCCTGGCGGCGTCACTGCTGGGCATCACCGAGCCGGCGCAACTGGCACCGCACCCCTTGCGCGGTGCCTTGTTCGAGACGCTGGTCGTGAGCGAGTTTCTGAAGGCGCGCTTCAACGCCGGATGGCCGTCCAACCTGTACTTCTGGCGCGACAACGTGGGGCTGGAAGTCGACCTGCTGCTGGAGACGCCCGAGGCGCTGCTGCCGGTGGAAATCAAGTCCACGGCCACGGTGCGCGGCGAACTGTTCGCCGGCCTTCGCAAATGGTGCGCGGTGGCCGCGGTCGCCGGCGACGCGGTGGGCACGCCACGCCTGGTCTGCGCCGCGCCCGACAACCACCAACGCGAAGGCATCGCCGTGCGCCGCTGGCAGGACGCGACGCTGCCCTGATCGCTGGCGTCAGGCCCGTGCGGCGCGGCGCAAGGGCGCGCTTCCGGCGTGATGGCGAGCGTCCAGCGGGCTGAGAATTTGGCTCATTCCGGCGCCACCCCAGCGCAGATGGGCCACAAGGCGCTATCAAATCAGGATCGATCCAGGCCCGCCGGCTCGCCCCGGTACAGCCGCTGCGGGTTGTCCACCCGTGCCGCCTGTGCGGCTGCCGCATTGCGCAGCCCCTCGTCCAGCGCGTGCCAGAGCGCCGGGTAAGCCGCGTGCGCCTCATGGTTGGTGCAGGGCCAGTCGCTGCCCCACAGCAGGCGCCCGGACCCCAGTTCGGCCAGCCACAGGCGCGCCAGCGCCCCGGCGTGCAAGTCGCCCAGGCCGTAGGCACCGCTGAGCTTGATGTGCACCGGCGCCCGCCGCGCGCTCGGCCAGGGCCTGCACCGTGGCGCCGGCTTGGGGCACGCCGGCGTCTTGGGCACAATCGGCGCATACCGTTCCGCTTGGGTGCGACCATGCTTGGATTCCTGCCACCGCTGGCGCGCGGCGTCATCGCCGCGCTGCTGCTCCTGCTTAACACGCTGTTCTGGATCGGGCCGCTGATGGCGCTGGCGCTGGTGCGGCTGGTGCTGCCGTTCCAATGGGTGCGTCGGCGCATCGACCCCGGGCTCAATGCCATCGCGACCACCTGAATCGCCGGCAACAGCGGCTGGATGAGGCTGACCCAGCGCACCGTCTGGGACGTGCAGGGCGTGGACCGTCTGGCGTACCACGACTGGTACCTGGTCAACAGCAACCACCGCGGCGCGGTGGACATCTTCGCGTTGCAGCATGTGCTGAACCGCCGCATCCCCCTGCTCAAGTTTTTCATCAAGCAACAGCTGCTGTACGTGCCCATCATGGGGCTGGCCTGGTGGGCGCTGGACTTCCCGTTCATGAAGCGGCACACCGCCGCCGAGCTCAAACGCAACCCCGCCCTGCGCGAGCAGGACCGCGAGACCACCCGGCGCGCCTGCGAAAAGTTCGCCCTGGTGCCCACCAGCGTGATGAACTTTGCCGAAGGCACGCGCTTCACACCCGCCAAACACGCGGCCCAGGGCTCGCCGTACCGGCACCTGCTCAAGCCGCGCACCGGCGCGCTGGCGCTGGCCTTGCACGCGATGGGTCGCCAGTTCAACGCCCTGCTCGACGTGACCCTGGCCTACCCCGATGGCGTGCCCACGCTGTGGCAGTTCATGTGTGGCCGCGGGACCAGGGTGGTGATGCGGGTGCGCCAGCTGCCGATCCCGATCGCGTTCTGCGACGGCGACTACGAGGGCGACCCGGCCTTTCGCGACGCGCTGCACGCGTGGCTGCACGGCCTGTGGACCGAGAAGGACCTGGAACTCGACAAGCTCCTGCACACCTGAACCGGCGGCATTCGGGGGATTTGCTTGGTGCCGGCCGCCCTTGCGCCTAAGATGCCGGCCATGCGTGCGCACGGGCGCGCCGACTTCGCGAAAGGATTGCCATGTACAAGAAGATTCTGCTGGCCTACGACGGCTCCGAATCAGGCCAGAACGCCTTGCTGGACTGCCATGAAATCGCGCAGTGGAGCCAGGCTGAGCTGACGCTGATCGCCGTGATGCCGCTGCCGCTGTCGGTCATCGGCCCCGAGGGCGGTGTCTATGACCCCGAGCAGGAACGCGAAGAGAAGGCACGGTTCCAGGAGATCCTGGACGCCGGGGTGGCCAAACTGGGCGGCGCCGGGATTTCGGTGCGCGGCGAGGTGGTGACCGGCGACGCGGTCAGCGAGATCAATGACTGTGCGCGCCGCATCGGCGCCAACCTGATCGTGGTGGGTCACCAGCACCTGAACGGCTGGGCGGCGCGCTGGTGGCGCGGATCGGTGTCGCGCTCGCTGATCGAAGACGCGCCTTGCAGCGTGCTGGTGGTGATCACGCGCTGAGCGGCGCCGGCTGGCGCGTCGGCTCATGGCAGCACGAACAGACCGCCCGCATTGGCAATCTCCCACGCGATCTGCGGTCGGTCCGCCAGGCTGCGCCGGATGGCGGTGGCGATGGCCTGGCGCGTCTTGCGGCACAAGCCCGGTTGGTCTTGCACCCGGATCACGATGCCGCGCAGCGTGCGCACGCCGCGCGGGCTGGTGACGATGGCCAGGCGGATGCCGAGCTGCTGTTCCATCCGCTGCTCCATGTGGCGCAGGTCGGCGAGGTCGCGCAGCGACTGCAGGCGTTGCACCAGGTTTTTCTCGTCCAGGGCGCTCAGGCGCAGCACCCGCCAGTCGGCGTCGGGGTCTTGCATCAGCGCGGCGCGTTTGCAGATGCAGGCGCCGGCGGGGCAGCCCGCACGCAAGGGCGGCAGCATCGTTGGGGCGGTCACGGGCTGGGTTGGCGCGGGGCCCGGTGGCGCGGGACCACCCGGGCCGGGTGTGGACGGCGGCGGTTCATGGAGCGGCATCGGATGCGGGTTGCACGGCCGCAGATTGTCCGGGAAGCCGGACCGGGTGCAGAAAACGCCGTCGGCAGCGGGCAGGGTACTCCTGAAATCATAGCCTCCGATGGCCGTTGGACGCCGGGATCGGCCGGATTTGTCTTCAAAATGAAGGTCCCCGAGATCTTTTTCGGCCTCCGGGATCGCGTGCAACGCCCTCAGCCGGTCACTTCGGCCAGGCAAGTGTCCAGGATGTCGATGGCGTCGTCCATCTGCTCGCGCGTCGTGATCAGCGGTGGCGTCAACGTCAGCGTGTTGCCCATGGTGGTCTTGAACGACAGGCCGCGCGACAGCGCGCGGTAAAGCACCGCTTCGGCCGCATCGCCGGCCGGGGTCTTGCACGCGCGGTCGCTCACCAGTTCGAGGCCGAGCAGCAGGCCGCGCCCGCGCACGTCGCCGATCAGCGGGTGGCGGTCTTTGAGCGCGTACAGGCGCTCCAGCGCGTGTGCGCCGACCCGTGCGGCCTGTTCCACCAGGCCTTCGCGTTCGATGACCTCGAGCGTGGCCAGCGCGGCGGCGGCGGTGACCGGGTTTTTTTCATGGGTGTAGTGCCCGTAGGCCCAGGGCCCGGCGACGTTGAGGTCGTCGCGCGCCACGCAGGCGGCGATCGGCAGGATGCCGCCGCCGAGCGCCTTGCCCAGCACCACGATGTCGGGCTTCGCGCCGTCGTGCTCGGCCGCGAAGAAGCGCCCGGTCTTGCCCAGGCCCGTTGGGATTTCGTCGAAGATCAGCAGCGTGCCGTGGGCGCGGCAGGCGTCCTGCACCGCCTGCCAGTAGCCGGGGGGCGGTACATAGGGCACCGCGCGCGCCGGCTCGGCCACGACGGCGGCCACGTCGCCCTCGCGCTCCAGCACGTAGCGCACCATGCCCACGCAGGCCAGCCGGCAGCGTTCGAGGTCGGGCTGTCCGGTCGCATCGACCGGATGGCCGTAGGCGCAGCGGTAGCAGCCGAAAGGCGCGACGTGCTCGGTGCCCGGCAACAGCGGGCCCACGCGCCCGCCGCGGAACAGCGACTCGCCGCCCACGCTGCTGGCGCCGAAGCCCGCGCCATGAAAGGCGTCCCAGAAGCTCAGCGTCTTGAAGCGGCCGGTGGCCGCCCGCGCGAGCTTGATGGCCACTTCCACGGCATCGGAGCCGCCGGTGGTGAACAGCACGCGGCCGGCATGGCCCGACAGGCGGCGGAACTGTGCGCCCAGCGCCTCGGCCAGCTCCACCGAACGTTCGCACGCGTAGCGGCGTGGCGCGAAGCTCAGCGCGTCGAGCTGGGCCTTGATGGCGGCCACCACGTGCGGATGGGCGTAGCCCACGTGGTGCACGTTGTTGCCGTGGAAGTCCATGTACCGCCGGCCGGCGGTGTCGGTGATCCACAGGCCCTGGGCCTGGGCGATGCCGTTCAGGCAGGGGGTGGAGACGGATTGGTGCAGGAAGGCGTCGCTGTCGCGTGCGAGCAGCTGGCGCGTCGGCGCGTCGAGGTGTTCGTGCTGCCACGCGGCGCGGCGCGGGGTCGAGTTGATGTCGCCTTCGCTCTGGCTGGGCGCGTGCGGGGTCGGTAGGTTCATGCGGGGCGGGTTGGATCGGGTGTCGGCCCGGACGCATGGCCGGGCGGGGCTTCTCGTGACTCGGGCCGTATCAGGCCGGGGCGCCGGACGCGATGCCGAGATCCTTCAGGGCCAGCGCCACCGCGTGCACCGCCTGTTCCATCTCGTTGCGTCCGATGGCGCCGATGCAGCCGACGCGGAAGGTCTCGATCTGCGTGAGCTTGCCGGGATACAGGATGAAACCGCGCGCCTTGGCGGCGTCGTAGAAGGCCTTGAACTGGTAGCGCGCGTCGCCCGGCGCGTGGAAGGTCACGATGATCGGTGCCTGCACCGCCGGGTCGAGGAACGGCTTGAAGCCCAGCCGTGCCATGCCGTCGACCAGGGTACGGCAGTTGTCGGTGTAGCGCGCCAGACGCGCCGGCTGGCCACCCTCTTCCTCGAACTGCCGGATGGCTTCGGACAGCGCCACGACCACGTGGGTCGGCGGCGTGAAGCGCCATTGCCCGGTCTTTTCCATGTAGACATGCTGGTCGTGCAGGTCCATCGCCAGGCTCTGGCTCTGGCCGGCGCAAGCGTCCAGGATGGCCTTGCGGATGAACACGAAGCCCATGCCCGGCACCCCTTCGAGGCATTTGCCGCTGGCCGCGACGAGCGCGTCGAAGCGCATCGTGCGCGCATCGATGGACAAGGCCGCGAAGGAGCTCATCGCGTCGACGATCAGGCCCTTGCCGTGCGCGGCGCACACGTCGGCCACCGCCTGCAGCGGGTTGAGCACCCCGGCGCCGGTCTCGCAGTGGATCAGCACGACGTGGCTGATGCTCGCGTCGTCGCGTAGCCGCGCATCCAGCGCGGCGGCCGACACGGGCTCGTCGTCACCGAAGGCCAGCACCGAACAGCGCCGCCCCATCATCTGCGTGAGTTTGGCGGCGCGCTTGCAGTAGGCGCCGTTGTCCAGCACCAGCACATGACCGTCGCGGGGCACCACGGTGGCCACGGCGGCCTCGACGCTGAAGGTGCCGCTGCCCTGCAAGGGCACCACGACATGGGTGTCGTGGCCCTGCACGATGTCCAGCAGGCTGTGGCGGATGCGGGCGGTCACGCCGTTGAAATCCGCGTCCCACGAGCCCCAGTCGCGCAACATGGCCAGTTTGGTCCGCAGCGTGGTGGTCAGCGGGCCGGGTGTCAGCAGGATCTTGTCTCGGTCCATGGTGATTCCTTTTTCGGATTGCAGGTTCGGGGAGGTCGGTTCATCGGGTTCGCCAGGCCTGGGTGCGGCGGTTCACCCACCAGCCCAGGGCGGTGAACAGGCCCATCGCGACGCTCGAGGTGGCCAGGATCAGCACCGCCATCGCGGCGGCGGCGCCCATCTCGCCGGCCTCGTCAAGGTTCAGGATGGCGATGGCCGCGACCTTGGTTTCGGGCGAATACAGAAACACCACCGCCGAGATCGTGGTCATCGCGTTGATGAAGAAGTAGCGGGCGATGTCGATCAGCGCGGGCGTGCAGATGGGCAGGGTGACGCGCCAGAACGTGCGGTAGAACGGCACCTTGAGCGAGGCGCTCACGGCCTCGAATTCGCCGTCCAGCGATTTGAGCGCCGTGACCGCCGTCAGGTGGCCGGTGGTGTAGAAGTGCACGATGGTGCACAGCGTCAGCAGCGTGAGCGTGTGGTAGAGCCCGCCCAGCGGGTTGGCGGGCGCGTTGAAGAAGAAGATATAGCCCAGGCCCAGCACCAGCCCGGGCACTGCCATCGGCAGCATGGCCAGCAGCCGCGCCAGTCCGCGTAGCGCGTTCGCGCCCTGGGTTTTTTCGAGCAGGTAGGCGCCGACAAACACCAGCAGCGTGCCGGCACCGGCGGTGCCGGCCGCCATCAGCAGGCTGTTGACAAAGGCCTCGCCGACCTCGGCGTCGACCAGCCCCATCGCATAATGGCGCCAGCTGGGGGCGAGGTTGTAGGGCCAGAAACTCGCGAACGACGCGAACACCGCCATGCCGAGCACCGCCAGCATCAGCAGGGCGATCACCGCGCAATAGCCGGTCATCAGCCGGTCGAACGCGCGCGACGGCCGCGGTTCGTAGGGCACGGCCCGCGCGGTGAGCATCGCGGTCTGGCGCCGGCTCACGTAGCTGTCGATGCCGTAGGTGAGCACCGCAGGCGCCAGCAGCAGCAAGGCCACCACCGCGCCCTTGGCGAAATCCTGCTGGCCGATCACCAGCTTGAACACGTCGGTGGCGAGCACGTTGAAATTGCCCCCGATGACCTTGGGGATGCCGAAGTCGGTGATCACCAGCGTGAAGGTCACCAGCGCCGCCGAGATCAGCCCGTAGCGCGCGCCCGGCAGGGTGATGGTGAAGAACTTGCGTGCCGTGCGGGTGCCCATGGCGTCGGCCGCTTCGTACAGCCGTGCGTCCGACAGGCTCAGCGCCGTGACCAGAATCATCAGCGCGTGCGGGAACACGGCAAAACACTCGGCGATGACGATGCCCGGTGCGCCGTAAATCTCGCTGATGCCAGCCGCCTGCAGCAGCGACTTGAGCACCCCCTGGTTGCCGAACCAGTAGATCAGCGAGATGGCCGACAGCAGCGAGGGCGCCAGGAGCGGGATCAGCGTGATGCCGCGGAACAGCGGCTTGCCCCACATGCGGGAGCGGGTGAGCGCATAGGCAAAGCCGAAGGCCAGCGGAATCGTGATGACCGTGACCAGACCGGACACCCACAGGCTGTTCCAGAGGCTGTCCAGCAGGGCCGGCGTGCTGGCGTAGGCGATGAAATTGCGCAGCCCGACGAACTCGCCCTCCGACCCCTCGACCGATTGGGTCAGGATCGCTGCCAGCGGGGCTGCCAGAAAGGCCAGCAGCGCCAGCACCACCGCTGCGAGCGCGGCGTGCGCGATGCGCTCGCTCCAGTGCACCCGCTGGCGCACGGTGCCCGTGGCGAAGACCGGCAGGATTGCGCTCATCCGAACACCCGCAGGCGCTCGGCCAGCAGTTTCAGCCGGACGGTGGAACCTTCGGCCAGGGCCTGCTCGGACAGGAAATTCAGCGACAGATAGACCGTGAGGCGGTGGGGCTGCAGGGCTTCGGCGCTGACATGCACGTGGCAGTGCGAGCCCAGAAATTCGATCTTCTCGATGCGGGCGTCGAACACGTGGGGATCGCCCGGTTCGATCGGCCGCGCGAGCACATCCTCGGGGCGCAGATAGACCTGCACCGGGCGGTCCGCGCCGGCGTGTGGAACGCGCAGCGAACCAATTTCCAGGTGTCCGTCCCGCACGGCGGACGGCAGCACGTTCACCTTGCCGACGAAATCAGCCACGAAGGGCGAGGCGGGCTCGCGGTAGACCTCCATCGGGGTGCCGACCTGCTCGATCACGCCATGGTTCATCACGACGATGCGGTCGGCCACCGACAGCGCCTCTTCCTGATCGTGCGTCACCATCACGGTGGTGACGCCGAGCTTTCGCTGCAGCGAACGGATTTCCTGGCGCAGGTGCACGCGCACGATCGCGTCCAGCGCCGACAGCGGTTCGTCCAGCAGCAGCAGGCCCGGCTCGGTGGCCAGCGCGCGGGCCAGGGCGATGCGCTGTTGCTGGCCGCCCGAGAGCTGCGCGGGGTATTTGCGCTCGCTGCCCGGCAGGCCCACCAGTTTCACCAGTTCGCTGACCCGCCGGGCCGCCTCAGCCTTGGGCACGCGCCGGTTGACCAGTCCGTAGGCCACGTTGTCCGCCACGCTGAGGTTGGGGAACAGCGCGTAACTCTGGAACACGATGCCGTAGTCGCGCTCGGCCGGCGGCAGGCGCGAGATGTCGCGCCCGGCCTGCCAGATCTCGCCGGAAGTCTGCACCTCCAGGCCGGCGATGATGCGCAGCAGCGTGGTCTTTCCGCAGCCCGACGGCCCCAGAAAACAGACAAATTCACCGCGCCGGATGCCGAGATTGATGTCCTCCAGGGCCGTGAAGGCGCCGAAGGTCTTGCGGATGTGCCGCAACTCCAGGAAGTTTTCGTCGGTCATGCGGGAGCACGTGAAGCGCCATCCGGTCCGAACCAGGCCGGACCGGACGCGAAGGTCATGAAGGGGTCAGCGTTTTTCGACCTTGCCGCCGTAGCGCTTGGTCCACTCGGCCAGGATGCGCTCGCGGTTTTCAGCCGCCCAGTTGAAGTCCATCTTCACGAGGCGGGCCTCGTAATCCTTCGGCACGTTGGCCAACGGGGCGGCGACGCCGGGCTGGGCGGTGATGGCGAAGTTCTTGCCGTACAGCATCATGGCGTCCTTGCTGGCGGCCCAGTTGGCGAGCTTCTGCGCGGCCTCGAGTTTCTTGGTGCCCTTGTGGATCGCAAAGGCTTCGAGGTCCCAGCCCAGGCCCTCCTTCGGGAACACGAGATCGATCGGGGCGCCCTTGGCCTTGTTCGCGTTGGCGCGGTATTCGAAGCTGATGCCGATGACGTACTCGCCGGCGGCGGCCATGTTGCAGGGCTTGCTGCCCGAATGGGTGTACTGCGCGATGTTTTCGTGCAGCGCGTCCATGAACTTCCAGCCGCCGCCCTTGCCGTTGTCGTCGCCGAACAGCGAGAGCCACGCGGTGACGTCGAAGTAGCCGGTGCCCGAGCTGGCGGGGCTGGGCATGACGATCTGGCCTTTGTAGACGGGCTTGGTCAGGTCTTTCCAGGTTTCGGGCTTGGGAATGCCGCGCTTGGCGGCTTCCACCGTGTTGAAGCAGATCGTGGCGCCCCAGACATCCATGCCGAACCAGGCGGGCGGGTTCTTCTTGTCGCGGTACTGGCTCATGATGGCGTCGAGGTTCAGCGGCGCGAAGGCCACCAGCATGCCCTGCTTGTCCAGCAGCGCCAGGCTGGACGCGGCCACGCCCATCACCGCGTCGGCCTGCGGGTTGGCCTTTTCGGCCAGCAGCTTGGCCGTGATGACGCCGGTGGAATCTCGAACCCACTTGATCTCGATGTTGGGCTCCACCTTGTTGAAGGCTTCCTGGTAGGCCTTGAGCTGGTCGGTTTCCAGTGCGGTGTAGACCAGCAGCTGGGTTTTCTGGGCCGCCGCCGTGCCTGCAACCGCGAACAGCGCGGTCAGCAGGAGCGATTTGAGGGTTTGGGACAAGCGCATGGAAACACTCCTGTAAGACAAGAAAACTTCGAGTTTGTGATCCGCCTGTGACGGGCCTGTGACAACCATGCATTTGCCATGCCAGCCAACGCAATGCACCCGCACGCGAAAGATTGAACGACGAACTTTTCGGAATGTCAATTGTTTTTTGTAGATTGTTGACAATTTGCGATTCGATGGTCTAATGGAGGCCATGAACGCGGTTGTGCTTCCGACGCTTGAACTCCTGCGGACCAGCTCGCTCACCACGGTGGTGCAGCAGGAGATCGAGCGCGCGATCCTGGACGGCGAATACCCGCCCGGCAGCAAGCTGGTGGAGGCGACCCTGTCGGAGCGCACGGGCGTGTCGCGCGGCCCGATCCGCGAGGCCTTCCGGGCACTCGAGGAAGCCGGGCTGGTGCGCACGGAGAAAAACCGTGGCGTGTTCGTGCGCGACATCCCGATCGACGAAGCCATCGAAATCTTCGACCTGCGCGCGGCCATGGACGAGCTGGTGGGGCGGCAGCTGGCGCAACACATCACGCCGGCCGGACTCAAGGAGGTGCGCGGCCTGGTCGACGCGATGGAAAAGGCGGTCAAGGCCGAGGATGCGCACGCCTACCACCTGCTGAACCTGCAGTTCCACGACCGCCTGGTCGAGATGACCGGCAACCGCAAGCTCACCGCGATCTACCGCAAGCTCATCAAGGAGCTTTCGCTGTTCCGGCGCCTGAACCTGGCCAGCGGCTGGCCGATGCCGGTCTCGGCCGGCGAACACCGCGCCATCGTGAAAGCCATCGCAGCGGGCGACGCCGAAGGCGCTGCCCGCGCGATGTTCGAACACGTGATGGAAAGCAAGGAGCGCACGATCGCCAACCACCTGCGGCGCCGGCAGCGACTGGCCGGCGTCACCGTCGAACCCGCCCCGACGCCCGATCCCGTTTCACCCCCGTCTCGAAAGGCTTCTCGTGCTGACCGTTAACCAGCGTAGCTATCAATTGCCGACCCAGCCCACCGTCGTGGTGTGTGTGGACGGCTGCGAACCCGATTACCTAGGCCAGGCGGTCGCCACCGGGCAGATGCCCTGGCTCGCCGGCGCGCTGGCCAGGGGCTGCGGCCTGGTGGCCGATTGCGTCGTGCCGACCTTCACCAACCCCAACAACCTGTCCATCGTGACCGGGGCGCCGCCCAGCGTGCACGGGATCTGCGGCAACTACCTGTTCGACACCGCCACCGGCACCGAGGTCATGATGAACGACCCCAAATGGCTGCGCGCGCCCACCTTGCTGGCGGCGCTGGCCGAGGCCGGCAAGTCGGTGGCCATCGTCACGGCCAAGGACAAGCTGCGCAAACTGCTGGGGCACGGCATGAAGGGCGGCATCTGCTTCTCCTCGGAAAAAGCGGACCAGGTCACCCAGGAAGAAAACGGCATCACCGACGTGCTGGGCCTGGTGGGCAGGCCCTTGCCGGATGTCTACAGCGCCGACCTGTCGGAGTTCGTCTTTGCCGCCGGCGTGCGCCTCATGCAGACGCGCCGGCCCGACGTGATGTACCTCTCCACCACCGACTACATCCAGCACAAACATGCGCCCGGCACCGAAGGCGCCAACGCCTTCAACCGCATGATGGACGGCTACCTCGGGCAGCTCGACGCGCTGGGCTGCGTGATCGCGCTGACGGCCGACCATGGCATGAACGCCAAGATCGGCATGGACGGCCGGCCCAACGTGATCTACCTGCAGGACTGGTTCGACGAGCGGCTCGGCGCCGCGCAGGCGCGCGTGATCCTGCCGATCACCGACCCCTACGTGGTGCACCACGGCGCGCTCGGCTCTTTCGCCACGGTCTACCTGCCCGAGGGCGCCGACCGGGCCCGGGTGTGCGAGCAACTTGACGCGCTGCGCGGCATGGAGTCGGTGCTGACCCGCGAGCAGGCGGCCGAACGGTTCGAGCTGCCGGCCGACCGCATCGGCGACATCGTCTGTGTCTCGGAACGATCCACGGTCATCGGCACGTCGGCCGCACGCCACGATCTCTCGGGGCTGGACGCGCCGCTGCGTTCGCACGGCGGCGTGAGCGAACAGCGGGTGCCCCTGATCCTCAACCGGCCCCTGCCCGGCATCGACCCCCAGCGCCGTTGGCGCAATTTCGACGCCTTCCACCTGGCCCTGAACCATGCGCAATGAACTGCTTCGCATGGCTGGCGAAAAAGTCGCCGGCCAGGGCCACATCGAGGTCCGCAACCCGTACAACGACGCGGTGGTCGGCACGGTGCCGAAAGCCACGCTGCAGCAGGTGCGCGAAACCTTCGAGATCGCGAAGGCCTTTCAGCCCACCCTGTCCCGCTTCGATCGCGCCAACATCCTCAACCGCGCCGCCGACCTGGTGCGCGCGCGCACGCCCGAGATCGCCGCGCTGATCACCGCGGAATCGGGCCTGTGCCTGAAGGACAGCACCTACGAAGCCGGCCGAGTGGCCGACGTGCTGATGTTCGGCGCCAACGAGTGCCTGCGTGACGATGGCCAGAGCTTCTCGTGCGACATCACCCCGCACGGGCGCAAGCGCCGGGTCCACACGCTGCGCGAGCCCCTGATGGGCGTGATCACGGCCATCACGCCCTTCAACCACCCGATGAACCAGGTCGCCCACAAGGTCGTGCCCTCGGTGGCCACCAACAACCGCATGGTGCTCAAGCCCAGCGAGAAGGTGCCGCTGTCGGCCCTGCTGTTCGCCGATCTGCTGTACGAAGCGGGCCTGCCGCCGGCGATGCTGTCGGTGATCACGGGGGACCCGCGCGAGATCGCGGACGAGCTGCTCACCCACCCGGCGGTGGACCTGATCACGTTCACCGGCGGCGTGGCCATCGGCAAGTACATCGCCGGCAAGGCCGGGTACCGCCGCGTGGTGCTGGAGCTCGGCGGCAACGACCCGATCATCGTCATGGACGATGCCGACCTGGACGAGGCTTCGACCCTGGCGGTGCAGGGGTCCTACAAGAACTCGGGCCAGCGCTGCACCGCCGTCAAGCGCATGCTGGTGCATGAAAAGGTCGCGCGGCGCTTCACCGATCTCGTGGTGGACAAGACCCGGGCCTGGAAACATGGCAACCCGGCCGATGCCGCCACCGACATGGGCACGGTGATCGACGAGGCGGCTGCGCGCCTGTTCGAATCGCGCGTGGACGAGGCCATCGCCCAGGGCGCGCGGCTGCTGGCCGGGCATCGTCGCGAAGGAGCCTTGTTCGCCCCCACCGTGATCGACGGCGTGCGCCCCGAGATGACGGTGGTGCGCGAGGAAACCTTCGGGCCCGTGTCGCCCATCATCACCTTCGGTTCGCTCGACGAGGCGATCGCGATCAGCAACGGCACCGCCTACGGCCTGTCGTCCTCGGTCTGCACGAACCGGCTGGACGTCATCATGCGGTTCGTCAACGAACTCAAGGTGGGCACCGTGAACGTGCGCGAGGTGCCGGGCTACCGCCTCGAGCTCACGCCCTTCGGCGGCATCAAGGACTCCGGCCTGGGCTACAAGGAAGGTGTGCAGGAAGCCATCAAGAGTTTCACCAACCTCAAGACCTACAGCCTGCCCTGGCATTGACCGCACGGAGCTGAAACCCATCCGATGATCCACCTGCTGAACCTGCTCGCGGCCATTGCCCTGCTCGTGTGGGGCACCCACATCGTGCGCACGGGGATGCTGCGGGTGTTCGGCGAAAACCTGCGCGCGATCCTGTCGCGCAGCGTCAGCCGCCGCGGCACCGCGCTGGGCGCCGGCCTGGTGGTCACCAGCGTGGTGCAGTCCAGCACCGCCACCTGCCTGCTGCTCGCGTCCTTCGCTGGCAACGGCCTGGTGCCGACCGCCGCGGCGCTGACCGTGATGCTGGGCGCCGACGTCGGAACGGCCCTGATGGTCGCGGTCTACTCGTTCGACCTGTCGTGGGTCTCGCCCTTGCTGATCTTCATTGGCGTGGTCACGTTCATCTCGCGCCAGAACGGCAGCGCCGGGCGGGTCGGTCGCATCCTGATCGGATTGGGCCTCATCACGCTGGCGCTGCAGCTGATCGTGGCGGCCACGGCCCCGCTGACCCGCGCACCGGCGGTGCGGTCGCTGCTGGCCGCCTTGCCCAATGAAATCCTGCTCGACATCGTGGTGGGGGCGGCCTTGACCGTGGCGTCCTACTCCAGCCTGGCCATCGTGCTGCTGACAGCCACGCTGGCGGCCTCGGGCATCGTGCCGGAATCGGTGGCGCTGGGGCTGGTGCTCGGCGCCAACGTGGGCAGCGGTGTCCTGGCCATGCTGGCCACCAGTGGGGCCACGCCGCAGGTGCGGCGCCTGCCCCTGGGCAGCCTGATGTTCAAGGCCGCCGGTGCGGCACTGGCGATCCCCTTGTTGCCCCACCTGTCGCCCGTGCTGGATCAGCTCCTGCCCGAGGTGCATCAGCGCGTGGTGGCCTTCCACCTGGTGTTCAACGTGCTGCTCGCGGGCGTGGGACTCTGGTTCGTGGGACTGGTCGCCGACCGGGTGGATCGCTGGCTGCCCGAACCGCAGGCCGGCGTGGGCGAACGGCCCCGGCATCTCGATCCGGTCAGCCTGGCCACGCCGTCCCTGGCCATCAGCTGTGCGGCGCGCGAGGCGCTGCACCAGGCCGACGTCGTCGAGAACATGCTGCGCGGCCTGATCACCGTGATCCGCACCAACGACCTCGAACTGGCCGAACAGTTGCGGCGCATGGACGACACCGTCGACGAGCTGTACACCGCCATCAAGTTCTACCTGACCCAGATCTCGCGCGAAGCGCTGTCCGAGCGCGAGGGCCGGCGCTGGGCCGAGGTGCTGTCCTTCGCGATCAACATGGAGCATGTGGGCGACGCCATCGAGCGGGTGCTGGTCGATGTCGAGGAGAAGAAGATCCGCAAGAACCGCCGCTTTTCTGAAGCCGGCATGGCCGAGATCAGCCACCTGCACGAACGGCTGCAGGCCAACCTGCGCCTGGGCATGGGCGTTTTCCTCGACGGTCGGCTGGCCGACGCCGAGCGCCTGCTGCAGGAGAAGGCGCGTTTCCGCGACCTGGAACACGGCTACGCGGCCAGCCACATCGCGCGCTTGCAGGACAACACGCCCGACAGCATCGAGACCAGCGCGTTGCACCTGGACCTGATCGCCGAGCTCAAGCGCATCAACTCGCACCTGTGCTCGATCGCCTACCCGATCCTGGAGTCCGGGGGTGTTCTGGCCGATACCCGCCTGCGCGGCGCGGTGCCGGACGCGAGGGAAAACGCGCCGGGCCCCACGTCGCGCCATGCCGCCTGAAATCGCGCCAGGTCTGACCTGGCCCGTCGTGGCCGCCGTGCTGCTGGGTGCGGTGCTGCACGCGGGCTGGAACGCGCTGGTCAAGTCCAGCGGGGACAAACCGCTGGACACCGCGCTGGTGCATTTTCTGGGCGCGGTGGTTGCCCTGCCCATGCTCATCGCCGTCGGCCTGCCGCGTCCCGAGACGCTGCCCTACATCGTTGCCTCGTTGACGATCCACGTGGCCTATTACATCGCGCTGGCCGGCGCCTACCAGCACGGCGAATTCGGCGTGACCTACCCGATCATGCGCGGCTTTGCGCCGATGCTGGTGGCGCTGGGCAGCCTGCCGTTTCTGGGCGAGGCGCCGAGTTTGGCCGCCTGGGTGGGCATCGCGGGCATCACGCTGGGTGTGGCCCTGGTCGGGCTGTCGCATCCCGGTGAGGCGCTGCACCATGGCAAGGCGCTGGGCTTCGCGTTTGCCAACGCGGCGATCATCGCGCTGTACACCATCGTCGACGGTCGGGGCGTGCGTACCGAGGTGGCCGCCGGCGGCGACGCGCTGCGCTATGTGCTGATCCTGTTCGTGCTTGACGGCTTTCCCTACCCCACGCTGGTCTGGCTGCGCCGGGGACCCGAGGGCCGGCGCCGCATCCTGGCCTATGCGCGCTCACGCTGGCCGCTGGCCGCGCTGGGCGGCCTGGCTTCGATCGGCTCCTACGCCGTCGCGTTGTGGGCGATGACCCGCGCGCCGGTGGCCAGCGTGGCGGCGCTGCGCGAAACCTCGGTGCTGTTCGCCACCGTCATCGGCACGGTGATGCTCAAGGAACGCTTCGGCCTGCAGCGCGCCATGGGCGCGGTGGTGATCGTCGCGGGGGTGATGGCTTTGCGGCTGGGGTGAGCCATCGCGTCAGCGGGTTGAACCATCTGCGCCTGCTCCCCTGATTGAGGGGGTCGCCGGTTGCAGCAGCGCCCTTTCAGGCTTCGAACTTTTATACTCATTCAGGTTGCCGCGGGCGTGCTGCGCCTGAGGTTTGTGCATGTACGTCCGGAGGGTTGGGGATGGGATTGGTTAGACAACTTGGAATTCTGGTGGCCGCGTGCGCGCTGGCCTGGCCGCTGGCGCAGGCGGCGGATTTTGGCCAACCGGTCATCGAGGTGGTTGACGCGGCGGTCCTGAAGGGCATCAAGCGCGTCGCGGTGACCTCGTTCACGGTGCAATATGTCACCTCTCAGGTGTGGGACACCTCGTACACCTCGGGCGGTGCCGGGTATGGCGTGAAGGGTCCGGGCGGTTCGTTCGTCGGCACGGGTATCCGCCAGACGGCCGGGCAGGGTGGTGGCTTCGACATCGCGGGCGCGCTGGATCCGGAAAAGATGCAGGCCACGACCGACAAACTGTATGCCGGCTTTCTGGCGGATCTGCAAGCCGCCGGCTTCGATGTGGTGACGCCGGAACAACTGGCCGCCAGCAAAGCCTACAAAGCCTACGCAGCCAACGCGCCGAAGACGCCGCGCAAGGAAGAGGCCGAATCCCAGAAAAGCAACGGCGCCGGCGCCATCACCAGCGTGTTCTACACCCCGCCGGGCGTGCCGCTGGTGCTGGGCGACAAGTTCGACCACCTGGCCACCGGGCGATTCGGCTCCAACGCGCCGGACCCCACGCTCACGTTTTCCGGGAGCCTGAGCCTGTACACCACCAACTGGCCGTATTACGACAAGGATGTGCAGAAAGAACTGGGCGCCGCGACGCTGCATGTGCGCCTGTATGTGCCGCTGGCCCATGTGCAGGTGGCGTCATCGAGCTTCTGGGGATCGGGCTACAGCCGCCAGGGCATCGAGCCCGGCCTGCGCCTGGGCAACCGCCTGACCCGCGTGGCGGTGGGTGCCAACGGCGACTATGCCAAGCTGTACCTGAGCGACCCCTACCTGATCCCCGGCCCGATCGACAGCACGGTCGAAGAGGTCAAGCACCCGAACGCCCTGCGGGCGATGACGGGCGAAAAGATCAAGATCTACCCCGGCACCGTGTCGCCGGATCAGTACTGGCAGCTGCTGCCCGAGGCCGCCAGCCAGGCTCTGAAGGGCTTCGCCGGCAAGATCAAGGCGGCTACCTGAACGCCTGGGAGTACTTGAGTCGCTCCTGAAAGCATAGCTGTCCGTGGCCGACAGGCAACGATAGCGGCCACTTCCGGTGCCGAAATCACTACTGTCCGGTAAATTTCGACTGAAAGTGACGCAAACGCAGGCTGGATGCGGGTTTGCGGGGTTTTTTCGATTCGGACGATTTCAAACGCGATG
>JADHED010000994.1_pt1 | contig 26888 bp, 19 predicted proteins | sample 8952041 | NCBI WGS metagenome assembly JADHED01 (sample SAMN16124423, study PRJNA663239) | bioreactor sludge metagenome | isolation source: sludge (control) | place: India:Bengaluru | collected 2018-09-08
ACCCCCTGCCGCCCCGCGACAGGGGGTCTCGCCTTTTGTCCCATGCCGGGCGGGGCAGAGCCCCGCCCCCACGATCGTCCGTCGGTGGCACGCCCCCTGCTTATTGCAGGGCGCGCGCGCACAACAGCGGCGATTTCCGGGCCGCGGACGACACTTCTGGTACGCGCGCGCGCCGTTTCGTAACGGAGATCCCATGCGTGCCCGCGCCGCACTTGCCGCCTTGCTCCTCTCCGCGATTCCCGCAGTTCTTCCCGCCGTCGCAGGAAACGACCTCGTCCCCGGCGAACTGAAGGTCGACGAGTCCACCCTTCACGCGATCGGTTATCGCTGGCTCGCCACCGGCGACGACAACCGCAACGCGTCCGCAACCGTCGAGTACCGCCGCCAGGGCGAGACGACCTGGCGCCGCGGGCCGGCGCCGCTGCGCCTCAACGGCGATCCCGCCGGCCGCGACGGCTACGTCGTCGGCAACCTGCTCGCGGGCAGCGTGCTGTGGCTCGAGCCGGACGTCGCGTACGAGGTGCGGGTCACGCTGGCCGACCCGGACGGCGTGACCGGGACCGCGGCGACCACGTTCACCGCGCGGACGCGCGCCGTGCCGCCCCGCATCGCGGGCTCGCGCACGCTGCACCTGTACACGACGTGCACCGGCACCGACAAGCTGCAGCCCTGCTACACGCGGCTGCAGGACGCCGCGCGCGACGCGCAGCCCGGCGAGGTCGTGCTGATGCACGCGGGCACCTACGCCTGGACCACGACGGTCGACCTCTCCGTGCTCGCGACCAAGGCGGCCACGGAGACGGCCCCGGTCGTGTTCCGCGGCGAGGACCGCGACCGCGTCGTCATCGACATGGGCCGCGCGCCCGGCCGCGACGCGACCAAGCTGTTCTCGGTGGTCGGCGCCAAGTACGCCCACTTCGAGTCCTTCACCGTGCGCAACGCCGGCACGGTCTTCTACGGGCGCGACGCCGTCGGCCTGACGATCCGCGACCTGCGCCTGCTCGGCGTCTACGCCGGCATCGGCGGCGCGGACTCCCCCGCCGGCAAGGACCGGCTGTGGTACGTCGCCGACAACACGATCGAGGGCTTCAACACGCAGTGGTACCCGTACAGCAGCCAGTCCACCTCGATCAGCCACACCGGCATCCGGATCTACGGCCGCGGGCACGTCGTCGAGCACAACCGGGTCGGCAAGTTCTGGGACTGCATCGCCCACAGCGACACGGGCTCCGGGCAGGTGACGAACACGACCGTGGACTGGCGGAACCCGCCCTCACTCAGCATCGACATCGACCACAACGACATGTACGAGTGCTTCGACGACGCGCTGTCGGCCGACTACGCGTTCCACAACCTGCGCTTCATCGGCAACCGGATGACGAACGCGCACACCGCGCTGTCGGTGCAGCCGCTCTACGGCGGCCCCGCGTACTTCATCCGCAACGAGGCGTTCAACATGGCCTCGAACTCCTTCAAGTTCCACAACCAGCCGGTCGGCATCGAGGCCTACCACAACAGCATCGCGACCCACGACTTCGCCTGGGAGTGCGACGCGGGCTGGCGCGTCGCGCGGATCCGCAACAACCTGCTCCTGGGCAACCCCTCGACCAGCTCCTACGCGCTGGTCACCGGGTCGCCGCCCGACGCGCGCAACGCGATCGACTACAACGGCTACACCGGGACGACCGGCTCGAACCTGCTCAAGTGGAACCGCGCACTGTACGCGGCGACGCCGGACGAGCGCCGCTATCCGAACCTGCCGGGCTTCGCGACCGGCGAGGGGCACGAGGCGCACGGCCGGATCGTGCCCTACACCGTCTTCGCCGACGCGTGGTACCCGGCCGGCGAGGGGACCACGTACCCCGCCGGCGACGCCGACCTCTCGCTGCGATCCGCGTCCGCCGCGATCGACGCGGGCCTCTTCATTCCCGGCATCAACGACGGCTTCGCCGGCGCGGCGCCCGACCTCGGCGCCCAGGAGTACGGCTCGTCCCCGCCGGCGTTCGGCCCGCGCGACGCGGTCAACCTGCCGCCGGGCACCGTGCGCAACCTGCGCATCGTGAGCGAGGCCGCCGGCGCGACGTCCTACCAGCTGAGCTGGGAGGCGCCGGACGACGGCGGTGCGGCGGAGTCGTACCGGCTCTACGCCACGACGCTGCAGGGGAGCTTCAAGCCCTCGTGCGAGGCGGACCTCGGCTCCGGCACGAGCATCCGGCTCGACGCGCTGACCGCCGGCCGCGGCTTCGTCGCGGTCGCGCGCAACGCCGCGGGCGAGGGCTCGTACGGCACCGGCAGCGCCGGCGCCGAGCGCCCGCACGCGACCACGACCTGTCCCTGACGTCGTCCGACTTGTGGGGGCGGGGCTTTGCCCCGCTTCGCTCGTGCGGGCGGGGCTCGGCCCCGCTGAACTCGTGGGGGCGGGGCTCGGCCCCGCTGAACTCGTGGGGGCGGGGCTCTGCCCCGCCCGGGTGGGGCGAAGCCCCACCCCCACATTCGCGCTCCTCGGGCTTTCAACCCGTTTCATCTCGGCACGCGCGACGGACGAGCCCTTCAGCGGGCTCCATATTCGAAACGGCGCCCGGTACGTGATCGTGATGCGGGGACTCTCACGCGCGGCGCATCGCCCCCGGAGGGGGCATGGCATGCGTCGCACGCTCGTCACCGCGTCCGTCGTGATCGCGCTCGGCGTCCCGGGAGGCGCCCGCGTCCCGGGAGCCTACGCGGCGCCGCCCCCGGTCACGGGCCTCGCCTGGTGCGCGGGCTCCCGCTCGTGCCTGCAGTGGTCGAGGGCCCCGGGGGCCTGGCGCTACCGGGTCCTGCGCGGCGACGCGTTCGGCTTCGCGCTCACGCGCGACGCGTCCGCCGATTCCTGCGTCGCCGGCACCTACGGGAGGGCGGCCAGCGGGGCGACGCTCGCGCCGGCGCCGGCGCCGGGCTCGCTCTTCTGGTACGTCGTGACCGCGCGGGACGAGGCGGGCGCGGACGGGCCGGCCGGCGCGGGCAGCGACGGCCCGCGCGTGGTCGATCCGGCCGGCGGCTGCGCCGGCGCGTGCCTGCCGCCGGAGAGCGCCTGCGCCGCGGACGCCGACTGCTGCGGCGAGGTCTGCTCCGGCGGCCGCTGCGTGGACGTCTCGGACGTGTCGGGCGGGGCCCCGGCGCACCCGTCGCTCCGCACGGGCGGCTACGACTACGACCACGACGCGCTGCTCGCCGACCCCACGAAGGCCGACTGGCTGGCCGAGCACCACGACTGGATCCTCGGCCTGCAGGACCAGGCCCCGCCGGCGGGCACCGACCCGGCCACGGGCCTGCCGCGCGTGCAGAAGCTCTCGGAGTTCCTCTACGACAGGATCAAGGCGCGGAACCCCGGCGCGACGTTCTACCAGTACGTCCCGATGCACACGATGCTGACCTGGCATCGCGCGTATCTCGAGGCGTGGGCGGCCGCGCAGGGGCACGATCCCGAGGACCTGTGGTGTCACTACGTGTGCGACGTCCACCAGAGCACGCGCTCGACGCAGTGCGTGGACGCGGCGACGGGGCAGCCCTGCACGGCGTCGACGCCCGCCGGCTCCCGCGTGACCGCGACGGTGTTCCGGCGCACGCCCGGCCACGGCGGCACGCCGGCCGACTGCGCCACGGTCGGGCCCATCGTGGCCGGCACGCCCGTCTGGCTGGTGGACGAGCACGGCGCGGGCGCGTTCCACCCGGCCGGCAGCGGCACCGTGCGCGAGGGGAACACGGGCGCCGCGAGCGCCGCGACGCGTGCCGCGGCGCGCCTCAAGTCCCACTGGCACGCCGGCGCATACGAGGCCGTGTGCCCGGTCCGCCCGCGCTTCCGCGAGGCGTACGCGCGGCTCGCGGAGGAGATGAACCGCGTCGGCGCGGCGCGCGACAAGTGGGCCGACGGCGTGCTCCTCGATTCGTTCGAGGGGACGCTGGCCGGCGACGTGAAGAGCCACCTCGAGTACGTGCGCGAGATCCGGGACGCGGGCGGGACGACGTGCGCGAGCGCGCGCGCCGTGCAGGGGGACGCGCTGGCGCGGGCGGTCGCCGAGGTGGAGGCCCACCTCCGCGCGGCCAGCGGCAAGCCGGCGATGGACGTGATCCCGAACGGGGCCGACGTCGACAACTTCTTCCGCGCCGACCGCGAGTGGTACTACGCCGACCTGTACCGCGACCGATTCGGCGCGCCGCCGACGTACGACTCGGGGAGCGTCGAGTTCCTCGTCACGACCGCGCTCTCGAGCACGGCGCGCATCCCCCGGCTGCGTGAACTCCACGACGCGATGAGCCGCGGCACGCGCGCGCCGGCGACGTTCTTCGTGAACAGCCAGTCGAACTTCGCGGAAGGGACGTGGCCGGTCTACGCCGACCCGTACCCCGGCGGCTGCACGCGCCAGGCCGGCACCACCGCGATCCCCTGGCGCTGGTCGCAGTTCGTGCTCGCGACGCACTACCTGGTCAACCACCCGCGCGCTGTCTTCGGCTACCACAAGGGCAGCGCCGCCAGCTACGGCACCTACGGCGCGGGCTACGCCGACTCGCACTGGGACCCGGCCCTCGGCGCGGACCTCGGGGCTCCCGCGCCGGGCACCTCGGCGTGTGACGGGACGCTGGTGAGCACCGACGCGTGGGGGGAGTCGATCGGGGGCAGCGACCGGTTCTACGTCTGCCGCGAGACCCCGGAGTACACCCTGCTCGCGCGCAACTACGCCCACGGGCTCGTGCTGGCGAAGTTCCCGGCGGTCTCCGGCGTCTGCCGCCACGGCTACCAGCGCCTGCCGGTCCGGCTGCCGCGCACGATGCGCCCGGTCCTCGGCGACGGCTCGCTCGGCCCGCCCACCGACACCGTGGACCTCGGCTGGACCGAGGGCGCGATCCTCGTCGACGCGGAGTGACAGCCGCGGGCCCGGACGGCCTCACGCCGGAGCGAGGGACCGCTCCACGAGCGCCACGATGCTCTCGACGGTCTCGAAGGCCCGCGGCGTCGCCTGCTCGTTCGGGATCAGGACGCCGTACCGCCGCTCGAGGAACAGCTTGAGGCCGAGCATGCTGAAGCTGTCGATGATGCCGCTGCTGACGAGCGGCGTCGTCGCGTCGATCTCCGCGTCGGACCCGGCCTCCAGGAACTCGCGGCGGACGTAGGCCAGGATCGTGTCTCTCACGCACACTCCTTTCGGGCCGCGGCCCCCTCGGTCAGCGGAACTCGATGTAGTCGGCGAGGTACTCCTCGAACGTGAGCGCCTTGTCCCAGTGCCGGTAACGCGTGGACGGAAGGGCGTACTCGAGGCCGTAGTGCCGCGCGATCGCCGGGTGAATCGGCGACTCGACCTCGCCGAAGTAGTCCGGCAGCGACGCGTACCACGCGGCGTCCGGCCGGGGCAGCCCCAGCAGCGCCGCGACCTGCAGGAACATGAAGACGAGCAGCAGCTTGCGCGGGTGGTTCACGGTCCCGAACAGCGACACCTTGCGGAACCGCTGCTCGATGAACTCCGCGACCTTCACGTCCGTGGAGCGCTCCGCCTCGCGGATCTTGTCGAACTCCGCCCGGAGGAGGTCGTCGAGCCGGGCCAGCCGGACGACGTCGGCCTCGAGGTACTCGCGGACGATCTGCTCCGTCGAGAGTCCCCGCTGCAGGCGCTCGAGCACGAACGAGTCCCCGTAGAAGTACTTGCCGTGCGGGTGCTCGGGCGTCTTCCTGTTGCGCCGGTCGGCGGCGTAGAAGGGCCACAGCGCCACGAACTGGAGCGCCGGGAGCGAGATCGTCCGGCACGTCGGCGGCAGCCGGGAGAGGATCCGGTCGCTCGACAGGTCGCCCCAGCCCCAGGCCTCGTCGAGCGGCTGGTAGATGAACAGGTCGCAGGCATCCCACTCGGCCTGCTCGATGACCGGCCGCGTGAAGTTCTCGTACGCCTTGATCCGCGCGGACGGGCCGCAGTCAGGGTGCCGCGCGAGCATGTCCGCCACCGCCCCGCCGACGCAGTTGGCGAGGACCACGACGTTGCGCGAGGGGCGCCGGGGAGCGATCGCCGGCGGGGGGGTCCTCTCGAACGTCTCGGTGAACAGGTAGTGCTCGCGGTGCGGGGCCAGGTCGAGGCACTGCCGGCACTCCTCGAGGCCGACGCGGCCCGCGAGGAACGCCGCCCGGCGGCCGTTCAGGACGGGGTCGTCGAACCAGATCTCCCGCAGCGGCCGGCGCAGGACGTCTCCGGGCGGGCCGAACGCGGTGGCGCCCGTCACGTCCACGCAGCAGTACGCGGGCGCGCCGTCGGAGAGCACGGCGAACGTCTTCCAGGGCGCGTCGCAGAACCCGAAGTCCTTCGGCAGCCCGTCGCGGGCCGGGACGGCGTCCGGCGACGGATACAGCCCGCCCTCGGTGACCTCGGTGAGCGCGAGCTCGAAGCCGCCGCCGCCGCGGTTCGCGTAGCGGAACCGCGTGGCGGCGCCCTCGCCGCTCCACGTGCCGCGGTCCGACAGCCCGAGCCGCGCGACGAAGCCGCGGGCGAACGCGACCTTGCGCTCGATCGCGCCCGGCGTGCGTCGCTCGGCGGCGCTCGAGAAGACCTGGTAGATGATGTTCTGCGCGCTGTTCTCCGCGTCCCAGGCCGCGACGTAGGCCAGCAGGCGCTGCAGGTAGGGCCCGAAGAAGAGCGACGAGCGCCGCGCGAGCTCCTGTGCGGACGACGACAGGTTGATCCGGAGGTCGAGCGCCAGGTCCAGGAAGCGCGGCGCGAGGGTGGACCCGTTCGTCGCGAGCGCGACGCGGAACCCCGCCTCGTTCGCGAGACGACCGAACTCGTGGAAGCGCGGATGCAGGGTCGGCTCGCCGTCGATGTGGAAGCGCAGCGGCCGGTCCGTGATGTCGGCGGCCTGCCCCAGGACGTGCTCGAAGACCTCGCGCGACATGAAGCTCTTCTGGCGCGCGGACGAGGCGCTGCGGCAGTAGTGGCAGCGGAAGTTGCACCGCGAGCTCAGCTCGAGCAGCAGGACCGGGTTGCGGGCGAACTCCTCCAGCCGTGCGCCATGAGAGGGATCGGCCGCGGGCCCGGCGAAGGGCTCCGCGAGTGCTGTCAGGCCCATCACGGTCTCCGGGGGAACTCCGCGGTCCGTCGCGCGGAGCCGGCGAAAGCCGGCCCCGTGTTCACGTTTCGACACCCCCTGCCCAACACTTGAGCACGGGGACGCGGAATTCCACCGTCCCGGAACGGGACAGGTCAGACCGGATGACGGGACAGGTCAGACCGGATTGCTGACCTCGACGTAGCGCACCTCGAGCCCGAACCGCTCCGCGAGGTGGTCCCCGAGCGCCTGCACGCCGAACCGCTCCGTGGCGTGGTGGCCGGCCGCGACGAAGTGGATGCGCTCCTCGCGCGCGAGGTGCACCGCCGGCTCCGACGGCTCTCCCGTGACGAAGGCGTCGAGCCCCCGGCGCGCGGCCTCGTCGACGTACTTGGGCGCCCCGCCGGTCACGATCCCGGCGCGGCCGACCCGCTCCGGACCGTCCGCGACGACCAGCGGGTCGCGACCGGTCACGGCCGCGATGCGCCGGAAGAACTCCCCCGCCGGCACGGCCTCGTCGAAGTGGGCGATGACGCCGACCGGCACGCCGTCGCTCTCGAACGCCGGCTCGAGGCCGCCGGCGCCGAGACGGCGCGCCAGCACCGCGTTGTTCCCGACGACCAGGTGGCGGTCGAGCGGCAGGTGGTACGCCAGCAGGTTCACGTCGTTCCGGAGCAGCACGGCGAGGCGCGCGCGCAGCGACCGTTCGACCCGCGTCTCCCCGGGGCTCCTCCAGAACAGCCCGTGGTGCACGAGGATCGCGTCGGCGCCCCACGCCACCGCCCGCTCGAGCAGCGCCAGCGACGCCGTGACGCCGGTCGCCAGGCGGGCGATGCCCGCGCGTCCCTCGACCTGCAGCCCGTTCGGGCCGTAGTCGCGCGCCTCGCCCACCGCGAGGTAGTGCTCGAGATACCCCAGGAGTTCGCCGCGGGACGTGGCCATCGGGAGCGATTCTCCCATATTTGACCTTGAGCGGACCTGTTCGCGCGGAGCGCGGTGCGTCCGGGAGGCGGCATGGGACGGCAAGGGGAGCGGATCGCCATCGTCGGCGCCACGGGCCAGCTCGGCCGCGACCTGGCCGCGGAGGCCCGGCAGCGCGGCCTGGAGACGGTCGTCTTCGGACACGACGCGATCGAGGTGGGGGACGTCTCCTCCATCGAGCGCGCGTTCGCCACGAGCCGCCCGACCGTCGTCCTGAACACGGCGGCCGTTCACGGCGCGCAGTTCTACTCCGCCGCCGAGCAGGACGCGTTCTTCCGGGTGAACGCGATCGGCGCCTTCAACCTCGCGCGCTGGTGCGCCACCCACGCCGCGAGCCTCGTGCACTTCAGCACCGACTACGTCTTCGGCGGCGACCGGCGGCGGAGCCAGCCGTACACGGAGGACGACCCGCCGGCACCGTTGAACGTGTACGGCGCGTCGAAGCTGGCGGGCGAGCAGATGGTCGCGGCGAGCTGCGCGGCGCACTACATCGTCCGGGTGGCGAGCCTCTACGGCGCCGGCGGGTGCCGCGCCAAGAACGACAGCAACTTCGTCGAACTCGTGCTGCGGAAGGCCGCGAGGCGCGAGGCGATGACAATGGTCACGGACCAGGTCATGAGCCCCACCGCGACGCGCGACGTCGCCGAGCGGGCGTTCGACCTGCTCGAGGTGCGGGCCCCCTCCGGGGTCTACCACCTGGCGGGCCGCGGCCAGTGCAGCTGGTACGACTTCGCGCGCGAGATCGTGCGCCAGGCCGGCCTCGACGCGGAGATCGCCGCGACGGCCACGCCCGACGAGGCGGCCGGCGCCATCTTCATCCGCCCGCGCTACACCGCGCTCGACAACGCCGCCGTGAGGCGGACCGGCCTGCCGGACCTGCCGGACTGGCGGGACGGCCTCGCGTCCTACCTCGCCGCGCGCCGCGCGCCGGCCCTGGCCGGCTGAGATGGCTGACCTGGAACTGCTGCGGCGAGCCGCGTACGCGCCGCCGTTCCCCCTGCCCGACGGCTTCACGATGTGGCACGTCCCCGGCCCGGAGGCCTGGGCGCAGCTGCTGGCGAGCGACCCGATCGGGGAGGCGCGCCGCGCCGAGCTCCACCTCGCCTGGCGCCACGCGATCCAGCCGACGTTCGACGTGGACGGCACGTGCCTCGTCTGCCGGCGCGCGTCCCGCTTCACGACGGGATGGTCGTACGCGGACCATCGCGTGCACGGCCTCACGCTTCCGAACTGGCGCGAGGGGCTGGTCTGCGCCTCCTGCGGCCTGTCGAACCGGCAGCGCGCGTGCGCGTACATGGCCCGCGAGGCCGTGTCCCGCGCCGCCGCCCCCGCCCGGGTGTACGCGACCGAGGCGGTCACGCCGTTCTTCGCGTGGCTGCGGAGCGGTTCGGGCGCCGCGGCGGTGCAGGGGAGCGAGTACCTCGGGCCGTCGGTGCCCCGGGGCGCCGAGGTGCGCGGCATCCGTCACGAGGACGTCGAGCGCCTCACCTTCGACGACGGCCGCTTCGCGCTCGTCGTCAGCAACGACGTCCTCGAGCACGTCTTCGACCCGCGCCGGGCCTGCGCCGAGATGGCGCGCGTCCTCGCGCCCGGGGGTCACCTGCTCATGACGGTGCCGATCAACCTCGGGGCCGCCGCGAGCGTCTCCCGCGCCTGCCTGCGCGGGGGCGACGTCGAGCACCTCGCCGCCCCGGCGTACCACGGCGACCCGCTGAGCGCGGACGGCTGCCTCGTCGTCACCGACTTCGGCTGGGACCTGCTGGACGTGCTGGTCGAGGAGGGTTTCGCGCGCGCGGGACTCTTCGCGTACAGCGCGACGGCGTACGGCCACCTCGGTGCGCCGCAGATCATCATCCACGCGCAGAAGGGACCCTGAGGAACGGGCCGGGAAGGCGGCCCTCAGCTCCGCCGCGCGCCCGCGCGGGACGCCGCGAGGGCCGCCCAGGCCTCCGGCCAGCGGCGCCAGCACCGTCCGAGGTCGTAGCCGTCCCGCACCTGCTGCTGCAGCCGCGCCCCGATCCGGGCGCGCCGCGCCGGGTCGTCCAACAGCGCGTCGAGCGCGGACCGCCACTCCGCCGGCGTGCGCGCCAGCAGCCCGCTCTCGCCGTGCTCGATCGCGCGCGCGTAGGGCGCGACCGGGGACGCCACGACCGCCGTGCCCCAGGCGCCGTATTCCAGCACGCGCAGCTCGCTCTTGCAGGCGTTGAACGCCGTGTCGGCCAGCGGCGCCAGCCCGATGTCGAACGAGGCGAGCGTCGCGGGGTACCGCGGGAACGGCGTGAACGCGGTCGCGCGCAGGCGCCGCGGGTCGAGCCCCCAGTCGCGCTGGATCCAGGCGAGGATCCCGGGCGTGCTGACGACCGCGACGTCCACGTCGTCGCGGTCGCGCAGCAGGCCGCGCACGACCGGCTGGACCAGGCGCAGGTCCTCGACGTGCGTCGCCCCGCCGGCCCAGCCCACCACGACCCGGCGCTCCGCGGGCGCGGCCGCGCGGGTCGACCAGTCGCGCAGATCGAAGTCGATGCCGTTCGGCACGACCACGACCGGCGTGCCCGGGTGCCGCTCCGTGCACGCCGCGGCCAGCTCCGGGGTGCTGACGGTCACGCCGTGCGACGCGCGGATCAGCCGGTCCACGCCCGCGAGGACCTCCGCGCCGAAGAGCGGCTTGGTCGGGTTATCGTCGGGGATGCCGTGCAGGTCGTCGTCGAGTTCGTAGACGACCGTGGCGCCCCCGGCCGCCGCCCGCTCCAGCGCCGGGAGCAGCGCCGCGTCGTGCTGCCGCTGGATCACCACCACGTCGGCGGCGGGCGCCCCGGCGTCGGGCGCCTTGGCGGCGAAAGCCTCGGCGGCGAACGCGTCCGCGCTGAGCACCCGGCAGCGCGTCCCGTGCCGGGCGAGATAGGTCAGCGGGTGGACGACCCGGTGGAAGCCGACCGCGCCGGTGTCGGCCACCACGGCCACCACGGAGCGGGGCGTCACGCGGGATCCTCGCCGTCGTGCGCGCGGCGGGTGCAGACGAAGACCTCGCAGCCCCAGATCCCGAGGTGCGGCAGTCTCGCCCGCTCGTACACCGTGTCGAAGCCCGCGGCGGCCAGCTCGGAGAAGATCTCGCGCCCGAACATGCGGTAGACCAGCGCCCGGCCCTCGCCCAGCGGGTCGCCGTGGTAGACCGGGGGGCGCAAGGGCCGGTCGAGGTCCGGCCGCGCGGGATCCACGATCTCCACGTAGGTCTCGTTGCGCTCCGCCTCGAACGCGTGCGGCACGGTGAAGACCAGCGCGCCGCCCGGCCGGAGCACGCGGGCCAGCTCGGCGAACGCGCGCCGGTGCAGCCGCACGTGCTCGAACACGTCGGTGACGAGCGCCACGTCGAAGCTGCGGTCCGGGAACGAGAGGAACGAGAGGTCCTCGCAGAAGTGGCCGGGCCGGACCTCGGTCCCCGGGGGGACGTCGTCGTACAGCTCGCTGGTCACGTAGCGCAGCGGAGCGCGCCGCAGGGACGCCGCGACCGGGTAGAGCGAGAACGTGTCGTAGACGTCGAGCCCCAGCGGCGGCGCGGACTCGAGCTCCCGCAGGCTGGACGCGCGGACGCCGCGGCGCCGCAGGTGGACCAGCAGCCCGCGGGCGAGTTGGCGCCAGCGCGCGAGGCTGCCGCAGCCCTGGCAGACGAACGTGTCCCGCACGTCCTCGGCGAGGTCGACCGTGAAGTGCACGTCCTCGCCGCAGACGACGCAGCGGCCCGACAGGTGCGGCGCGTCCGGATGCGGGCCCGCGGGCCGCGGCAGCGGCGGCGCCTCGTCCGCGCCGTCGAAGCCGACCCGCCGCACGAGCAGCGAGAGGCGCCGGTGGTCCGGGCCGCCGCCGGTCCGCGCCGGCACGAAGTGGCGCGACGGGACGACCTCGATCGGCGAGCTCCCCTCGAACGGGCGCAGCCAGGGGCGCTCCAGCCGGAAGCGCAGCGCGAACGGCCCCGCCTCGGGCAGGCTCGCGCGACCCAGCCTGCCGAACGGCCCGTGGACCTCCACCTCCAGCGGGCCCTGCGCGAACAGCGGCGGCGGCGCGTAGCCCTCGAGGAGGAGCGTGCAGGGCAGCGCGGGAACGCGCAGCAGGAACGCGGCCCGCTCGGCCAGCCAGCGATGGCCTTCTTCCCTCCGGTGCACGCCGCCGATGACGGCGTCCTCGTGGTCGTCCTCGGCGAAGTCGAGCCGCGCGTGCCGCGGCCCGTCCAGCACCGGCTCGCCCGGCCGCATGTCGGGCAGGCGCGGCAGCGGCGGCGTCCGCGCGGCGACGGCGGCGCCGTAGGGCGACGCGGCGCACCGGCCGCGCGGGCACACCTCGGCGATCTCCGCGGCGGGCAGCGGCTCGGCGCGCGGCGGTTCGGCGCGGGGCGGCGCAGCGTGCGGCGGCTCAGCGCGCGGCGGCATACAGGCGTCCGGGATCGAGGTGCAGGTGATTCGGGAAGAGATATCCGCCGGCGCAACCCCACGCGCGCAGCTCCGCCGCGTGGGCCGCGACCGCGCGCCAGCGCGCGCCCCACGCCGGCGGCGCGGGCGGCAGGCGGAGCGGCGCGGCGAGTTGCACGGCGGCGCCGAAGATCTCCTGGACCTGCGGGTCTCCGCCCACCCCCGCCAGCAGGCCCCACGCGAGCTCGAGCGGGACCGCGTTCACGGGGGGGGAGCCGAGACGCGCCCGCTGCCGCCGGATCACCTCGACGGCGAGCGCCGCGCCGTCGGCGGACAGCAGCAGGACGCGGTCGCCGACCATGCCGGCGAGGAGCCCGGAGCCCTCGCCCCGCGCGAACCCCAGCGCCCGGATCCGCTCCGCGACGCGCCCGACGAGCCGCCAGGTGGCGTCGACGGCGCCTTCGAGGAGCGGCCGCACCCGCTCCGGGTCCTCCTCGCGGGCCGCGCGCAAGGCGAGGGCGGACCGCGCCAGCTCGTCCGCGGCGGGATCCGCCACGAGGCCCGCGAGCCGCGCGAGCGCGAGCGCGTGGCGGATCGCGCCGACGCGCCCGAGCGCGGAGGCCGCGCAGAACGTCGGCGCGTCGAGAGTGTCGAGGAACTCGCCGGGGTACTGCGCCAGGGCGTAGTCGGCGAGCAACCCGAGCGCGAGCCCGGGGTCGGTGCAACGCCACCACGCGGGGTCGGGAGGCGTGCCCCAGAGCCCGGAGCAATGGAACACCGGGAAGAGCCGGCCCAACTCGCGCGCGCGCTCGGGGGAGAGGATCGCGCTCGGCGGGTGGATCATCACGTCGCGGTGGCGCGCCGGCAGGCTCGCCCAGGTCTCGTACAGCCGCGACCAGTCGAAGCGCGCCGCGCGCTCGGGGTCGACGATCAGGACCAGGTCGAGGTCCGAGCCGGGGCCGCACGTCCCGAGCGACCAGGCCGCCGTGACCAGCGCGCGATCCCCGAGCGCGTGCACGAACGCGCGTGCCGTGTCGACCCAGGCGTCCGCCGTCGGGGTTCCGGGCCCCGGCGCGGAGCCCCGGACGCGCGCGGCAGGGTTTTCGTCACCGCGCGCATCCGCGTCCGGCGCGTCCGCCGCGGCCCGCTGCAGCAGGTCGGCCAGCGCGTCGCGGTCCCGCGCGGCGGCCGGCGTGCGCGCGAGCACGAGGCGCCCGCCGACGGCGCGGTCGACGGCGCGCTGCAGGATGGCCGCCTCGTGCCGCGTCTCGAGGCCGTCGTCGCGGAGCCGCTGGCGCATCTCCGCGATGCCGGCGAGGTCGTCCGCGTACCAGTCCTCCGCGCGGGCCCGCGAGGCGAGGGCGACGGCGCGCCGCGCGGCCTCGCCCGCGCGCGCCTCGAACGGCGCGAACGCGTCCCGCTTGTAGACGAACGCGCCGTCGGCCTGGTGCAGGAACACGGGCGCGAGCAGCACGCTCTGCAGGTACATCTTCAGGGAGAACAGCGACGCCGGGGCCGGCCGGCGCAGGAACGCGGCGGTCCGCAGCAGCGTCAGGCGCCGCGCAAGGCCGGTCGGCCGGGTGCGGACCCGGCGGCCGCCGAGGTCGCCGAGGAGCGATCGCGCGTGCGCGAGGACCGCGAGCGGCAGGAACGTCTCGGGGTAGAAGTCGAGGTCGGCGGCGGTGAATGCGAAGACGCCGTGGTGCTGCAGCGGGTCGACGTCCTGCAGGTGCCGCCACCAGCGGCCCGTCACCGCCTGCACCGCGAGCAGCCCCTCGGGGTCGCGCGCGACCTCGTGCGCGAGCACGACGCCGACGTCGAGGTCGGAGACGCCCGGCCGTTCGTCGAGCGTGGCGAGCGAACCGTGCACGAAGACCTGGTCGAACAGGCCGGCGTGGGCGCGCGCGTCCTCGCGCAGCGCCAGCACCGGCGCGCGGCCCGTCGCGCCGTACGCGCCGTCGTCGTCGAGCGCGCGGACCGGCCACGCCGCGGCGGCGCGTGACGCCGACGCCGATGCCGACGCCGATGCCGACGCCGACGCGGACGCCGACCCCGCCTCCTGCAGGTCGTCCTGGAACGCCGCCAGCACGTGGGCCAGCCCGGGCCAGCCCGGCGCGACGCGCCGCGCCGCCGCGGCCGTCCGGCGCAGGCGGCCGCCGGGCCCCGCCTCGGCCTCCGCGATCGCGGCGAGCGCCTGGAAGTGCCCGGAGCGCGTGCTCGCCCACTCCTCGGCCGCCGACCCGGGCAGGACGATCCGGCCGGCCGCGTCGGAGCACCAGAGCATGTGTTCCAGCAGGCGGTGCGCGTGCTCCTGCGCCCGCGCCAGGCGCTCGCGCGCGGCGCGCGCCGCGCCGAGCCGCGCGTCGGCGCGCCCGTCGCAGAAGGCCGCGTCGTCCAGCAGGATCTCGAGGTCGGCGCGCGTCATGCGCGGCGCCCGCGGAACAGCGTGTCGAACCCGCGGCGGCCGGGGCTGCGCGACGGGGCGACGGGCGAGGGGTGGTCGGCGAGGTACTGCAGGGTCCAGCCGACGTCGAGCGCGACCTTCCCGAGTTCCCGCCGGATGCGGCCCGCCAGCAGCTTGCCGGTGACGCTCGCGCCGATCAGCGCGAGGTCGAACCGGCAGCCCCGGACATCCTGCCAGAGCGTCTCGAGGCTCGCGTGCGCCGCGCCCGCGGCGTGGGGGACGTCGAGGACGCCCGCGATCTCCGGGGGCGCGAGCGGCATGCCGACGCGCCGGTACGCCGCCCGGAAGCCCGGGTCCGCCAGGCGGCGCGCCAGCTCCGGCGCCGCGTTGCCGATCAGCAGGACCCGCCGCCGTTCCAGCAGGGGCAGCAGGAATCCCTGGTCGAAGATCTCGGCGTTGAACACCACGTCCAGCTCGTGCGGGTGCGTGTCGAGGCCGTAGGAAGGGAACACGAGGTCGGCCTCGGCGCTCCACGCGCGGTTGACCGTGCGCCGGTGCGTCCCGAGGACGTCCGCCTCGAGGCACGCCGCCGCGAACTCCGCCTGCAGCCCACGCACCTGGTCCAGCCCGAGGTCGAGCAGCGGCACGCCCAGGTGCTGCTCCACCTCCGCGGCCTGGGCGCGCAGCGTCCCGCCCCCGAGGTCGATCCGCCCGAACGCGAGCAGGCGCGTCTCGGCGTCGCCGATCCGCAGCATGGAGAACGGCCGGCGCCGCTCCACGGCCTCCACCAGCGCGGAGAGCCGTTCCCGCGCGCGCGCCGGCGTGTAGTGGTCCGTGAAGAAGCGCGAGGCGAGATCCGCCGCGCAAGGGCGCTCGAACGGCGCGGTCGCCAAAAGGTCGATCCGCTCGTTGCCGGCGGGGTCCCGCTCCTCGTGGACGCGGCAGAGCGCCACGTCGAACACCTCGCCGAGATCGCGGCGCGCGCCGTCCGGCTCGAACCGGCGGACGTGCGCGGGGTCGTCGAACGAGTGGCCGCGCGGCACGTGGGCCAGCAGGACCCCTCCCGGACGCAGCGCGGAGCGCACGCGCCGCAGCACGCCGGGCAGGTCGGCGGGGAACACGTGCTCGAGGACGTCGAAGGCGATGGCGGCGTCGAAGTACTTCTCCGGCAGGCGCATGTCGTCGAAGGAGGCCAGCTGGAACGTCACCCGGCGCGCGACCTCGGCGGGTTCCGCCGCGCGCAGCCGCAGCGCCTCGGCCAGCGCGCCGGCCTGCACGTCCACGCCGTGCACCAGCAGGCCCTGGCGGGCGAGGATGATCGAGTTCACGCCGGCGTTGCAGCCGAGGTGCAGCACCCGCCGGCCCAGCGCCTCGCGGAACTCGCGCGCGAGCGCCACGTCGTGGTGGGCGTAGCGGAACGCGAAGTCGAGCGGGATGAGGTTCACTTCCTTGTCGGTGTACCGGGCCCAGCCCGGATCGGACGCGCGGCCGACGCGATCGGCGGGGTGGGCCGCGATCTCGTCGTCCGCCGGCGCCTCCACCCAGGGTCCGTCGTCCTCGACGTGGACGTCGACCTCGGCGGCGCCGTCGTCCTGCGCCCCGAGCGCGATCCTCAGCCGGCGTCCGCCGCGGTGGTCGGGCGAGATCAGCAGGCGGACGACACAGGCGGGGCCCGGCGCGAGGTCGACGGAGAGGTCGCGGTCGGGCTGGTCGAGCCAGCGCGCCACGAGCCTCGAACCCTCCGCGAGGGCGGGCACGTGCACGTCCAGCGGCGCCGACTGCCCGGGCCGCACGACCAGGCTCCCGGGGTCGACGCGCACGGCCGGCCGTGCGGCGGCGGCCGGCGCCGTCATGCGGTCACGGCGTCGGCGGCGGGGTCGAGAGCGCGGGGCGCGCGGTCGGCCACGCGCGGGTGCAGCGCGCGCGCGTCGAGGGCGCGCCGCGCCGCCTCCCGGGCGCGGCCCGAGCGGGCGAGCACCCGGGCCTCCAGCTCGAGGAGGCGCGCGCCGAAGGGGCCGCCGGGCCGGACGCGCGCGGTCTCGAACTCCGCGACCAGGCGGATCAGCTCCTCCGCGCCGCGCTGCGACGCGAGCATCGCCTCGAGCACGAGCGCGCGCTCGACGACGGGCCAGCTCGGGAAGATCTCCGGGGGAGCGTTCCCGGTCGACAGGCGGCGGATCTCGCCCAGCGCGGCCGCCGCGACGGCGGCTTGCCCGGCCCGCAGCTCGGCCTGCGCGTGGGCGAAGAGGGCGAGCCGCTGGTGCGGCGCGTCCGCGACCGCACGGCGGGCGTGGTCGCGCGCGCCGTCGACGTCCCCGGTCAGGGCGCAGACGAGCGAGAGCACGCCGCGCGCGCCGGAAGACGCGTCGCACGCCCAGGTGCGGGGCGCGAGCCCCGCGCCGGCGAGCAGGTGCCGGCGCCGCGCTTCCGTCAGCCGCGGCTCGAGCAGCGGCAGGACGCGTCTCGCGGCGCGCACCTGCGCGAGCGTCACGACGAGCTGCGCGAGCAGGGTCCCCTCGTCCCAGGCCTGGTCCTGCGCCCGCGCGGAGGCCAGCCGCTCCAGCGCCTCCACGAGCAGCGCCTCGGACCCGGCGCCCGCCTCCGCGTAGCGGTACACGCCGGCGTAGCGCGCGTCCGCCTCGAGCCGGTCCACCCGCTCGTTGAGCCGCACCAGGGCGGCCGACTCCTGTTCAATCCAGCGGAGCGCCTCGGCGACGCCCGGCGCCGCGCCTCCGGGGAGAACCAGCGCCGCCGCGCCCCGGCCGCGCGACGACGCGCCGGCGCGCAGGACGGCCTCCGCGAGCGCCTCGTACCCGTCGAGGGCCGGGTCGAACAGGCGCGCGTGCGGCTCGCGGAAGGCCACGGCGGGCCGCAGGCCGCGCAGGAGCGGCAGCGCGCGGGGCGCGTCCGCCGCGAGGACCCGCTGCTCCAGCCCGTCGAGCCAGCCGACGTCGGCGGCCGCGCCCTCGACGCGGACGCGGTACGTGACCGCGGGCGCGTCGTCGTCCGCGGCCTCCCGGAGGCCGGCGACGAGGGTCGCGGGCACGAACCCGAGGCGCGCGTCCAGCACCAGCAGCCGCCGGCGCCGCCGGCGCGAGACGGCGTCCGCCAGGGCGGTGCCGAGCGACGGGCCGCCGGCCGGCAGCGGGAGGACGTCCACGCCCTCCATCCGCGCGAGGGCCTCGCGGCGCGCGGCGTCGTCCGCGTCCACGGGGCCGCCGACGAGCGCCAGCGTCAGGCCCGGGGCGCACGCGACGGTGCACGAGGCGGCGGCGGGCGGGAGCGAGGGATCGACGACACACGACCCGGCGCACGTGCGCGCGAGCGCGAGCGCGCCCGACAGCGGGCCGCGCAGGCGCGAGCGCCGCACGAGGACCACGGGAGCCTCCGCCACGGGCGCGCCCCCCGGGGCCCGCGCGCGCGCGGCCGCGACGTCCCACGGCTCGTCGTTGCCGCCGGCCGCGACGGGGGCGACGGGGAGGGCGACCGGCCGGACCGCGCACGCCGCCGGGTCGCCGGCCAGCGCCTCGAACAAACCCGCGAGCGCGGCGCGGAACAGGACCGGCCGGTCTTCCAGGATCAGCACGTCGTCGCCCGCGACGAGCGGAGCGGCCCGGTCGAGCGTCGCGCCGAGATCGTCCCCGGGCCGGACGAGCAGGAGACGGTACCCGTGCGTCGCGGCGGGACCCTCCCACGCGCGCGCCCCGTCCTCGGGCACGGCGACGACCGCGTCGAGGGGGCGCTCCGTCCCGGCGGAGACCCGGCCGAGCGTGCCACCGGTCGTCACGGGATCGGTGCCCAGCACGATCACGCCGAGCGTCCCGGCCGGGGCCGCGCCGGCGGGCGTCTGGCCGGCGTGGTGACGCGCGCTCGCGCGCGGCGCGACGACGGGCGGGCGCGCCAGCAGGTCGTCCAGCATGCGGGCCACCACCGGGACGCTCCAGCGGGCCCCGACGTGGGCGCGGCCCGCGCGCGACAGCCGCTCCCACAGCTCCGCGTCGCGCAGCACCCGCACGAGCGCCGCCGCGAGCCGGTCGGGATCGTCGCCGAGCAGCGCCTGCACGCCGTCCTCGAGGTCCATGCCCTCGGCGCCGCAGGTCGTCGTGACCACGGGGAGGCCGCGGCCCATGGCCTCCGCGATCTTGCCCTTCATGCCCGCGCCGTAGCGCAGCGGCGCGACGGAGACGACGTGGGCGTCGAGAACGGGCGCGAGGTCGGGGACGAACCCGGTCACCGCGATGCCCGCGCCGGCGAGGTCCCGGACCTCGGCCGGCGGATCGCTGCCGGCGAGCGTGAGCGGCGTGCCCGGCAGCTCGCGCCGCACGCGCGGGAGGATCTCGTGGACCAGCCAGAGCGCCGCGTCGACGTTCGGCGGGTGGCGGAAGCCGCCGACGAAGACGAGGCCCTGCCGGCCCTCGCGCGGCGGAACGTCGTCGTCGTCCACCACCTCGTGCAGGTTGGGCACGACCCGGACGTCGAGCTGCGGGCTCTCGGCGCGGAGCGCCTCGCCGTCGCGCGCGGTCACCGTGATCACCGCGTCGGCCCGCTCGTAGACCGACAGCTCGTCGCGGAAGGTCCGCTCGGCGCGCCAGGCCAGGGCGGGGTCGCCGCGCAGCGCCGCCTCCCGCCGCTCGCGCACGAAGTGCACGTCGACGGAGTCGATCACCACCGGCAGCCCCGGCGCCAGACGGCGCAGGTCGTCGAGGTAGGCGCGGCCCTGGTGGTAGAACTCCAGGATCGCGAGGTCGAAGTCGTTCTGGGCGACGACGTCCTCGATCGTCGCGCAGCGCGGCCGCCAGCCGCCGGACCGGCCGTACGCCGGCCAGTGGCCCGCGTCGTTGGACACGGCGTGGATCCCCATCCGGCGCAGGTGGTCGGTGTAGCGCTCGAGCCCGCGGTCGTCGACGGCGAGGAACGTGACGCGGTTCCCGGCGTTGAGCGCGAGCAGCATCTCGTACAGGCGGCGGTCGCCGGAGGCCTGGTCGAAGAGCGGCGGCATCAGGTGCACGACCAGGACGTGCTTGCCGCGCGGCGGATCCGGGTGCTCCCACATCCCGCGGCGGTGGTGCTGCAGCACGTGCGCCCACTTGCGGGTGAACGTGTGGCGGTTGACCTCCTGCCAGCGCTTCACGCCCTGCTTCAGGTCCACGCCGTTCGTCGCGCCCTCGCGGTGGATGATCACCGAGGCGGGCTCGTAGACGACGCGGAAGCCGGCCTCGCGCGCGGCGAAGCAGAGATCGGTGTCCTCGTAGTACGCGGGTGCGAGTCGCGGGTCGAAGCCGCCGCCGCAGCGGTCCAGCACCTCGCGCCGGATGTAGAGCAGCGCGCCGGAGCAGTACTGCACGTCCCTGGCCGCGAGGTACTCGGGACGCGCCGGATCGTCCCACTTGCCGATGTTCTGGCCCGCGCCGTCGCGGAAGATCTCGCTGCCGGCCTCCTGCAGCGTCCCGTTGGGATAGACGAGGCGCGAACCGACCACGCCGATCCCCGGGTCCGAGTACGCGCGCTCCGCGAGGGCGTCGAGCCATCCCGGCAGCAGGACGGTGTCGTCGTTGAGGATGACGACGTCCGACGCGGGATACGCCGCGAAGACCATGTTGTTCGCCAGCACGAACCCGACGTTCTCGGGATGGCGGTAGGTCACGAGGCGGCCCGGGTGCGCCGCGCGGAATCCGGCGAGCACGTCCTGCGTGGCGTCCGTCGAGGCCTGGTCGAACACGTGGACCAGGTACGGCACCTCCGGCTCGTTCTCGAACAGGCTCGTCAGGCAGTCGGACAGCAGCCGCGCCTGGTTGAGCGTCAGGATCGAGACGACGACGGGATTCTCCGTGCTCGGGCGCACCGTCCATCCTCTCCCTGGCGCGTCAGCGGGTGCCGGCGAGCGCCGGCGTCACGATCGGTGCGTGCGCCACCGGGGCGCGGTCCTGGATCCCGTGCTCCTTGAACCAGCGGATGTTGAAGAACCAGGGGTCCGCCGCGGGGTCCGCGCCGAAGCGCCCGGCCTCGAGGGCGTCCCACATCTCGAGGACCGCCTGCGTGACGCCGCGCTCGGCGTGGAAGCCGAGGGCGTCGCCGATCCTGTCGCCGAGCACGTAGTAGCTGCGCGCGCCGTCGCCGTTGCTGCGGTCGCGCCGGACGTTGACCATCACGCCGCGGTGCTGCTCGAGCACCTCGACGACCCAGTGCGCGAGCTCGAGCACCCGGTAGTTCTTGTGCGAGACGTTGAACACCTGCCCGCGCACCGCGGCGCTGGGGGCCTGCGCGCAGTAGACGTACGCGTCGGCGGCGTCGCGGATGTGCAGCAGCGGGCGCCAGGCTTCGCCGCTGCCGTTCACGGTCAGCTGCTTCTTCTTCCACGCGTGCAGCGTGAAGGCGTTGACGACGAGGTCGAAGCGCATCTTGGGGGCGAGCCCGAAGAGCGTCCCCTTGCGCAGCATGACCGGGCAGAACTCCTCGTGGCGCGCGGCGATGTCGAGGAACGCCATCTCGGAGAGGCGCTTCGTCTTGCTGTAGTTGGCGACGGGAGCGACGAGGCTCGCCTCGTCCTGGACGGTCACCTCGGCGGCGCCGCGCGTCGGGCAGTAGTAGACCGACGACGACGACGCCGCGACGAAGCGGACCTCGTGACCCATCCGGCGCCCGTGGCGCGCGCAGGCCTCGGCCAGGTTGCGCGCGGCCTGCACGTTCACCTCGGCGTTGAGGTGCGGGGCGAAGTCCGCGGTCGGGTCGTTGGAGAGGCCGGCGAGGTGGATCACGCGGGTCACGCCGTCGAGCCACGCGGGGTCGAGCTCGCGCAGGTCCCCCTCGACGATCTCGAGGTTCGGGTGCGGCTCGTGCTTCCAGCGGAACCAGAGCGTGTCCACGACGCGGACCGACTCGCCGAGCGCGAGCAGCTCCGGGACGAGCACCGAGCCCACGTACCCGCAGCCGCCGGTCACCAGCACGACACCACGTTCGCCGATCGTCACGAGGCCTCCCCGTCCGCGCGGACGCGGACGTGTTCACTCATCGGCCCTCGTGATCAGAACTTGAACACTGCGGGACGCGGCCGCCACGTGTTCCGGATCGAAACACACGCGGCGGGCGGACCATCCCGCTGCGCGGGAGGCCCGCCCCTACGCGTAGGCCCGCGGCGGGCGGACCATCCCGCTGCGCGGGAGGCCCGCCCCTACGCGTGGAGCCGCGCCCTTGCGCGCGGAGCGGCGTGGGGTCCGTTCAGCAGGACAGGAGCCGCGACTCCGGCCGCTCCAGCCACTGCGCGAGCGTCTGGGCGTTGCGGTCCTTTTCCGACAGCACCGGCTCGGCGACCGGCCACGCGACGCCGATCTCCGGGTCGTCCCAGCGGATCCCGGACTCCCCCTTGTTGCTGTAGATCCCCGTGCACTTGTACTGCAGCTCGGCCCAGTCCGAGAGCACGGCGAACCCGCGGGCGAACCCCGCGGGGGCCCAGACCATGCGCTTGTTGGCGGCGGAGACCTCGCAGCCGAACCACCGGCCCAGGGTCGGCGAGCCGCGGCGCACGTCCACCGCGACCAGAAACGCCGCGCCGACCGTGACCCGCATCAGCTTGCCCATCGGCGGCTCGTACTGGAAGTGCAGCCCCCGCACGACGCCCTTCTTCGACCGCGAGTGGTTGTCCTGCACGAAGTGCGTCGGCAGGCCCAGCTCCCCGAACTGGTCCGCGCGGTACGTCTCCATGAAGAAGCCGCGCTCGTCCTCGAAGACCTCCGGCTGGACGACCACGATCTCGCCGAGGGCCCGTTCGATCACGTCGAGGCGCATTTTCCGGTGCTCTCCAGGATTCGGGTGGACGGCTACAGGGCCGGCGGCTCGGGCACGGCGTTCGGCTGCTCCCAGCGCTCCGACGCGGCGCGCCGGAGCCGGTGACCGATGGCGAGCCGGACCCGCGCGTCGAGGGCCGGCCAGCGCTCCGCGGCGCGCGCGGCCGCCAGCAGGCTCACGGCCGCCGCGTGGCTGTGCCCGCAGCGCGCGGCGGACTGCGCGCGCTCGGCGGCCTGGTGCAGCGCGGCGACGACGTCCTCGACCTCGGCGGCGAGCCGCGCGGGGGCGGCGCCGCCGGCCGACCGCAGACGCGCGGCCACGGCCTGCGCCGCCTGCATCACGTCGACGAGCCGGCGCAGCCGGTCGGGCAGCGGCAGGTCGCGGTCGGACAGCGCCTCGTCGAGCAGCTCGTCGGCGCGCACCGACAGCAGCGCGCCCGCCTCGTCGTATTCCATCATGTCGGCGAGGTCCGGGCCGTAGTCGTCGAACAGCCCGGGTTCCGCCTCGACGAAGGGGCCGGGCCCGTAGACGACGCAGCGCAGGCACGGCTCGGGCGCCCGCCCGGACAGGTGCGCCTCGCGCAGCTCCTGGGCCGCCGTCCCGTTCCAGACGTCGTGCGGCGTCTCGCGGTGCAGGTCCCCCAGGGCGAAGCGCGGCGCGCGGTCGGCGAAGCGGCAGGGCCGCACCAGCCGGTCGGCCCCGACGAACACGTTCATGAACGGCCGCACGCAGGGCCCGGCCGCGGCGCCGCCGCGCGCGGCGCAGGGCGGGTCCGACTCCGCGACGACCTGTCGCACCGCGGCGGGCAGCCACGCGCGCACCGCCTCCAGCACGTGCGGGCCCGGCTGGACGTCCACGACCAGCGGCGTGTTCAGCACCAGCTTCCGGCGCTCGCGCCAGGTGATCAGGTAGCGCGCGAGGTTGCGCCGGCGCACGACGCGGACGAGCGCGTCCGACGGCTCGGGAGCGGGACTCCGCGGGGCCAGCGACGCGCCCGGCGCGCGCGGCGCCCCGGGCGGGAACGGGAACGTGCTCACGGCGTCCCACCCCCCCGGCGCGCCGTGTCGAGCGCGAGGTTCTGGCAGGCGATGTGCGTGGCCTCGCGGAGCCGCCCGGTCGGGTGGCCGTCGTCGTGACGCTTCCCGTCGCCGCGCCCCAGGCACCATGCGCAGCCGGCGGGATACTCGAGCGCCTGCGCCCGCTCGCGCCCCGCCTCGAGCGCCGCGCCGCGCCAGACCTCGAACGGGTCGTCGGCCTCGATGCCGCCGACCGCGTACTCGTCCACGGCCCGCAGCGCGCCCTGCGCGCAGGGGTAGATGACGCCGAGCGGGTCCACGGCGAAGGCGGCGAAGCGGTGGACGCAGACGCCGCGCGGCTCGTCGCAGTCCGGAGCGGCCGGCTCGTGGAACGCCATCCCGAGCGTCTCGGCCAGTTCTGCGGACTCCGCGACGGCCACGAGTTCCAGCGGGCGCAGGCCGCGCGTCTCGGTCACGCGCAGCGTCAGACGCGTGACGCCGACGCCGGCGAGCTTCACCACCAGGCCCGGCAGGTCGGCCAGGTCCTCGAACCGCGCCTCGACGTGCACGGACGGCTCCGGCCAGCGCACGCCGCCCGCGAGCCGCTCCTCGTGCAGCGTCTCGAGCACGCGCCAGGCGACGTCCCAGCGCCCCGCCCCGGCGACGGCATCGTGGCGCCTCGCGCTCGCGCCGGCCAGCTCCACCGTCAGGCGGCCGAGCCGGGCGACGACGAACGCCCGGATCGTCTCGGGCGGGAGCACCGCGGCACCGGGCACCAGCGTGACGAAGACCCCCTGGTCCGCGGCGCGGCCGACCAGGGCCGCCAGCTCCGGGCCGGGCGTCAGGTCGTCGACGAGCCGGACGTCGAGCGCGGCCGCCCCGGGAAGCAGCGGGTCGAGGCGGGCGAGGTTCCAGGTCCGGCCGCCGAGGGCGACGAACAGCTCCAGCGGCGACGCGGGGGCCGCGGGCCGGCGGCCGTCGCGGAGCGCGCCGACGACCCGGTCGAGCTCGTCGCAGGCGACGAGCTTCCTCTCGAGGAGGGCGTGCACGCCGGAACTCTGTTCCAGCGCCGGAAGGGTCAGCATGCTCGCTCCGGGGCGGGACCTCGGCCCGCCCCTCTCTTCGGCCCCCCGTGGCCATAACTTGAACACCCGGCCGCGGCCGGGCCACCCCCGCCCTCCGGTTCCGTTCGTCCCGCCTCCGGCCCCGTGGGTCCCGCCCTCGGGCCCCGTGGGCCCCGCCCTCGGGCCCCGTGGGCCCCGCCCTCCGGCCCGTCCGTGCCGGCCGATGGATTTTCGGCTATAGTGCCCGGACGGCGAACGTCATTCGGGAGATCGGTCATGTCGACGAAAGATATGAAGGCGCAGGAGCTCATCGCGCTCGAGGACAAGTACGGCGCCCACAACTACCACCCGCTCGACGTCGTGTTGACCCGGGGCGAGGGCGTGTGGGTCTGGGACGTGGACGGACGGAAGTACCTGGACTGCCTGGCGGCCTACTCCGCCGTGAACCAGGGGCACTGCCACCCGCGGCTCGTCGGCGCGCTGCGCGAGCAGGCGGGGCGGCTCGCGCTCTCCTCGCGCGCGTTCCGCAACGACCAGCTGGGCCCCTTCTGCGAGGAGCTCAGCGCGCTGTCGGGCTTCTCCCGCATCCTGCCGATGAACACCGGCGCCGAAGCGGTCGAGACGGCGCTCAAGGCCGCCCGCAAGTGGGGCTACAAGGTCAAGGGCGTCCCCGAGGGGCAGGCCGAGATCCTCTGCTTCGAGCACAACTTCGGCGGCCGGACCATCTCGATCGTGTCGTTCTCGGACGAGCCGCAGTACCGGGACGGCTTCGGGCCCTTCACCCCCGGTTTCAAGCTCGCGCCCTACGGCGACGCCGAGGCCGTCGCGAAGCTGATCACGCCCAACACCGTCGCGATCCTGATGGAGCCGGTGCAGGGCGAGGGCGGCATCATCATCCCGCCGGCGGGCACGCTGAAGCGGCTGCGCGAGATCTGCACGCAGCACCGCGTGCTGATGATCCTCGACGAGATCCAGTCTGGCCTCGGCCGCACGGGCAAGATGTTCTGCTTCGAGCACGAGGGGATCCGCCCCGACGCGATCACGCTCGGCAAGGCGCTCTCGGGCGGCATGTACCCGGTCTCCGCGTTCTGCAGCGGCGACGAGGTGATGGACGTCTTCAAGCCCGGCGACCACGGCTCGACGTACGGCGGCAACCCGCTGGGCGCGGCCGTCTCGCGCGAGGCGATGCGCGTCCTGCGCGACGAGGGGCTGGTCGAGAACGCCGCGCGGCAGGGCGCCACGATCGGCCAGGGCCTGCGCGCGATGAACCGCCCGTCGATCAAGGAAGTGCGCCAGATCGGCCTCTGGATCGGCCTCGAGCTGAACCCGGACGCCGGCGGCGCGCGGCGCTACTGCGAGGCGCTGATGCACGAGGGGATGCTCTGCAAGGAGACGCACACCCACACGATCCGCATCGCGCCGCCGCTCGTCATCACGACCGACGAGGTGGAGTGGATGATGGAGCGCCTGCGCCGCGTGTTCGAGCGCCTCGGCTGACCTCTCTCGAACCTCGCCTGACTCGAACCTCGCCTGTGATGTAGGGGCGGCCCTCGGGCCGCCCCGTTTTCATTCGGCGCGGATCTCCGGTTCGGCGTCGAGCGCGACCTCCCGCAGCGCGACGAGCGGCGCCGCGGGCGGGCCGAGGCCCTGGGCGCACCACGCGTCCGCCACCGCGACGACCCTCTCGTCGCCGCCGTCCGCGTCCGCCGCGAGCAGCGTGCCCGCCACGGCGCGCGTCAGCGCGAACGCGAAGCCGCGCGCGCCGGCTCGATCTGCGCGACGACCTCGGCCGGCACGCGGCGGCGCAGCGTCCGCCGCAGCACGGCGTCACCGCGATACTGGGTCAGGAGTCGCGGGCCGTCCTGGTAGAACGCGTCCATGGCCCGAGGATAGCCCCGTGCGGGCGAGGCGCAGCGGGCCGCGCGGGAACGCGCACCAGACGGCCGTCCGGCGCGCGAGGCGGGCCAGTTCGGCGCGCGGCACGCGCACGCTCACGGCCGGGTCGAGCCGCCGCGGTTCGCCCGCCAGCCGCGCGAGCGTGGCGAGACCGAGCGCGGCGGGGAGCGCCGTCGCCACGCGGGTGCGCCACGCGCGCGCCGGCAGCCGCGCGGCGTACCACAGCCCGGCGAGCAGGCCGGCGCGGGCCCGCGCCTCCCAGCGCGCGAGCACCGGCGCGGCC
>JADHED010000995.1_pt1 | contig 26879 bp, 22 predicted proteins | sample 8952041 | NCBI WGS metagenome assembly JADHED01 (sample SAMN16124423, study PRJNA663239) | bioreactor sludge metagenome | isolation source: sludge (control) | place: India:Bengaluru | collected 2018-09-08
GATGCGGGTGCAGGGTCGCGACTGCCGGATCGGCGTCTCGATCGGCATCAGTGTCAAGCATGCACCGCCTGACCTCGATGCATTGCTGATCGCCGCGGACACCGCCATGTACCGCGCGAAGAAGGACGGACGCGACTGTTTTCGCTGGGACCAGGATCCGCCGTGACAGGTAGCAAGCCGTTGCACTTGATTCTAGACCGAGCACCGAAAATGGCTTGACGATCGGTATATACTACCCATTGTCCGCCCGGATCCAGGCTGTACTCGGCGGCTTCCACCGAACTTCGCGGAGGCCCCCATGCATCGCATCAGTTTGACCCGGCAGCGCCTGACGGCCTTGGCCTTTTTCGGGCTCCTGCTCTTCTTCTCTCCCCTGATCGGGATTTTTGATCGGCCCATCGCCCTCCTGGGCGTGCCCCTGCTGCCCTTCTACCTCTTCAGCGCCTGGGCCTTGCTCATTGTCCTGAGCGCATGGATCCTGGGCGCGGGCAGGAAATGATCCCTGGCCCGACCCGTCTGGCGCGGCCCCGGTGCCTGAGTCCATGACGCTGAGCGGCCCCCTCATCGCGGCCGTCTCCTTTGCCTATCTGGGCATGCTGTTCGCCCTGGCCTATTGGGCCGACCGACGGGCGGACCAGGGCCGGTCGGTGATCGACCGGCCCACCGTCTATGCCCTGTCACTGGCCGTCTACTGCACCGCCTGGACCTTTTACGGCAGCGTTGGCCGGGCGGCGAGCGGCGGGCTGGGCTTCCTCGCCATCTACCTGGGGCCGACCCTGATCGTGCTGCTCTGGGGTGGGCTGCTGGTAAAGATCGTCCGGGTGTGCAAGGCCGAGCGCATCACCTCCATCGCCGATTTCATCGCCTCGCGCTATGGCAAGAGCCACCTTCTCGGCAGCCTGGTGACGGTGATCGCCGTCATTGGCGTGGTGCCCTACATCGCCCTGCAACTCAAGGCGATCTCCCGCAGCTTCACCATCCTCCAAGGCTACCCAGCCATCGTCATGCCGGACCCGGCCGCGACCCAACCAATCTGGCATGACACGGCCTTCGTGGTGGCCCTGCTGCTGGCCCTCTTCACCATCCTCTTCGGCACCCGCCACATGGACGCCAGCGAACGTCACGAGGGCCTGGTAGCGGCCATCGCCTTCGAGTCCCTCGTCAAACTGGCGGCCTTTCTGGCGGTGGGGGTCTTTATCGTTTACCACCTTTATGGCGGGGGTGACCTGACCCAGGCCCGGCTGGAAGCGGCGGCCGTGCCGGCCGCCCAGGCCCTCTTTCAGCCGCGTCTCGGTGAATTTGCGAACTGGCTTGGCACCTCCTTCCTGGCGGCCCTGGCGGTCATGTTCCTGCCCCGCCAGTTCCAGGTGGCGGTGGTGGAGAACAGCGACGAGCGTCATATCCAGCGGGCCATCTGGCTTTTTCCGCTTTACCTGCTGCTCATCAACCTCTTCGTCCTGCCCATCGCCCTGGCGGGGGTCCTGACCTTTGGCGCGGGGGGCGTGGACGCCGATACCTTTGTCCTGACCTTACCCATGGTCCTGGGGGAACCCTGGCTGGCGCTGTTCGTCTTCATTGGCGGTCTGTCGGCGGCGACGGGCATGGTCATCGTCGAGACCATCGCCCTCGCCACCATGGTCAGCAATGACCTGCTGCTGCCGGTCTTGCTCCGCCGCTGGGGGGGGACCCTGCCTCCCGAGGCGGACATGGGCCGGCTGCTGCTCCTCATCCGCCGTGGGGCCATCATCGCCATCCTCCTGCTGGGGTACCTCTACTATCACCTGGCCGGGGATGCCTATGCCCTGGTCAGCATCGGCCTCATCAGTTTCGCGGCCGTGGCCCAATTCGCCCCGCCCATCCTCGCCGGTCTTTACTGGCGTGGTGGCACCCGCGAGGGGGCCCTGGCGGGACTGGCGGCGGGCTTCACCGTTTGGCTCTATACCCTGCTGATCCCTTCCTTCGCCAAGTCGGGCTGGCTGCCCCTGGACTTCATCACCGCGGGGCCCTTCGGCATCGGCCTCCTCAAGCCCCAGGCCCTGCTGGGCCTGACGGGGCTCGACGAGATCACCCATGCCCTGGTGTGGAGCCTCACCGCCAATGTCGGGGCCTTCCTGCTGGTCTCTGGCTGGCGTCTGCCCAGGACGGAGGAACTGGCCCAGGCCAGCGCCTTCGTCGGCGCGCTCAAGCCCCAGCGCCGGGCCTATCAGACCCTGTGGCGGGGCCGGGCCGAGGTCGACGCGCTGATGGCGCTGGCCGAGCGCTTCCTGGGCAAGCCCAGGGCGGTGGCGGATTTCGCCCGGTACGCCCGTTCCCGGGGGCTGGCCAGGGCGGAGGACCTGCCGGCGGATGCCTCCACGGTCTATTTTGCCGAGACGCTGCTGTCCGGGGCCATCGGCGGCGCCTCGGCGCGGGTCCTGGTCGCCTCCGTCACCAAGGAGGAGGTGCTGGGCTTCGATGAGGTCATGGACATTCTCGACGAGGCTTCACAGATCCGCGCCTACAGCCACGAGTTGGAGCGCAAGTCCGCCGAGCTGGAGGCGGCGACGGCGGAACTCAGTGCGGCCAACCTGCGCCTGCAGGAACTGGATCGTCTCAAGGACGACTTCATGTCCTCGGTCACCCACGAGCTACGCACCCCCCTGGCCTCCATCCGCGCCTTCGCCGAGATCCTCCACGATGACCCGGAGCTGAACCTGGCGGAGCGCCAGCACTTCCTCGGCATCCTGGTGAGCGAAACCGAGCGCCTCTCGCGTCTGGTCAATCAGGTGCTGGATCTGGCCAAGATCGAGTCCGGCCACGTGGACTGGCAGGCCGACGAGCTCGACCTGGCGGAGGTCATCGAACAGGCGGCCATCAGCGTCGGCCAGCTCCTGGAGGAGGGGGGCCAACGGCTGGAGCTGGACCTGGCGCGGGGGGGCGGCGCCCGGGTGCGGGCGGACCGTGACCGCCTCATCCAGGTCATGGTGAATCTCTTGTCCAACGCCGCCAAGTTCGCCCCTCCGGGTAGCGGCTGTATCCGCGTGGGGCTGGAGGCGGTAGCGGCGGGCTGGCGGGTCAGCGTCAGCGATAACGGCCCCGGCATTCCGGCGGCGGAGCTGGAGTGGGTCTTCGAGAAGTTCCACCAGTCCAATACCGGTGGCAAGAAGCCCCTGGGCACCGGCCTGGGCCTGCCCATTTCCAAGGAGATCGTCGCCCATTTCGACGGACGCATCTGGGCCGAAGCCCCCGCTGAAGGCGGGGCCCGCGTCGTGTTCGAGCTGCCCGCGAGTCCCCGGCCCGTTGCCTCGACCGGAAGCTCATGACGGTGGCACGCCCATCGAACCCGGCAAGCCCCGACGACCTTTACCCGAACTGGATCACCCTCTACCCAACCTCTTTCCATATCCCCAACCCTAACCGGACCCTTAACCTGTACCCGGACCCCGCCTGGAGGTGAATCGTCCCCATGAGCAAGCACGTCCTGATCGTCGATGATGAGCCCCACATCGTCATCTCCCTGGAATTCCTCATGAAGCGCGAGGGCTACCTGGTCGCGGTGGCACGCGATGGCGAGGAGGGCCTCGCCGCCATCCGGGCATCGCCCCCGGATCTCGTCATCCTCGATGTCATGATGCCGAAACTCAACGGCTTCGAGGTGCTGGAGGCGGTGCGCGCCGACCCCACGCTGGCCGGGGTGCGCATCCTCATGCTCACCGCCAAAAGCCGGGCGGCGGAACATACCAAGGGCCTGGCCCTCGGTGCCGATGCCTACATGCCCAAGCCCTTTTCCACCCGGGAATTGGTCGAAAAGGCCAAGACCTTGCTGACGAAGGCAGCCTGACCACCATGAGTGAAGCCACCCCTATCGACCTGACCGCCACCGCGGTCGAAGCCGCCGACCCCCTGGCCCTGAGTCGCGAGGGCGGCGACCAGCTCCCCCTCCGGGCCCTGGCGAGTCGCTCCCCCCTGGTGATGCCGCCCGCGACGACCCTGCGCGAGGTCCTCTTCGCCATCAGCCAGGGTCGCGAGGACGCGGTGGTGGTGACCGACACCGCCAGTGGCCTGCCGCTCGGCCTGGTCACCCTCCGCCGGCTGCTGCACCTGCTCACCTTCGCGGATACCGACCTGGATGCCCCGGTGGCCGCCTTCATGATCGGCGCCCCCCTCACCCTGGCGGCGGATTCTCCCGCCCACCGCGCCAAGGTCCTGATGGCAAAGCAGGGGGTCGGCCATGTCCTGCTGGTGGAGCCGGACGGCCGCTTTGCCGGGCTCATCCATCAGGCCGATATCCTGGGGCTGCGCGCCGGCGGGGCGGAAGAACTGATCGGCGCCATCGCCGCCGCCCGCGATCATCAGGCCATGGCCGCCGTCGCCAGCAAGGTCCGGCGCCGCGGCGCCGAGCTGTTTCGCGCTGGCATGGGGGTGGAGGCGCTCTGCCAGTGGCTATCGGGTCTCAACGACCTCATCGCCATGCGCGTCATCGAGCTCATCGAGGACGAATTTGACCTACCCGCGGTGCGCTGGTGTTGGCTGCTCTTTGGCTCCGAGGGCCGCCTGGAACAGACCTTCACCACGGATCAGGACAATGGCCTGATCTTTGAACCGGGCAAGCCAGAGGATACCGCCAGCGTGCGCGCTGCCTTTCTGCCTTTCGCGCAGACCGTTAACGACGCCCTGCATTTTTGCGGCTTTGAGCGCTGCCGCGGCAACATCATGGCCGGCAATCCCCAGTGGTGCCTGAGCGCGACCGAGTGGCGGGAGCGGTTCGGTAGCTGGCTGAAGGTGCCGGATCCCGAGGCCCTGCTGCATGGCACCATCTTTTTCGACTTTCGCCCCCTCTACGGTCGCTACGAACTGGTCGATCAGTTGCGGGCCTGGCTGCTGGCCAGGACCCCCGAACACCCGCTGTTTTTACGCTCCCTGGCCCAGCAGGCCCTGGAGGTGACACCGCCCCTGGGCTTCGCCGGGCGCTTCGTCTACGACCGCAACCGCGATTTTCCCCACACGATCGATCTCAAGATCCGCGGGGCTCGTCTCTTCGTCGATGTCGCCCGCATCGAAAGTCTGGCCAAGGGTATCTGGGCGACCAATACCGCGGAACGGCTGCGCGCCACGGGGACCGGGCCGGGGCGCTCCGCCGGAGACATCGCCGCCGAAGTCGAGGCCTTCCATCTGGTCCAACGTTTTCGCCTCCACCAGCAATTGGCGACGACGGACCTGGATGGGGCCAACCGCGTCGACCCCGCCCAATTGAACGAGCTCAACCGGCTCATGCTCAAGGAGGCTCTCAAGCAAGCGCGAAAAATGCAGTTGCGGCTCCAGCAGGGCTTTGGGATTTGAGGGATCTGGCGCCAGGTTTTGGGTGATTGCCGCTAGCCCCTGTCGCAAAGTAACCGTTCAGTCCCCCTCTCCCCAACCCTCCCCCACCAGGGGGGAGGGAGTGGGAGAACCAGCGGCTTGCGCTAGCGAAGCCCTCCTCGGAAGCGGGGGGGCTGGACTAAAACGGGGTAAGCAGGGAGGGGAGGGTGGTTACAGGGGATCAGGCGATCTGGACCACGATGTCGTGCAGGACGCTGCCGGCATGTTCCAGCTTGTCCGCGGCATTGGAGAGGTGGCGATAGACCTCGCGCCGCTTCAGGACCTCCATCATGTGGATGAAGGCATCGGCTTGGGCCCCGGGGGTTCCTGCGCGCAGGGCGGCCTCGAGGTCCTTGTCCGGGCTGAACAGATCGGCCAGGGCGCTGCGGTATTCCTTCTCGGTGTTGCGCTCACCCTTGCGCGTGGCGGCGGCATCCACCTCGGCGTCCATTGGGTTGGTGGAGAGCTTGCCGTAGCCGCTCTTGAGGCTGTAAGCCCCGTCGCAAATTAGTTGCGCCATGGCGACCATGTGTTGATCGGGCTTGATCTCCAGGGCCTCCATCTCCCGCACCGTGGTCTTGGCGTAGTTCAGGACCTCGTCGATGGCCATGATGGCGCGGAAGATGTCCTCGCGGTCCATGGGGGTCGCGAAGGCGCGGTTGAGGATTTCCATCTGCTGGGTCTTGAGCTCGTCGCCCTCTTTCTCGATGGCCCGGACCTGGTCGGCCTTGGCCATATCGCCGGTTTGCATGAACTCCAGAAAGACATCCATGCCGCGGGCGGTGACCTCGCACTGCTGGACCATCATGCCGTAAAAGTCCGGCATGACCGGGAAGATGCGGGCGGTTAGTTTGGTAACGATGGAGTTGTTGCCACCACTCATGGGGTTTGTCCTCGCTTGACAGGGTCTAAATACGGATTGTTCGGTTGGGAGCGGCCGGGTCAGAGCCCCGGGACCAGCAGATCGAGCACCAGATAGGTCAGCACCGAGACCACGCCGGCGCCGGGGATGGTGATGATCCAGGTGGTGACGATCTCCTGGGCCTTGGCCCAGCGCACGGCCTTGGGCCGCTCGGCGGCGCCAATGCCCATGAGGGCGGAGCTGACGACGTGGGTGGTGGAGACCGGGGCGCCGATGGCGGAAGCGGTCATGATGACCGCCGCCGAGGTGAGCTGACCGTCAAAGGCGTGAATGGGACGGACCTTGAAGATACCGAAACCAATGGTGCGGACGATGCGCCAGCCGCCGGAGAGGATACCCAGGGTGATGGCGATGGCGCAGGACAGGACCACCCAGAAGGGCACCTTGAACTCGTCGATAAAGCCGCCGGTGAGCAGGACCAGGGTGATGATGCCCATGCTCTTCTGGGCGTCATTGGCGCCGTGGGAAAAGGCCAGGCCAGCGCAGGAGAAGAACTGGATACGTTTGAAGAACCGGTTGAGGGAGGGCTTGGCCCGGCAGGTCAGGCGGAAGACGGTGCGATGGACGATGTAGCCCGCCACGAAGCCAATCACCGGGGAGATGATCAGGGCCAGCAGGACCTTGGTGACGCCGGTGAACTTGCCCTGGGTGAAGAGCTCGGTAAAACCCCAGACCACGTGATCCACGCCCACGCCGACCATGACGGCGCCAGCGAGACCACCGACCAGGGCATGGGAGGAGGAAGAGGGGATACCAAACCACCAGGTGATCAGGTTCCAGAAGATGGCCCCGGAGAGTCCGCAGAGGATGATCGTGACCGAGAAGATGTCCTTGACCCCTTCCAGGTCGACGAACTTACCGATGGTGTTGGCCACCGCAGTACCGCCCAGCAGGGGGCCAAGGAACTCAAAGGTGGCGACGATGACCACCGCCTGGACGGGCGTCAGGGCCCGGGAGGCGATGGGGGTGGCGATGATGTTGGAGGCGTCGTGGAAGCCGTTGGTGTAATCGAAGATGAGGACCACCGCAACGGCAACGTAGACAAGGATGGAAAGTAATTCCATGGGTGGCGGGTCCCCCCGGGCTGTCGTTGTTGTCGGAGGGACACAGTGTAGTAATTTTTTCGTAACAATGGAGAAATTTTTTCGTCATTCGCCGCTGATGGCGACCAGTTCCCGGTGGATCGCTCACGAAGCCCGGGCTGGCCCGTGGCCGGTCATCCAGGGCCAGCCCGCGGAACAGGCCGGGCCAGGGTGCGCAACCCCCATGGTGGCAGGCGCCGGGTGGGGTTGGCTCGTGCCCTATTGTGCGAATAAAACAACAGCGGCGAAAAAGCCCAGGCCCATCAGGTGGGGGCCTGATGGGCCTGGGTGATGACGGAACGACCAACCTGGCCTGACCTGGCGGGTCTGGACGGAGCGGGACTTGGTGGGGCGGTACTTGATTGGGCCATTCCGTTGGCCGGGTCTCGTCTCGGCGGGACCTGGCTGATCTTGGACGGGACTGCGAGGGCGGGATCAGACCTTATCCGCCAGTTCCTGAAGGATCCGTTCGCCCTTCTGCCGCTTGGCCGTCACGACCTTCAATTGCTTGGTGAGCTTGTCGCGCTGCTTATCGGTCTGCTCTGCCGCCAGACTCGACTCAAGCTCCACCTGGCGGGCCTGGAGGCGGCCTACCGCCTCCTCCAGGCAGACCTTCTTGTCCTTGCACTTTTGTTTGCTGAGATCGAAGAGCTCGGCGACCTGTTTGAGGAATTTTTTGACGGCCATTGTCGGCATCTCCCGGAGGTGGATAAGGTGGCGGCGGTGTGGGGTGAACACCGCCTTCCCTAAGCATAGCGGCTCAAGCGGGGTTGCGCACCAGTTGGTCCAGTTCCTCTTCGTCCAGTTCGATGTCCTCGGCCGCCTGGCGCATGCCAAGGTCGTGGGGACCGAAAAGCCCCGCGCCAGCGGCGATGAGGTTTTTCGCCACGTCGTAGGAATAGCTGCTGTCGTTCATCAGCGAGGTCGCCATGGGGGCGGTGATCCGGCCCTCGCGGATGAGGCGGTCCAGGTCGCCGTTCAGGGTGACGTCATTCTCCTCCATCTGCAGGCGCAGGCCGTCCAGGGCCACCAGGTCCGCCGCCTCGCCGGCATCGCGCAGGGTGGTGAGTTCCCGCAGGATCTCGCCCAACTGGGCGCGGATCTTGTTGTACTCCGCCTTGATGCTGGAATTGTCCGAGACGATGTAGGTGATCAGGTTCTTGCGCATGTGCTTGACATCCTTGATGGCCTCGACGATGTCCCGGGCGGCCTCACGCAGGACGTAGATCCGTTCCATGTGCTCCTGGGGCAGGTCGCCCTGGGTGCGGCTGGTGAACTCGACGATGGCGTTGTATAGCACCTTGACCTTGCGGGCGTAGATCTCGTCGATATCGAATTCCATCAGTTTGTCGGGCCGCTGGGTGAGCTCGAACAGGTCCGCGTCCGAGCGGATATCGTGCCGGTGGAGGTTGAGGCCATGGGCCAGGACCTCGAAGGCGTTGTCATAGAGGTGCAGCACCTCCTTGCGCACGGTCTCCACCAGGGTATCGGGAAATTCGGTGACCGCCTCGTTGAGGTACAGGGGCGCCACCAGGTCGGCCTTGGGCTGGGGGAAGATCCGGTACAGCACCTTCACCAGGGTACCCATCAGGGGCACCATGATGAGGATGCCCAGGGTGTTGAACAGCGAATGGAAGATGGACAGCTTGAGGGTCCAGTCGTCCGCGGCGATGCCGATGTGGGCGGCGATCCAGTCCACCACCACCAGGATCTGGTTCATGAAGATGATGGCCACCACGCCGGTGGTGACATTGAAGATGAGATGGGCGGCGGCCAGGCGGCGGCCATCAACGTTGGCGCTGATGGCGCCGAGGATGGCGGTGATGCAAGTCCCAATGTTGGCGCCGATGGCCAGGGCCAGGGCGTTCTCATAGGTGATCTGCCCGGCGGCGAGGGCGGTGATGGTGATGACCAGGGAGGCGTGGCTGGACTGCATGACCACCGTGGCGAAGATGCCGATGCCGGTATAGAGCAGCAGGCCGGCGAAGCCCGGCACCGCGAACTGGGACAGGTCGATGGTCTCCTTGAAGGTCTCGAAGCCCTCTTTCATGTGGTGGATACCCAGGAAGAGGAAGCCGAGGCCGGCGAGGATGTAGCCCAGGCCCTTGGCGGTCTTGGAGCCCTGGAAGGCGAGGATGATGCCGAAGACCAGCATGGGCATGGCGTAGGCGGCGATGTCGATCTTGAGACCGAAGCCGGCGATGAGCCAGGCGCCGGTGGTGGTGCCGAGGTTGGCGCCAAAGATGATGCCGATGCCGGCGGTCAGGCCGATGAGCCCGGCGCTGAGGAAGGAGATGGTGATGACCGACACCAGCGAGCTGGACTGCATGATGCTGGTGGAGACGATGCCGAAGGTCATGCTCTTCCACAGCTTGTCCGTGGTACGCTTGAGAATCTTCTCCAGCACGCCACCGGTGTAAGCCTTGAAGCCATCCTCGAGAAACAACATGCCGAACAGGAAGATGGCGACGCCCGCGGCGATCTGCTTGAAGTCCGGGCTGATCCAGAAACCATAGGCCAGGACGGCGAAGATGAGGGGGAGGACGATCTTTCTCACGCTCGGCGGTGCTCCGGGGGTGGGGGAAGGGCAAGGAGCTGACGCCGACCCCTGGGACTTCGTCACCCAGGGATCGACGCGCGGGCTCCGATGGGGGGATGGAAGGTCGCCGACGCCTGGTCAGCAAAGCGGGGAGAGGTGACCAGCCGTATGTCTTCCGGGGGCAGTTTGTAACAAAAGCGTCATTTCAATGCAATAACTTCGTCAAATGCCGCTATTTCCCAACATGATCAGCTCCTTCCCCCCGGTGCCCCCGTGCTCCCCTGCGATGCCCTGCCGGCGTCGACCGGGCCGGAAGAGGCCACCGCGGCGGTGGCCGCTGGCCGCGCTCCTGAGCCTCGCCGCGGGACTGGCGTGGGCCGAGCCGGCGACCGGGGCGGCGACGGTGGAGGACATCGACTGGGAGGCCATGATCATCGGCCTGCTGGGCGGGCTGGCCCTCTTCCTGTTCGGCATGGAACGGATGTCGGACGCCCTCAAGGCCGTCGCCGGCGAGCGCATGAAGGACATCCTCGCCCGCCTGACCGCCAACCGCTGGCTGGGGGTGGCGACCGGCGCCCTGGTCACGGCGGTAATCCAGTCCTCCTCGGTGACCACGGTCCTGGTGGTGGGCTTCATCACCGCCGGCTTCATGACCCTGACCCAGTCCATCGGGGTCATCATGGGCGCCAATATCGGCTCCACCCTCACCGCGCAGATCATCGCCTTTCAGGTCGATGAACTGGCCCTGCTGCTGATCGCGGTCGGTTTCCTGCCGATGTTCGTCACCCGCCGGGAAACCTGGCGCCAGTACGGCGCCGCCACCCTGGGCATCGGGCTGATCTTCTTTGGCATGAGCGTCATGAGCGAGGCCATGGCCCCCTTGCGCGGCTATGCCCCCTTCTTGGAGGTGATGCGCGGCCTGGAGCGGCCCGTGGTCGGCATCCTGGTGGGGCTGGCCTTTACCGCCCTCATCCAATCCTCCGCCGCCACCACCGGGATCGTCATCGTCCTGGCCGGCCAGGGGCTGATCAACCTGCCGGCGGGCATCGCCCTGGCCCTGGGGGCCAACATCGGCACCTGCGTCACCGCCCTGCTGGCCTGCATCGGCAAGCCCCGGGAGGCGGTGCGGGCAGCCCTGGTACACCTCATCTTCAACGTGGCCGGGGTGTTGATCTGGTTCGAGTTCATTGCCCCCCTGGCGCATTTCGTGACCTGGCTGTCGCCGTCCCATCCGGAGCTGACGGGGGCCGAACGTCTGGCCGCCGAGGCCCCGCGCCAGATCGCCAATGCCCACAGCCTGTTCAACATCGCCAATACCCTGCTCTTCATCGGCTTCACCCCCCAGTTCGCCCGCCTGGTGAACTGGCTGGTGCCGGAGCGGCCGGAGGAGGAAGCGGAACGGGTGGGGCGGGCCCGCTACCTGGATGAGGAACTGCTCGCCACCCCGGCCCTGGCCCTGGACCGGGTGCGGATGGAGGCCCTGCGCATGGGCGACCGGGTCCAGGAGATGCTGGCGCGCATCCTGCCCGCCATCATCGCCGGCAACCGCGACAGCCTGGCGGAGGTCAAGGCCATGGACGATGCCGTGGACAGCCTCCACGCCCAGATCATCGACTACCTGGGCAAGATCAGCCGTCTAACCCTCACCGAGGCCCAGACCGCCGATCTCATCCGCCTGATGAGCGCGGTCAACGACCTGGAGAACATCGGTGACGTCATCGAGACCAATCTGGTGGTCCTGGGCAACGAGCGCATCGATCAGGGCTTGTCCATCAGTCAGCCGACCCGGGAGGTGCTGAACGGCTTCCACCGGGCGGTGACCAAGTCGGTGTGGGGGGCGGTGCAGGCGGTGGCGCAGAAGAATGTCCTCGCGGCCCAGACGGTCATGGACATGAAGCAGGAGATCAACCGCATCGCCGACTCGGCCGCCCTGCATCAGGCCCGCCGCCTGGTGGCCGCGGAACCCAAGCGCATCCCGGCCTACACCATCGAAATGGACATCATGGAAAAGCTCAAGCGCATCTACTACTTCAGCAAGCGCATGGCCAAGTCGGTCACGGGGGAGCCGGAGCCGCGGGAGGGGGGCTGAGGGGCGAGCCGCTGGCATCCGGAGCGCCGACCGAGGCGACGACGACCCGGTCACGACCACCGCGCTTGGCCGCGTAGAGGGCGGCATCGGCCAGTTGCATCAGGGTTTCCAGGTCATCGGCGTGCGCCGGGAAATTGGCCAGGCCGATGGACAGGGTGGCGGTCAGGGTCCGGCCGCCGCAGTGGACGGCGAGGTCGGCGCAGGCCAGGCGCAGTTGCTCCGCCCGCTCGATGGCCGGGGCGAGCGGCAGTTGGGGTAGCAAGAGCAGAAATTCCTCACCCCCAGTCCGACAGACGATGTCCGTCGGCCGGGTCTGGGCGCGCAGCAGGTCCGCCAGGGCGATCAGCATCTGGTCGCCGGCGGCATGGCCATGGGTGTCGTTGACCTGCTTGAAGTGATCGATGTCTAGGATCAGGAGGGTCAAGGGCGTGCCGCGGGTCCGCGCCTGGTCCAACGCCTGGCCGGCGGTTTCGTCCAGGTAACGCCGGTTATGAAGGCCGGTCAGGGGATCGAGCAGGGCCAGTTGCTGGAGCTGATCATGCAACAGATCCTTTTCCTGGATGCGTTGCTGGAGTTCCCGGGATTCCCGCTTCGCCTGTTCGGCCCGGCGATACTCCAGCGCCGAGCGTCGCCATTGGTAGAGGGCGGCGCCCCCCAGCAGGAAGAGAATGGTAAGGGTCGGCACCACGAATTGCAGGACCGAGTCCCGGTCCTGACGCCAGGTGGTCAGGGCCTGGGCGATGGGGATGTGCATCACCGCGATCATGGGGTAGTGGCGGGAGGCGCGATAGGCGGCGAGGGTGGGCTGGGACGCGAGCCTGGCCGCTGGGGATTCGCCGATCTCCCGCTCGGGTGGAATCCCCGACTGGAAGGGGAGGGCGCCCGGGTCCAGCAGACCGGGCCGGCGCCGCTCGTCGGTGGAAAACATCAGGATGGCGTCGTAGCGGAAGACCTCCACCTGCCCGCGCTGGGCCTCCACGTTGTGGACGTAATGGTTGATGAAGAAATCGCTGTTGACCGCCGCCACCAGATAAGCCGCCCGGCCCTGCCAGGCGAGGGGTTTGATGGCGGAGAAGAAGGTCCGGCTGGCGGGATCGGCGCCGGTGGCGGCGATGGGGTGGCTGTCGTGCAGGTCCCGGCCCGCCCGGGGGGCGCTGAGACGGAGCTGGTGGGTGCCGGCCTCCAGGGGTGGCAGCAGATCCGCCAGGTTGATCCAGACGCCGAGGTTGGCGGCGGTGGTGCTGAAGAGGATCAGTCCTTCGGCGTCGGCCAGGGACAGGGAACGCAGATAGGGGGCGTGGCGCAACGCCCGCGTCAGTTCCGGGCCCGGGTCCGGACGGTCGCCCTCGAGCAGGCTTTGCAGGGTCAGGTCAATGACCCCCAGGGTCTGGGTGAGATAGTCCTCCGCCGCCCGGGCCTGGAGGGCGGCCAGGGCCTGCTGGGTCTCCAGGACCGTGTCGTAGGTCCGGTTGAGGTGCAGGGCGGCGCCGACGCCAATGGACAGAAAGAGGGTGAGGACAAAGACGATGAAGCCGGCCCCGCTGGCTTGGCGCCCGATGGCGGCGAGGGACGGGCTCACGGGAGAGTGCTCACGGGACGGGACTCACGGCAACAACGGGCGCAGAGGACCTGCTCACCCGAGCGGGCTCACGGACTGGGCTCATGAGATTGGCTCAGAGCTTGTGAAGAAATAGGGAATTTTACAGACTAAGAATTGATATCTCATTGTTAGTAAATATCTTTTTATTCTGAGTGAGGGATTTTTTCACAGCCTCTCAGTGGAATGGACCTTTGGGAGTGGGCGCGCAGGACTGGCTCATAGGACTGGCTCACTGGCGTGGACTCAAGGGGACTGGGCTGACGGGTGGGCTGACGGGAACGGCCTCAGTCATCCAGGACGACGATGGGGTCGAGTTGGAAGCGTTTGGCTGCCGCCAGCAGCCGGCCGTCCTGGCGGATATCCAGGATGAAACGGTTCAAACGTTCCAGCCACGCCTCATCCCCGGGTGCGACGGCATAGCCGTAAGGGGTGAGGTGATAGGTGGTAGGCGGGGTGATCAGCCGTGCCCAATCCGTATTGGCCAGCATGCGCTTGCTGTAGGGGAAGTCGGTCATGAAGACGTCGGCCCGCCCCGACTCCACCTCCTGCTCGCGGGCATGGGGCGTATCCAGGACCAGCAGGGTGGCGGCCTGGAGCTTGTCCTTCATTACCGACTCGTGCAGGGTGCCCTTGGCGACGGCGACCAGCACCCCAGGCCGGTCAATATCGTCCCAGGTCTTGATCCGGCGGTTGGAGAGCGTGGTGATGGCGTAGATGTCGCTGCGCAGGTGGGGCCGGGTGAAGCGCAGGTGGGCGGCCCGCGGGGGGGTGTTCCCGATCGCGAACATCGCCACGTCGCAGCGATCCGTGGTGACGTCCTCGATCAGCCGGGCGAAGGAGCTGTCGACAAAGGTCACCCCCACGCCCAGGTCTTTGGCCAACTCCCGGGCCAGATCGATATCGATCCCCGAAAGTTCCAGCGTCTTGGGGTTGCGGTAGGTGATGCCGTAATAATCCGGCCAGATGCAGACCCGCACCTGGCCGCTGGCGGCAATACGTTCCAAGTGACCCGCGCCCGGGCTCGGTGGCTCCTGGCTGCCGGCAAGGGCCGGGAGCAGCAGCAACGGGAAGGCGAGCAGGAACCGCGCGATGGGGTGGGACCAGGCGGATGCGGACGAAGCGCGAGGCAGGGACATGGCGGGTCTACCAGCGGATGGGCGATGGCGGATCGCGGATGGTTGATGGGCAATGGAGAGTCGCGGATGGCGATGTACGCTGGCGCCAATTCTACGCCATGGGCCCCGCCAGTCGAGATCGCGGCGCGGATCAGCGCCTGGCCCTTGCCCCCGGAGGGCTGGCTCGTTAGGCTTCCCCGCCTGATCAGTATCCAGTTCTGACTTCGCGCGGAGCGACTGCCATGACCGATGCCCATCGCCGCTTCACCATCAGCCCGGAAAGCCTGCGGGAACGGAGCCGGAATATCGCCTATGGTTTCTTCCTCAGCCTGGGGCTGGTCCTGGCGGTCTACTGGGGCAACCTCCGCTTTCCGGAGAGCTTCAACCACGCCCTACTGGTCTCGGTGGTGCTCTTCACCGGCTTCGCCAACCTTATCAACTATGTCCGTCACCGCCGCTACCTGCGCCTGGCGCGGAACCATTGGCTGGAGGTCCTGCCGGACCGGGTCCGCTTCCAGTCCGCCGGCACCGTCACCGAGCTGGACCTGAACGATGTGGCGGCCCTGAACGTCTACCGCCGCCGCGGTCGTCCCTACCTCCTCCAGGTCAAGCGCAAGGACAACCGCGGCATCCGGCTGGAGGGCTACGGCGATCTGGAAGGTCTGGCGACGGCCCTCAAGACCCTGATTCCCGCCGCCCATGTCAACGATCGTGGCTCTCCTGGCCAGGCTAACTGACCGCGCGGGCATGACACCGGACGGCCGCCAGTTTCCTGGCCAGAGACTTAGGACCGCTGGTCGGGGTCGATCCTCCACCCTCCTGCCATCAGGATGCGCTGGGCGTAAATATTTTCACCCCCCTCGCTGCCTGGGCTGACATGGACAGGACCAGCCTCTGATGCTCTTACCCCCCCTCGTGAGGGGGGGGTGGGAAGAGGGAGTTGAACGGTTACTTTCACGCTAGCTCACATTGGATAGAAAAAATAGGTAAAATAATGACTTGTAAATCTCTCCTTGCCGCCGGCCTGGCCGGTCTGTACCTGCTTCCGCTGGCGGCTCCGGCCAATGACGAGGGCACCCCGCCGCCCGAATCCCCCCATAGCTTCAGCGCCAACGTCGGCGCGGTGGGTAACTACGTCTGGCGCGGTCTCACCCAGACGGACAATGGCCCGGCCCTCCAGGGTGGCCTGGATTACAGCCATGCCAGTGGCCTCTATGCCGGCACCTGGGCCTCCAACGTCGATTTCGGTGAGGACAGCCCGAGTTTCGAACTGGACCTCTATCTCGGGTATAGCGGCTCCTTCCTGGAGGACCTGGAGTATGACCTCAATGTCATGTACTACGCCTATCCCGACGGTGACGACAGCGACTTCGCCGAGGCGGCCGGCAACCTGACCTACAAATGGTTCACCCTGGGCCTCGCTTACACCTTCTACGGTGAGAATGAGGATGGCCTCTATGACCAGGGTGACTGGTATTTCCAGGGTGACTTCGAGTACGCCGAGCTGCCCTTCGACCTGATCCTGGGGCTGCACCTCGGCTATACCGACTTCAAGAACGGCCGGATCGACGACCTGCCCAATGCGGACTATTGGGACTATGGCGCCAGCCTGGGCAAGGAGCTGGGCGAGTTCGGCACCGTCAGCATCAATTACGCCCAGAACAACGGGGACCCGGACTCCGACATGGGCTTCGACAACGACCCCATGTTCTGGCTCGGCTGGCTCAAGGAGTTCTGACCGTTCAGTTCCATTGGCGGTTACCCACTTAGGATGCTGGGTGACCGCTCAGTATCATTGGCGTTCACCCAATATCCTTGGTGGGCAAGGCATATTCGTCCACACCACTCCCCCCAGGTGGGCTGTGGTGGCGCAAGCTGCCGATGTTCTTACTCCCTCCCCCCTGGTGGGGGAGGGTGGGGGAGAGGGGGCTGAACGATTGGGATGAGGCCAATGATCGGGATCGGCTAGCCGGCAGCGCTCTGGTCGCCAAAGTCCCCGTCTTTCCAGGGATTGAATACGGGGACGCCAGCGGCGACGAATTCCTTGACGTTGCGCGTCACCACCGTCAGTCCGTATTCCGCGGCCGTAGCGGCGATCAGGACATCCGGATGGCTGAAAGTGTGACCACGTTTTCGCCCTGACTCGATCATAAGCCGCCACTGGAGGAGGATATCCTCGGTGAGGGCGAGTGTCCGTTGATCGAACAGAGGTCGCAACCGCTGGTCCAGCCAATGATGCAACTCAGCGCGTCGTACCACATCGTCAATCAGTTCAATACCGAAGCGAATCTCGGCGAAGGTGACCTCGCTGACATACAGACTCGTCAAGGGTCGGCCGGAGACGAATCGCGCCACCGCCGCTTCGGGTTGTTTGCGGCGCAATTCCGACAGGACATTGGTATCCAGGAGCCACCCGCTCACAGATCCACATCCCGCACGGGTCCAACCACGGGTGGGTGCTCAAATTCAACATCCGCGAGGGGTGAGTTCGCGAGGAGTTGAACCAGTTCCTGGCCGGTTCGGTGACCGGTCAGGCGTTCATATTCCCGGGCCGAGACCACGACGGCGCGTTCCTCGCCATTTACCGTCACATGTTGCGGTCCTTGTTCGACCGCGCGACGCACCACCTCGCTGAAACGCGCCTTGGCCTCCTGAAGCTGCCAAAAGCTCGTGCTAGCTGGGTGGGAAGTCTCGCCAGTGCCAGACGTATTCACGATGATGCCCCTGATCTAGTCAGCCTGACCAGAAGGTAAACCCAGAGACAGTGAGGGTCAACCCAGAGATCGCACCCAGAGGCCGCAAGGGTCAACCGCTACCGCAACCGTTCAGCCCCCCTCTCCCCAACCCCCGCCAGGGGGGAGGGAGCAAGGGAATACTCTGCCACCTTCGCTGTAAAGGCTGAGTGAACAAGGGTTGTGCGCCGCCAGGGGGTAAGGAGTAAGAGAACCAGCGGCTGGCGTTACCAAGGCCCTCTGAGTGCGCGGGGGGTCTCAACGAACATTGCTACCAACCCCACTCCTTAGAGCACGAGGTGGCTGAACGAACATTGCTACCAGCCCCGCTCCAGAAGGGCCTTGAGGTAGCGGCCGGTGTGGGAGGCCGGGTCGGCGGCCACCTGCTCCGGGGTGCCGCTGGCGAGGAGGGTGCCGCCCCGGTCGCCACCCTCGGGGCCCAGGTCGATGATCCAGTCGGCGGTCTTGATCACGTCCAGGTTGTGCTCGATGACGACGACTGTGTTGCCGTGGTCGCGCAGCCGGTGCAGCACATCCAGCAACTGCTTGACGTCGTGGAAGTGCAGCCCGGTGGTGGGCTCGTCGAGGATGTAGAGGGTGCGGCCGGTGTCGCGCTTGGACAGCTCGCGGCTGAGCTTGACGCGCTGGGCCTCGCCGCCGGAGAGGGTGGTGGCGCTCTGGCCCAGGCGGACGTAGGACAGGCCGACGTCCATCAGGGTCTGGAGCTTGCGCGCCAGCGGCGGCACCGGGGCGAAGAACTCCAGGGCCTGCTCCACCGTCAGGTTGAGGACCTCGTCGATGGTCTTGCCCTTGTAGCGGATGTCCAGGGTCTCGCGGTTGTAGCGCCGGCCGTGGCATAGGTCGCACTGGACATAGATGTCGGGCAGGAAGTGCATCTCTACCCGGATGAGGCCGTCGCCCTTGCAGGCCTCGCAGCGGCCGCCGGCGACGTTGAAGCTGAAGCGCCCGACGGAATAGCCCCGGGTGCGGGCCTCGGGGACGGTGGCAAAGAGCTCCCGCACATGAGTGAAGAGCCCGGTGTAGGTGGCCGGGTTGGAGCGCGGGGTGCGGCCGATAGGGCTCTGGTCGATGTCCACCACCTTGTCAAAGTGTTCCAGGCCCTCCACGGCCCGGAAGGGCGCCGGCTGGAGGTTGGAGCCGTTGAGGTGGCGGGCGGCGAGGGGGTAGAGGGTGTCGTTGATCAGGGTCGACTTCCCTGAGCCGGAGACCCCGGTGACGCAGCACAGGGTGCCCACGGGGAGGCTGACATCCACCCCGCGCAGGTTGTGGCCACGGGCCCCAAGCAGGCGCAACTGGCGCGCGGGGTCGCTGGGGGTGCGCCGTTCCGGGATGGCGATGCGCAATTCCCCGCTGAGATAACGGCCGGTCAGGGACTGGGGGCAGTGAGCGATCTCCTCGGCACGACCCAGGGCGACGACCTCGCCGCCGTGCTCGCCGGCGCCGGGCCCCAGGTCCACCACCAGGTCCGCGGCGCGGATAGCCTCTTCGTCATGTTCGACGACGATGACGGTGTTGCCCAGGTCGCGCAGGTGGGTCAGGGTCCCCAGCAGCCGGGCATTGTCCCGCTGGTGCAGGCCGATGGAGGGCTCGTCGAGGATGTACATGACCCCCACCAGGCCAGCGCCGATCTGGCTGGCGAGGCGGATGCGCTGGGCCTCGCCCCCGGACAGGGTCTCGGCGCTACGCTCTAGGGTCAGGTAGTCCAGGCCCACGTCCACCAGAAAACGCAGCCGCTGGGCGATCTCCTTGATGATGCGGGCGCCGATCTCGCCCTTCTGGCCGGGCAGGTCCAGGTCGGTGAAAAAGGCCAGGGCCTCGCCCACCGGCAGGCGGGTGACCTGGGGCAGGGTGCGTTTGGCGACATAGACGTGGCGCGCCGCCGGGTTGAGGCGGGTGCCGGCGCAGGTCGGGCAGTCCTGGTGGGACAGATACTTGGCCAGCTCCTCGCGCAGGGTGACGGAGTCCGTCTCCCGGTAGCGGCGGTCCAGGTTACGCAGCACCCCCTCGAAGGGCCGCAGGCGCCCGGCGCCGCTCTCATGGGGCAGCTTGAGCTTGATGCGCTCGCTGCCACTGCCATTAAGGATGACCTGGCGGGCCCGCTCCGGCAGCTCCGCCCAGGGGGTCTCGACATCGAAGCCGTAGTGCTCCCCCAGGGCGCGCATCATCTGGAAGTAGTAGGCGTTGCGCCGGTCCCAGCCGCGCACCGCCCCCCCGGCCAGGCTCAGCTCCGGGTGGACCACCACCTTGGCGGGGTCGAAGAACTGCTCCACCCCCAGGCCGTCGCAGCTCGGGCAGGCCCCGGCGGGGTTGTTGAAGGAGAAGAGGCGGGGCTCCAGCTCCGGCAGGCTGTAGCCGCAGACGGGGCAGGCGTAGCGGGCGGAGAAGATCAGCTCCGGCCGGTCGGGCTCGTCCAGCCAGGCCACCCTGGCGATGCCGTTGGACAGCTTGAGGGCGGTCTCGAAGGACTCCGCCAGGCGGGTGCGCAGGTCGTCGCGGACCCGGAAGCGGTCTACCACCACCTCGATGCTGTGCTTGCGCTTGAGGTCCAGTTCCGGGGGTTCGTCCAGCTCGAACAGGTCCCCGTCCACCCGGGCGCGGACGAAACCCTGGGCGTTAAGCTCGGTAAAGAGCCGCTGATACTCCCCCTTGCGCTCGGAGATCACCGGCGACAGCAGCATCAGCTTGTCCCCCGGCGGCAGGGCCAGAACCTGGTCCACCATCTGGCTGACGGACTGGGCGTCCAGGGTCTCGCCATGTTCCGGGCAGCGCGGGGTGCCGACCCGGGCGAAGAGCAGGCGCAGATAGTCGTAGATCTCGGTGATGGTGCCGACGGTGGAGCGGGGGTTGTGGGAGGTGGTCTTCTGCTCGATGGAGATGGCCGGCGACAGGCCCTCGATCTGGTCCAGGTCGGGCTTCTCCATCACCGACAGGAACTGGCGGGCGTAGGCCGACAGGGACTCGACGTAGCGGCGCTGACCCTCGGCGTAGATGGTGTCGAAGGCCAGGGAGGACTTGCCGGAGCCCGACAGGCCGGTCACCACGATCAGCCGGTCCCGGGGCAGGTCCAGGTCGATATTCTTGAGGTTGTGCGTGCGGGCGCCGCGGAGGCGGATGCTGTCCATGAGCCTGAACCGGGTAGGGCGAAACTGCTATTATGCTCAGCCACTCCCAGCCGAGGCAAAGCCGAAGTACCCCACGATGAGCCGTTCCGGACCCCCGCCCATTCCCATGACCGCCGACGAAAGGCGCGCCTCGGCGGGCCTGGCCGGCATCTTCGCCATGCGCATGCTGGGGCTCTTTCTCATCCTGCCGGTCTTCGCCATCCAGGCCCAGGACGTCCCCGGCGCCACCCCCTTCCTCATCGGCATCGCCATCGGCATCTATGGCCTGACCCAGGCCCTGTTCCAGATCCCCTTCGGCATGCTCTCGGATCGCATCGGCCGCAAGCCGGTGATCCTGGGTGGTCTGATGATCTTTCTCATCGGCAGCGTCCTGGCCGCCCTGGCCACCGACATCTATGGCGTGATCCTGGGCCGCCTGCTCCAGGGCAGCGGGGCCATCGCCGCCGCCATCATGGCCCTCACCGCCGATCTCACCCGCGAGTCGGTCCGCACCCGGGCCATGGCCGGCATCGGCATCAGCATCGCCCTGTCCTTCGCCCTGGCCCTGGTCCTGGGACCCATCGTCGCCCACTGGGGCGGCTTGCCGGGGCTTTTCTGGTTCATCGCCGCCCTGGCCCTGGCGGGGATTTTCATCATCCTCTTCGTGGTGCCGAATCCCGTCCATTCCAGCCTGCATCGGGACGCCGAGCCCGTGGCCAGCCAGTTTCGTAACGTCCTGGCGGATGGGGAATTGCTGCGACTGGATCTGGGTATTTTCACCCTGCATCTGACCATGACCTCCCTCTTTCTGGTCGTGCCCCTGTTTCTGGGGGAGGGGGGGCTGGCCCCCGTCGATCACTGGCTGGTCTATTTGCCCGTCCTGCTGCTGGCGATCCTGGCCATGGTCCCGCTCATCATCCAGGCGGAAAGCAAGGGTCGGATGAAACCGGTGTTCCTGGGCAGCCTGCTGGCCCTGGCCTTGGGGCTGCTGGGCCTCAACTTCTTCGGCCATAACCTCCTGGTGACCGCCTTCTGGCTGCTGGTCCTGATCACCATTTTCAACTTGTTGGAGGCCATCCTGCCCTCCATGGTCTCCAAGGTCGCCCATGCCGGGGCCAAGGGCACCGCCATGGGGGTCTATTCCACCTCCCAGTTCACTGGGGCCTTCCTCGGCGGCCTGATCGGCGGCTGGATCCACCAGCACTGGGGCGCCCATGCCGTGCCGGTCTTCTCCGCCCTCGCGGTAGCGATCTGGTTCCTGGTGGCCTACGGCATGCGCCCGCCGCGCCAGGCCGTGCCCCACACCATTCCCGTCGGCGATCGCGCCGCCGACCCCACCCTCCCGGCGGCCCTCCTCGCCATCCCCGGTGTTGAGGAAGTCCTGGTCGTGGCGGAAGAGGGCGTCGCCTACCTCAAAGTGGACAAGGGTCGCGTCGATTGGGCAAGATTGGACGCCTTCACCGCGACGGTCTGACGCCAAGCCCAGCTCAGGCAAGCTGGAAGGGTCAGTGGCTTCTGGCGGTGGTGTCAACCGCGGGGATGCGGTCGTCAAGCCTACGGAGACGTTCTCAGTGTATCCCCCGCCAGAGGCCACCCCAGCCCAGGCACCCGGGAGGGTCGGTGGGCTTCTGGCGGGGGTGTCAACTGCAAAGATGCGGTTGCCAAGCCTACAGGGATGTATTCACGGCGTCCCCCGCCAGATGCCACCCGACCCGGAACGCCGATAAGTGAAATCGTTGATCTTTGCTACCTATTGAAACCCCATCAGGGGCGCTCATCACCACATCAGGGCCGGAGGAACTCATGTCTAGGGGAAGCCTTAACAAAGTCATGCTGATCGGCAACTTGGGCGCCGATCCGGAAACCCGCTACACGCCCAGCAACATGGCGATCACCAAGATCCGCATCGCCACCAGCGAGACCTGGAAAGACAAGAACACCGGCGAGCCTCAAGAGCGCACCGAGTGGCATCGGGTGACCCTCTTCGGCAAGCTGGGCGAGATCGCCCAGCAATACCTGCGCAAGGGTTCCAAGGTCTACATTGAAGGCCAGTTGCGCACCAACAAGTGGCAGGGTCCCGATGGCCAGGACCGCTATTCCACGGATATCGTGGTTGATATGAAAGGCAGCATGATGATGCTTGACGGCCGCGGAGGCGGTGGCGGACCGACCTCGGCGCCCTACGACAACCAGGGCGGCAATCAGTCGCGCCCCCAGGGCGGCGGCGGAGGCTGGCCCGACGACGATTTCGGCAAGCCCACCGGCGGTGGTGGTCCGGCGCCCGGTGGCCCTGGACCAGTGGACTTCGACGACGATATCCCCTTTTAAGATATCCGCGACGTAGCGGATCTGCTGATGCTGTGAAGATGCCGTGCGGGCTGTTGCCCAAGGACGGGGTCTTTCACGTCCCCCAGCTCACACGGCACCTGGCTTTATTCCGATCCACCAACCGCATCGAGTTCCCCGGACCTGACTCCCGGGGGCGATGCTTGAGGACAAGGACCTTATGAAAACCCTTCTGGTAACGGGTGGCGCCGGCTTCATCGGTGGCAATTTCATCCATTTTCTGCTGCGTGAGACGGCTGTCCAGGTGGTGAACCTGGACAAGCTGACCTACGCTGGCAATCTGGACACCCTGGCGCCCCTGGCGGGCAATACCCGCCATGTCTTCGTCCAGGGTGACATCGGTGACCAGGCACTCGTGGAGCGTCTGCTCGCGGACTACGCCGTGGACGCGGTGGTCAACTTTGCCGCCGAGTCCCACGTCGACCGCTCCATCGACGGGCCCGCCGATTTCGTCCAGACCAACGTCGTCGGCACCTTCAATCTGCTCGACTGCGCCCGTCGCTACTGGGCGGGCCTGGGTCAGGCCGGGCGGGATTCCTTCCGCTTCCTGCACATCTCCACCGACGAGGTCTATGGCTCCCTGGGGGCCGAGGGGCGCTTCACCGAGACCACCCCCTATGCCCCCAATTCTCCTTATTCGGCCTCCAAGGCGGCCTCGGATCACCTGGTGCGGGCCTGGCATCACACCTATGGGTTGCCGGTCCTGACCACCAACTGCTCCAACAACTACGGCCCCTACCAATTCCCGGAGAAGCTGATCCCCCTGGTGACCCTCAAGGCCCTGGCGGGAGAGACCCTGCCCATCTACGGCACCGGCGCCAACGTCCGCGACTGGCTCTACGTCGAGGACCATTGCCGGGCCATCTGGCGGGTCCTGGAGGTCGGCCGGCCGGGCGAGGTCTACAACGTCGGCGGCGACAGCGAGCGCACCAACCTGGAGGTGGTCGACACCCTCTGCGCCCTCCTCGACGAACTGGTCCCGGATTCCCCGCACCGGCCCCACGCCCAGCTCAAGACCTTCGTCACCGACCGTCCCGGCCATGACCTGCGCTATGCCATCGACGCCACCAAGCTCAAGACCGAGCTGGGTTGGGCCCCGCGGGAGCGCTTCGAGACCGGCCTGCGCCGTACCCTTCAGTGGTACCTGGACAACCAGGCCTGGTGCCGGCGGGTGATGGATGGCAGCTATCGCGGCCAGCGCCTGGGGGCAGGTTAGGGCCTGCTCTTATCCGTTTCGCGGCCTTCAGTTTAGCTCTCAAGGCTGCCGCTCAAGGAATCCCAAGGAATCCCAAGGAATCCCAATGAACCGTAAAGGCCTCATCCTCGCCGGCGGCTCCGGCACCCGGCTTTATCCGCTGACCCATACCATCAGCAAGCAACTGCTGCCGGTCTACGACAAGCCCATGATCTATTATCCCCTCGCCACCCTGATGCTGGCGGGGATCCGGGAGATCCTGGTCATCACCACCCCCCGGGACGCCAGCGCCTTCCGGGATCTGCTGGGCGATGGCGGCCAGTGGGGCATCGCCATCCAGTACGCCGTCCAGCCCGAGCCCGGCGGCCTGGCCCAGGCCTTTCTCATCGGCGCCGACTTCATCGCCGGGGACCCGAGCTGTCTCATCCTCGGCGACAACATTTTCTATGGCCACGGCCTGGTGCAGCAGATGCGCGCCGCCAATCTGCGCGAGCGCGGCGCCTCGGTCTTCGGCTACTGGGTCAGGGACCCGGAGCGTTATGGCGTGGCCGAGCTGGACGGCATGGGCCGGGTCCTCAGCCTGGAGGAGAAGCCGGCCCGACCCAAGTCCAACTACGCCGTCACCGGGCTCTACTTCTATGACGGCCAGGTGTGCGACCTGGCGGCGGGCCTCCAGCCCTCGCCCCGCGGCGAGCTGGAGATCACCGATCTCAACAACCGCTACCTGGCCCAGGAGGAACTCTACCTGGAGCGCCTGGGGCGCGGCACCGCCTGGCTCGACACCGGCACCCACCAATCCCTGATGGAGGCCAGCAACTTCATCGAGACCATCGAGTCCCGCCAGGGGCTGAAGATCTGCTGTCCCGAGGAGGTCGCCTGGCAGCGACGCTGGATCGACGCCGACCAGTTGCGCGCCATCGCCGCCCCCCTGGCCAAGAGCGGCTACGGCGAGTACCTCCTGGGTCTGCTGGAGCGGTCCGCCGAGCCATGAGGACCTTAGTCGAGCATGCCTAACCAATGAAGATCATCCCCTCCGCGATCCCCGACGTCCTCATCATCGAACCCCAGGTCTTCGGTGATGCCCGGGGCTGGTTCCTGGAGTCCTGGCAGCGGGAGCGCTATGCCGCCGCCGGCATCCCCGCCGGGCTGGTCCAGGACAACCAGGCCTATTCCCGCCAGGGGGTCCTGCGCGGCCTGCACATCCAGCACCCCCATGCCCAAGGCAAGCTGGTGCAGGTGCTGCGCGGCGAGGTCTTCGACGTGGCCGTGGATGCCCGTCCCGGCTCACCCTGGTTCGGCCGCTGGACCGGCGTCCTGCTGTCCGGGGACAACCACCGCCAGTTCTGGGTGCCACCCGGCTTCGCCCATGGCTACTACGTCACCGGCGAGGACGCCCTGTTCAGCTACAAGTGCAGCGACTTCTACCATCCGGAGTACGAGCTGTCGATCGCCTGGAACGACCCGGCCATCGGCATCGACTGGCCCCTGCAGGGTGAGCCCATCCTGTCGGCGAAGGACCTGGCCGCCATCCCACTGGCCGAGGTGCCGGCTGGGAGGCTACCGAGCTATGTGTCCACCCATCCTGCCGGCTAGCGCTAGATGAGGCGTAGCCGTTCAGACCCCCCTCTCCCCAGCCCTCCCCCACGAGGGGGGAGGGAGTGGGATTGCCTGATCCTTGTCTCCGGCCCTGCTGACCCTTGTTTCCAGTCCTGCATCGGTACCATCCATGAAGACACCTCCGACCCTCCTCCTCATCGGTGCCGACGGCCAGGTCGGTTGGGAATTGCAACGCACCCTGGCGCCCCTGGGCCGGGTCGTGCGCGCCACCCTGGATGGGCGATGGGAGCAGGCCGTCAATCTGGCCGATGCCGAGTCCCTGACCCGACTGGTCCGCGCCATCCAGCCCGATGCCGTCATCAATGCAGCCGCCTACACCGCGGTGGACAAGGCGGAGAGCGAGCCGGACCTGGCGCGGCGGGTCAATGGCGATGCCCCCGGCCTGCTGGGCCGCCTGGTGGCGGAACGACAGGTCCCGGTACTGCACTATTCCACCGACTTCGTCTTCTCCGGCGAGGCCGAGTGCCCCTACCGGGAAGACGATGAGCCCGGGCCCATCAATGTCTATGGCGCCACCAAGCTCGATGGGGAGAACGGCCTGCTGGATTCCGGCGCCCCGGCCCTGATCCTACGCACCAGTTGGGTGTATGGCCGCTATGGCCAGAACTTTCTCCTCACCATGCAGCGCCTGCTGCGGGAGCGGGACGAGCTCAAGGTCGTCGACGATCAGATCGGGGCCCCCACCTGGGCCCGGCTGCTGGCTGAGGTCAGCGCCCAACTCCTCTACCGCGTCCTGCGCGGCGACATCGATCTGCAGACCCAGGGCGGGCTCTACCACGTCAGCGGCGGTGGCCAGACGAGCTGGTGGGGTTTCGCCAAGGCCATCCAGGAGGCCAGCGGTCTGAGCTGCCGGCTGCTGCCCATCCCCTCCCGGGACTATCCCTCCCCGGCCAAACGCCCGGTCTATTCGGTGCTGGACAACGGCCGTCTGCAAGAGGTCTTCGGCCTCGCCCTGCCGGCCTGGGAGGCATCCCTGGCCCAGTGTCTGGCCGAGGCTTGAGGCCCCTTACCCGAGGACCCTTACCTTGACCCTTGCGGGGGTGGCGACCATACTCAAACGAACCGGCATCTGCCCGGCCCGTCCCTCACCCCGGATTACTCACCAGACACTCGAGGTAAGTCGATGAAAAAATTCATCCTCGCGGCCCTGTGCGGTATGGCCAGCCTGCCGGTCCTGGCCCAG
>JADHED010000996.1_pt1 | contig 26820 bp, 21 predicted proteins | sample 8952041 | NCBI WGS metagenome assembly JADHED01 (sample SAMN16124423, study PRJNA663239) | bioreactor sludge metagenome | isolation source: sludge (control) | place: India:Bengaluru | collected 2018-09-08
ACTGTTTCGCGACGGACATCGGGAGTTCGGCGACGGTTTTCCCATCCTCTCGCAAGATTTTTAAGGCGACCGGTTTTTTGCGTACATCCAAGTCGAGCAAATCGATTGAAATCTGAGTCTTACCCGTGTTCGGAAGATCGGTACACTCCGCTGCCGGCAGATTTTTAGGGTCTAATGCCTGATTCGCACCCAATTGGTAGGCGGCAAAATTGACCACGTAATAATCATTGCTATGCATGCAGCCGTACATGTCGTAGCTACCGCCCACGCCTTTCCGATTGCTGCCCAGAGGCACGGATGCGTATGACTGAGCGATTGTCGCCAATAACAAAACGAAAGCGATTAAGGTGTGGGCTAGTTTCATGGCTTTACTTCGGTTGTAGCTGCGTTGGCGATGATGGAAAACTTAGATACGCCGCTGACAATCAAACCGTCCTCGGTAATCACGCGATAACGCATCGCATATGCGCCCGGTGTTAGCGGCTTGGTGGTTGCCGTCAGGCGGTGGCGTTCTCCCAATACTAGGCGGCTATCGCCGTTATCCACCCGATTGCCCTTGTCGTCCACGACCACCACAGACGGAGAGCGCTCGCCGACATTGCCGCTAAACCAGAGTTTGATATTGCCGTCGAAATTGGCGATCTCGGCTTTGTTTTTTGGCTCGGACTTGATCAGTATGCCTTCGGCGTAGCTAGCCCAACTCGTCACTAATAGCGAAAGGGCTATAGAAGATTGCAATACTCGTAGTTTCATAGGCTCAATGCACTCCGAGTAAATCGGCAATGAACAATACGATGGGGTCGGCTAAGGGGTGAAAAAAACCCAGCGTGATGACGACCAAACCGGCTACAAAAAATCGTGTCCAGAGTTGTAAAGAAAAATCCTGTTTGCGCCATAACAGATGGAAAATGAGCCAGCTTGCCAGCCAGACTCCAAGGGCCAGCGTCTCTTTACCGGAATAAGAACCGATACTGCCCGCCGGTCCACTTCCGGTTGAGCCTGGTATCCAATGACCATACGAATGCACGACTTTGTCGAGTGCTAGGGTCAATCTTGAAATGTGATGGCTCACCATCAAGGTTAAAAACGCCAACAACAAGGGCAAACTGGCCGCCACGACGGGTCCGGAATACAGTTTTTGATCATTGGATTCGTTGATCATGGGGGATTTCCTGTTATACAAAGCGCAATTTAGCCAACACCAAACCCGCCACGAAGCCCAGCATTAAAAAGCTCCATGAAATCAGGATGGTGATGCCCACAAAACGAGTAATATCGCGGCGATGCTGAATCGGCATGCCGTAGTAATAGAGGGTGAAAGTCACGGCCAGCATCAACGGAAAGGGGAACAAGGAAACGAATTCCTTGAATTCCATCAGCACATTGTGAAAGGTCGGCACGCGGGCCAGTATCCAGTCGCGCGGCCCTTCTTGGCCGCGATAGCGCATGTAAATCCAGTTCCCGCTGATCGCTCCGGCCAGATTAAGTACGGTGGCGCCAAGCACCCAAAGGCGTAACGATTCATACCTGACATGCATGCCCTTGATCAGCGGTATGGCCCGATGGGTCAGATAGGTGCCAATGACGATAGCGAGAATCGCGCTCACTCCATGAATACCGGCTTTTAAGCTGTAATCGGTGGGATAGAAAAAATTGGCAACAGGGAGTAGTAGCAATAAGCTTAGCGCTATCGCCACTTGGGTACGGATAACGATTTTGCCGAAATGATCGTGAACATATTCCCCAGTGTGCATACCGTTCTCAAAAACTAAACGAAATCAACAGCAAGCTCGTCTGTGCTTGCACCCCAACCCAGTGCTTAAAAACAGTGGGTTATAATTTTTGTTCCATGAATAACTCGATAATAAAAGGAGCCCGCTTTGGAACGCTTTACCATTTCTCTCAATGACGACTTGGCCCAAGAATTCGACCAATGGGTCGGAGCTCGTGGCTATAACAATCGCTCCGAAGCCATCCGCGATTTAATTCGCAAGGAAATCGAATCGGAGCGGTTAGACCAAACGATACACAGCGTTGCCACGCTTTCATTTGTGTACAACCACCATGAGCGCAATCTGGCGGCACGTATCACCAATCATCAACATGAAGCACATGATTTGGTCGTTTCAGCGATGCATGTCCATCTTGATCACAACGATTGCCTGGAAACCTTATTTCTACGAGGCTTTACCCAGCAAATCCGCGCTCTTGCCGAAAAAATCACCGCCGAGACGGGTGTTAGGCATGGTTCACTCAATCTCATTCCTGTCAAAATTGTGGGATTACAGTATGCCCACCACGCTCACTTTCATCCTCACAGCTAGCAACGGAATCTGGCTAGCTATAAGTGGGGCTCGGGATTATCAAAACCGTATCCAGTTCGCCTGCTGTATGAAATTATAATAAATTATCATACCGGGCGATGGTCTGTGTCCAGGGTTTTGTGCGCCAAAAGTATGCGGCAGATTGGTGATATGGTGTAAAAACGTTAAGCATCAATGGCTTGTTGCTTTTATTAGCCTACTTAACTTGGATGGCGAGGATATGAAAATATTATTAGAATTTAAGATTATTGAGGTTAGGCTTAATTAGCTTTTATCGGATGCGTACCGGCCACATACTAAGGTAGCTAGCCAAGATCCTAAGCCGCAATGCACGCTTTAGCCTTTGTTGATTGAGCGTTGTTTCCGCACTACCATCGGCGCAATCTCGATACTCTGATCGAGCGTTGCCAATTAACAGTCCATGACCGCCATCGTGCCTTGGCCGATGTCCAGGCGGTTCATCAGTTTTGGCAGCGACCGTCCGAATCGTTCACGTCCGATGAACCGCTGGATAGCGTGCAAAAGCTGGTCAATCATTCCAGCCTGCTGTCGCGGATCGATCCGGCGGTTATCCATGTACTACCGGAAAGTCCTCCAACGACCTCGCCGCAACGTCCCCGCCAAAACCTATTGTTCAGTAACCTTAATTCCATCAGCCAAGCCTCGATACAAAATTTCCGTATCGTACATGCCCTCGGCGAATACCGGTGGCACTTTGTAAGTGCCTGAGTTCAATGGCTTCAAGCGGAATTCGAAGTATTTCTCGCCGCCGTCGAGCGCGCCGAACATGACCACGCGATCCTCCTGCACATCGATGTAATCGGGTTGCCAAAGCGGCTTTTTGTCGATAGGTAGCGATTTACGCTCGGCCAGGCCTTGCTCGCCGAGGTCTATTTCGAAACCGCCGGGGATCAGCATCACCACCGCAACGTCCTTCATCGCCCGGTCGGGATGCAGCGCGATGCGGACATGCAGTTTGTCCTGCAAGCCGACATGGTCGACTGTTTCACCCTTGTCGTTCAGCAACCAACGGTTAACGGTCAGTTGTTCAGCGATAGGGGAGGTCGGGGTGCTTCGATCGTAGCCGCGTTCGCTGAGTTGGTAGTAAAGATTCCATTTACCGTCGCCGCGAATTTCCAACGGCCGCAAGGCAGGCGTCAACAGGGCGCTTTTGATGGTTTTACCTTCCAGCGTCAATTGCGCAAGCGGTGTGTCCGCCAGCACCGTATAACTCGGCTGTGTGTCCTGCTCGAAACGCGTCCACAAACTGCCCAGACCCAACAAGGCCATCGAGCCCCGGAACGAGCTCATCCGCTGTTTGACCACGTCCTGACTCAATTCCAGCAGATAGTGGCCGAATTGCCGGTCCTGGCTGTCGATCAATTCCGGCAGATGCTTGCCGACCAGATATAGATACAGACTCAAGTTTTCGGGGTTGTTTTGAAGGTCCTTGGGCAGTAGGCCGTTAGCTTGCCATTGGCGACGCGGTTCGCCGAAGTATCGGTCGGCATCCTGGTCCAAGTGATGCAGCTTGTAGGCGGCGCCGATGAAAAAACCGGCGCGACTGCCGATAGGATCACCGCTAGTTTTACTTTGTGCCCGAAGCTCGGCTTCAAAAGCCCTCAACCGCTCGGCGATGTTGCGGCCGCTACGGGCCAGCAAGTAAAACGCATAAGCTTTAGCATCGTGATTTTCGGCCTGATATTGGCGCGACTGCGCGTATTCGTCGGCAAATCCCAAGGCTCTTTCCAACATCGCTTCCGGTACTTTGTGACCGCGCGCCTGAGCTTCCAGTAGCAGATGAGTCGCGTACATCGAATAGAACGGCATGCCGTCGTCGGCGGCACTCCAATAACCGAAACTACCGTCGTATTTTTGCCGGGTTTGCAGAGTGTGGACCGCGCGTTGCAACAAGGTTTCGACGTCCTTGGCCGACAAACCCAGTTCCGGATTGGCGCCCAGTACCGCCGCCGGGAACGCCTGGCTGGCGATTTGCTCGGTACAGCCGTACGGATAGTGTTTCAAATAATCGACGATGCCGCGCAAATAGGCGGCCGGCGTGACCGACAACGACAATTCGACTTGGCGTTGCTGCTCATACAGTTGTCGCTGCAAATCGAGTTTGCGGCTCTCGCCTTTACGCTGCTGTTCTATGGTCAATACCCCGCCCTGCAAGGTCGTTAACAGCGGTTGCGAAGGGCGGATACTGATTTCCTCGTGGTAGTCGGCCCTTACGTCGCCGGGGCCGGCAACCTGGTAATGGATATCGACCGGACCGAGTTTATCGTCCTTGACCTTGGCGCGAAACCGAACCGTGCCGTCCTGACCCTGCGCCAAATTTAAAGTTTGCGGATTCGGCGTCAGCAGTTGCAGCGACTCGCCCGCCGCGACGCTGACCTGTAGCGTCTGGCTGGCGGATGCACCGCTGTTATTGGCGACCAACACGCCCATGTCGAACTCGTCGCCGGGCGCCGCGACATAGGGTTGCTGAGGTTGAATCACGTAAGCCTGGCTAGCGACGCTGTGCGACACCGGTACCGCCAGTTTGCCGGCATTGACCGCGACGGCGATGACGCGAATCTTGCCGTTGAAATAATCCGGCACCGGTATTGCCAGACTGTGTTCGCCGGGCGCGGCGTCGATAATCCCCGACCAAAACGCCATCGGCGGCTTATGCTTGCGGGCGAAGGGGTTTTTATATTTGCCCAGTTGCGTATCTTCGTCGCCACCCGGCGCCGACAGATTTTGCACCAACGCGAAATCCGGCAAAATCAAATCCAGAATCTGATGGCTTTTGACCTGTAACGCGCGTTTGCGGAAGAAATAATCCAAAGGTGCCGGATTTTGATAATGGGCGAATTGCAAGATGCCTTCGTCGACCGCGTACAGCACCAATTTGGTGGCTTCCTTGACCTTGTAGCGCACATCCAGGGTCTTGCCCGGCTGTACGGTTTCCGGTACCTCCAGCTTGATGTCCTGGGTATAACGCTGCTTGGAAATATTGAAAGGCACCACGCCGTAACTGAGCGGGCTCATATAGATTTCGCGAGAATCCAGCGAACGCACGAACGCCACCGACAGATAGGCGTTGCCGCTGATCGTGGCCGGCAAGGTTACGCGTTGGCTGGAAGCCGTGGTCGAGGTCTTGAACCATTGACTGGTGACCACACCGTCTTGTTCGACGGTGATCAGGCCAGCACCCTGGTAAGGTGCGACGATTTGTACTTCCAGCGTTTCGCCGGGTTGATACTCGCTTTTGTTCAGGGTTAAATTCAGCTCGGCGTTATGTTCGATATTGCGGGTCACATTGCCTTCGCCGGCGACGGTAAAATCGACCCGGTTGACTTCCTCGCCCTGGGCGTTTTTGAAAATGGCATGGAAACGGCCGGGATTGTCGCTGGGCAACACCAACTCGGCCGCGCCCTTAACCAAGTTTATCGCCAGCGTATTGCGCGGCTCCTGGCGTTGCACCGATTGATATTGGTACAGGCCATCGTTGCGTTGCACCAAAGTCGAAACGTAGCGGGTTTCGACGATTTCCGCGCTCAGCTTTTCGTCGGGGCGGGGCTGGAAGTTGGCGTCCAGCGCCAGTAAAGCCAGTTTGCGCGAACTGCCCTTGGCAATGTAATCCAGATTGCCGTCGGTTTTGTAACCTAACAAGTAAGGCTGCTTGGATACTAGTGCCGAAGCCATCGCCACCACCGAGCGGCCGGAACCTTTCTCGAAGCCTTCGCCCGCCAGCGCGATTTCGTAAACCGGTTCGGCGATGCCGGCCAGCGGCAAATCGAATACGGCTTCGCCCTGAGCATCGGTTTTGACCTCGCCTAATGGTTGAGGCGCGTCGGGAATATTTTCCGCGACCGAGCGCCGGAAGCGGTAATCGCCGTAACCCGGCACCTGGCCGGCCCATGGCCGCGCGGTCAGCTCCAGTTTGGCGATATTACCCTCGGCGGCGGTTCCGAACAGATTGCGCACCGTGACCTTGGCCTTGGCGCCGTTCGGTCCCAACCAGCCCTTGGCCGGCGCGGACGGAATTTCGGTTTTGACCTGCAACCGGTCGGGTTGAAATTCCTCGACTCTGACCTTGGTGCTGCCCAACGATCGCTTGCTTTTATCGGCGACGATCAGTTCGACCCTGTAACTGCCGGTCTTGCCGGCCGCCGGGCTGGTCCAGTCGATTTCCTCGAAACCTTCGGCGCCGAAGCTCAGGGTTTTACTCCAAACCTCCTGATTTTCAGGGTCACTGATGACCGCTTTCAACGGTAGGCCGGACGGCAACGCCGACCAGTCGCGCTTACGCAGAATCAAGCCGATTTTGACCGCGTCGCCGGGTCGGTAGATACCGCGATCCGAGAATAAATAGGCTTGCAGGCTGTCCGGGTGGTCGTGCAGGCCGTCGATGTCGAAGCGCGATACGTCCAACTGGCGATTGTCGCGGTTATACGGCAAAAAGCTCAAATCGCCGTCTTTCTCCGCTAGGTACACGGTCGGTGTTTTCTCGGCCTTCAGGCCGTCGGTGGTCGGAAATCTGGCCCGGCCTTCGCCGTCGGTCTTGGCGGAAAATACCGCGACGCCATTTTTGCCGAGCAGCGACACCTGCGCGCCGGCGACCGGTTGCCCGCTGCGGAACGACATCACGAATATATCCTGCTGTCCGTCGGCGGCGGTTTTGACCAACAAGCCCAGATCGGTCAGCAACACCAAACGTTTGTCAGAGCCGACGTCGTTTGCGTCTGGTTCGGCGCAATCCTCGGCTTCGGTGGCGTTATCGTCACTGGCCTGCGCGTCTGGTTCGCTCGACGCGTCCGCTACCTCTTCGCTCTGTTCGCTGTCGTCCACGGCTGGTTCGTTTTCACTGTTTTCGCAAGCCTTGGCGGTTTCGGCTTTTTTCTCGGCCACCGATAACACGAACAAACCGCGCGGCGGGAAGCCTTTGTCGCGGGTGAAGCGGCCGAAATCGACCGCGAAATACTGACGCGCCATTTCCTTGCCGGTCTCGGGCAGGATTTCGTCGTAGCTGAATTTTTCGGCGAAATGTTCGATCGGCAGATTGAAGTCCGGGTTTTCGAAATTACCGGAGGTGAAGTGAACCAAATGGTGCATGTTGTGCGGCAGAATGCGTTGCAATTCGACCTGCACTTTTTGCACGCCGCGCGCGCTGACGCCCAGTTTCTTGTCGCCGCTCAAACTCAGCAGCGCGCCTTCGTGGAGTATTTTCAACTCGCGTTGGTTGGCGCCGAGTTCATGCAGATAGCGGGCTTCGCGGCTTAATTTGAAACCATCGATACTTTCGATACCCTTGGCAACTTTAACCAGCAATTGGCGGTTTTCCGGCGCGCTAAAAATCAAATGCTGGACGGTCTTGTCCTCGCTGCCGGAATCCCGCCATTGCACGGCGACCGGTGTCGAGGCTTTCAGCACTTCGGCGTCGATTTGATTGGCGTCCTGCCATTCGACGACATCCTTGGCGGCGCAGAATTTTGCCCGCTGCGGGTTTTTGATGCCGCAATCGGGTAACAGATAGACGTCGACCGACTTGTCCAACGTGGCCGGGTCCTTCAACGCGACGTTGGTTTTCAACATAATCAAGCGTTCGATGCTGTCGTCTTCCTTGATCACACTGTGGACGTCGAGGCTTTCGATCCGCAAATAATCCAGCGCGCTGGGTATCGCCAGCGTGGCGTAGACTTCCTGCTTGCTGGCTTCGCCGCCTTGCGCGGCGGTCAGACCTTTATCGACAACGATCTTGATTTCGCCGGGATCGTCGGCAATACGCAACGGCGCCGATTTGAGATAGGCGAGTTTAGGCTCCTTTTCGTCGTAACTGATTTCGAAGGCCAAACTATCTTGAAAGTTTTTCGCGGGCAGATGGCGCGACCACATCGATGTTTTCGCGGCCAGAATGTCGCGTTGCGGCGGATGGCTGAAATTCAGCGTCGCGGTCACGCGTTTGACCTTGGGATCGACGGGATCACTATATAAACGCGGATTGACGATCGAAGCCTGCATTTCCGGCAGCTTTACCGAGGCTGAATACTGGTTTTTCTCGAACTTCAGACTCGGGAAAACCGACGCATCGAGCTTGATTTCGTAGCTGACGCCGGGTTTTAGCGCGTCGGCGGTCTTGGGGGTAAAGATCAAATCGTCGCCGCCGGCTTCGTCGCCATACTGCCAATTCCCCTCGGCGGCGGGCACCAAACTGATACCGGAGGCGACGGCTGCTCCGGCTTTGGTTTTTTTGGCCGATTCGCTCAGATCATTGCCTTCCAACACCACATTGATCTTGCCGTCATACCGGTAACCGGCCTGGATGGCGGTGACCGTCGGTGTTTTCGGCGCCTCGACTTGGTCCCAGTCGGCTCGACTTAGGCTGAGTTCGCATTCCGCGCCTTTCGACAGTTTGGCTTCGGCCGGCGCCTGGTTTTGCGCCAACAGATGTACCGTGCCGGACTCGAAGCGGGCGTTGACGGTCGAATCTTCGGACGGGCGGAGTAGGGGATCGGTAACGGCTTTGATACGCGCCCCTTGATTGGCATGCATGTCGATCGCCGTGCCATTGGCTAACGCGGCAGCGAATACCGGTTCGGCGAGCGGGTAGTTCAATTCGACGTCGAATTCCAGCGAGCGCCGCAACGGTGCTTCGTCACTATCGATCCAGCGGCAGGCGTGGCGGATAATTTGTAATGGCGGCGTATGAAAATCCAGTTCGGCTTGTTCCAGATCGTAACTGGGATGCAGTTTCAGCGCTTGCAGCGAAATGGTCAGCGTCGTATCGGGCGGCAAGGTTTGCCGGGACGGGAAAAAAGCCAACCGCGACGGGTCTTGCCAGCGCCAAATGCCTTCGATCGCCGGCTCCAGCTTCGGAATCCCGGCGCTCAACGCTGTACCCTGATCGTCCGGTGGCGCGATGGCATCGGTAAAGTTCAGAATCAATGCCGGAGTCCAATGCTGATGGTTCAACAAATACATCGCGGGCGGCGCGACGGATTTAGCTTCCTCCCGACAACCGACGCTGCCCAGCAACAAAACCAAAACCGCGATTAGAAAACAGCAAACAGAGTGGCGAGGCGCAATGGTCATATCCGACCTTCCTTTAGAACCGATTACGATGTGCCCAGCAGTCACGAGATCGTGACCTAAAGGCCGATAAGACTAGCATCCGGAATCATAGGCGATTGCCGATTTACGTGACAATTTTTTTTGCCGAGTTTGGGTAGGCTGTGGCGGAGACGACCTCCAACGTCTCCACCGTTCCAGGCATCGCCTAATTTTGCGACTTAATAGTCAGCCACCACCGACGCCGTTGTTGTGACGAATCTGCCTGATCGGTCTGAAGCTTTGGGCGGTGTGGTATGTCTATATCCGGCCAGAAGCGGACGGATGGTTTTTATGACGAAGGTCTGTTGATTGATCTAAAGCTGCCAACCGTAATCCCAAACTGTGTGCCCGCCTATAGGTTGTGCCGAGCCATGCGAGGCGCAATGATCGCGAACGGTGACCCTGTGGCAGCACCCTATTTTCTGCGCACCTTGTGGTCTTTCGCTTTATGCCATTCAGGGAGAATACCTATGGCTGAGACAATGCCGTAAGCTGTCGTTCAACATTGAAGTTATACATCATGGTGACCGTGAAGCTTGGAAAGGAGGGCTTCATGGGACTGTATGACCGCTCGGACGCACAATTCTAGGATGTAAAGAACTTCGGCATAGTTACCAATGTGGTCGGGTGAACTCATGTTGAGAACTCCACCGTCGTCGGTAATAAAGTGGGCTACGGCGTTGCGAAATTTTGGGGTTAACACTCCGTCGAAGAATGTTTTGATTGGTTTACCAATATGCGCCCGATATGCTGCTGGGATATCTGGGGATGAGGGAACGGTTTCCTTTGGACGCCCTAAGTCTATGTGCACAGCACGTGCATGCGAGAAAACATTTGCCCGAAGTGTACCAAGTAATCCCTCAAGAATCTTGTAATAGCAGAGGAACTTGTAAAAGTCGCTATGGGAGTTTTTAGCCTCGCGATACATAGCATACACGGGACCCATCTCAAGAAAAAGATTGGCAATATGCGGATTTACAGTTGTCTTACGGTATGGCGATATATATTCTATGGCGACACGGCCATTTTTAGGGTCCTCAACTCTCAACATTGCAACGACCACTGGACAGTCAGTAATGTAAGAAAGGTAGTCAAGGAAAGGAAGAACAGCAGCCTGAAATTTTCGCGTGGCTGCGGCGGGGCTGTTAGCCATACATTCAAAATCAATCAAGGACTTTTCACCCAAGCTATTTTTCTTGATTTCAAACGCCCCTTCATCGCAACGTACCCGACCCATAACGGCATGATCTGGTAGCACGAGATATGAACCACCGTCTTCCTCGCTAAAGTCGCCCTTGATATCTCCCGTTGCGGGTGGATTTTTGGATAGTTGGCCGAACACCTTGAACTGCCTTTCAGTTTTGTCTTGAAGCCGGTCTTCATCGATTCTCTGTTCGTTTGCCATGATGGCGAGAATATGAATTTCTCCCTTTACGCCGGAAGGACCGAGACTGTCGACGGGAATTTTGGTTAAAGGAGTGGTCCTAGCGCTCATGATGTATTACGCTTTAGCTCTGAGCCATTATTTGCTTACGGCGACCAACCAGCGCTATGAATATTGAGCCAGTAATTCCAAGTAGTGCCGACGTTGGCAGCGGTACATCCGAGACAGGTATCCATGATATATCTCGAATATCCCAAACAATGTTCGCGTCACTACGTAATCGTGTCACGGCAAAGGATGTTGCAGAAGGAAAGCCTAATAAACCAAGGTAAGCCTCGCCAGTGAAATCAGATTGCGAGTATGTAGCAAGTGATGTGTAAGCAAATGAACCTGAGTCGATGCTTATCAACCATTCTGAGGTGCCCTCGTAGCTGTTTGATCCACTACTATTCCCCTGGCTAAGGGCGATTCCGAATGCGACCACGGGTTCGCTGAAGGCGAAAGTAATGGTCTCGAAGGAGAAGCTAGCGTATCTACCTCCTTCCCGCGAGTAGCCTAACAGCCAACCTGCGCCATGGCGTGAACCAACTACCAGTTGTGCGGAGGAACTAGAGTTGTAATTTATGCCATGGATCGTCATCCCATCAAGTAACGTTCCAGGTTGATAGGAAGTCCAATCCTCAAAATTTAGCTGATTGCCAGCAGATTGTGTGAACGCAGCCCTAGTCTCGAAGACGTCAACTGTAGCAGCACCCACCACTGGCGCAAATGCGAGTAAAAGAAAAATCGATAAAGAGAATTTCATATTGATCTTGCGGATATTCTGTTGTGATTTTGTCGCTTAATAAACGATCAAAATTTGTTTAGTCAAACTGATTCCAGATGTGACCCCAAAAGCCAGCTTGCTGCTGTATATTGAACGACAGCTTACAACATTGCTGCTGCCAGTTGTTGAAAATCAGTGATGTCGCCTATGGGGCGAAAGCAGCATTCTAGCGCTCATCTCAATTCCAACAAAAATTATAGCAAAGCGGAGTTGCATCAAGCCGACCAAGGCTATCGGTCAACCCCGCTTTGCGGTCTAAACGGTCGTGATGCTCAAGGCGCGCAGTTGATGACCAGATCGTCGCTAAACAAGCCGACTTCCTGATCTTTTTGCATGTAAACGGCGGTATAGCGGCGTAACTCCGGTTTGCCGATGGTCAGCAACGGCCGCTTGTCCAGGTAAGGCGACACCGTGGCCCGGCCCAACAATACCCAATCGACATCGCCTTCGCGCTGGCAATAAATATTGATGCCGTCGCTTTTCGATTTATTGAACGCCAATTCAACCTGGCCGCCGGTTTGGTCGGCGCCTTCCAATACCGGTTTGACCGTGGATAGATCGATGCTGATTTTCGGCCCTTCGACGCCAAGATGATCGCCATCGCCGATGGTATAAGCGGGATGGGCCTTGATCCTGCGTGCCAGCGCGCGAACCTGGCTTTCGACATTTTTACGGCTGCTGTTCTTGTCGGCGGTGGCTTGTTTGGCGGCCGCCGATGCGTCGCTGGCCTTGGCTACTCTGGCGTGTAAATCGCTGACGTATGCTTGCAATTGCATGACATCGGCCTCTTGCAAGCCATAATTGGCGGCGCGGAGTTGCACGTTGGCGACAAAGCGATCTAGCCAAATCAAAAAGTGATTGTCCGCGGTTGGAATAAAATCGGTTTTAGGCATAACTAACTCCTGTCAATGACTAACGATGGCATCTCGAATCGGCACCGCCGTGCCAGCGGCTGGCTGGATTATGCTGGGTGCCGAAGCGGATGATTGCGGTTTTGGGGGCCAGTGGCTTGGTTGAGTCTCCTTTGGATAGGGTGCCGTTATTCCGGCACGTGGTTTAAAAATGGCCAGGCTTCCTTGAACAGTCCGCTAAGCCACGACAGCAGCGATCCGCCGTGGTTTAAGCTTTCAACCATGCGGTTTTGTTGTTCAACCACGCATTTCTAACGCTTAACCACGCACTTTCAGCATTCAACCGCGATGCATTGCTCTAGGTTATTGAAATAGATCGATAAAACGGCGTGTGGTTTTGCGCTGGAAGGGCGCATTTCCAGCGCTCAACCACGTCTGGTTAGAATCGGCGGGCGAGAGGCCGAAACATTATGGCGCGGTTATTCTAGCGCTAAGGATTATTCCTTTGCAATTGGATTTGCAACTAGAGTTGCCGAAGCTGACGACAGAGACCCGATATACCGATTTAGTCGGATAGGATGTATGGGTTGGCACGGGGCAGGCCCATTCGCATTCGGAACCGCCACTGGCCATTACCGATTTGGCCGACTATCGTTGAGCTCGGCGGGTGACCATCGTCAGAGCAGGGCGGTTTAAGGCGTCACGCGAATTCGCCATTGCCCGGCCGTGTCGCCGGCTTCGACGTCGATGTTGACCTCGGTGATGTGCTTAATTACCGCGATATTGGTTTTGCAATGTTCGCTCAACGGTCCGGTGGTAAAACAGCCGCCCGCACCAATCGACAATGGTACGAGCAGTTGATCGGCCAGATGTTCGCCGACCGGCGCGCCATGCGCCAGGTAACGGCGCAGGCTATCCACGGCGGTGTTTGCCACCCGTTCGGCGCTGACGCCGAGCGCGCCGTGGCTGTCGATCACCTCGGCCAGATGCTGAAATTGAAGTTTAAGCATGACGCTGTTACCGGGTCCGAGCGATTCCACTTCCGCAATGTCGATAGTCTGTTCCGGCCATTTCAAACGCTTCAGCAATTGCTGTTTTTCCCTGGCCGCGACATGGCCGGGAATCTGGGCATAGATGCATCGACCGTGCTCCTCATATTAGCGGGCCGCGCGTTGTTTGCGCCAGTTTTCGAAACGGTTGCGGGGGCTGGATGATAATCGTCCATTGGCCGGCGCCGACCGGATAAAAGCCGTAGCGCTCCAGTTCGACCTCGAATTAGCAGCCGATTTGGCCTAATACCGGCAGGAAGGCATGTTGAATAAAATCGAAACTCGGCGCCAGCGGGTTGTGGGTGCTGCCGACCAGCGTCAGCCGCGACGGCTTGCCGGCCAGCAGCAAGGCCGGCAGTACGGTTTGGAACACCAGCGTGCTGCTGCCGGCACTGCCAATCGCGAAGCGGTAATCGCCGGCCCGGATCGCGCCGGGGATAAATTCCACGGCTTTCGATCCGATCGACGCACCCTTCACCTTGGCATCGCAGATTTTCGCAATCGCCCGGACGCAGGCGAGGTGCTGGCGCATCAGCCCCGGATTGCGGCGTCCGGCCCTGATGTGGCGAATATGTACGGCTTTGCCCAGGCACGCCGCCAGCGATAAGGCGGTGCGCAATATTTGGCCGCCGCCTTCGCCTTGGCTGCCGTCGATCTCGATCATGTTCTCAGCCTTTGACACAAACCACCTGCTTTAGGGTATGTACGATTTCAACCAGATCGCTTTGCGCCTGCATCACCTGCTCGATGGGTTTGTAGGCGGACGGCGTTTCATCGATTACCGACGAGTCCTTACGGCATTCCACCCCTTGAGTGGCGGCGATATGCTGTTCGACCGAGACCAATTTCTTGGCCGCCGTGCGTGACATCACTCGGCCGGCTCCGTGGCTGCAACTGCAAAAGCTTTCCTCGTTGCCCAGGCCGCGGACGATGAACGACTTGGCGCCCATGCTGCCGGGGATGATACCCCATTCCCCCAAACCGGCGCGTACCGCGCCCTTGCGGGTAATCAGCACGTTTTTACCGTAGTGGTATTCGCGACTCACGTAATTGTGGTGGCAATTCACCGCCGCCAGCTGGGATTCGAAATCCAGTTCTAGCGTTGCCGACAATGCCCGCAGGGTATGGCGCATCATCAGTTCGCGGTTGATGCGCGCAAACTGCTGCGCCCATTCCACCGCCAGCACGTAATCGGCGAAATACTGTGAACCTTCCGGTAGATAGGCCAAATCGCGATCCGGCAACTGTATTTGCCAACGTTGCATTTCCTTCTGAGCCAGTTCGATGAAGTAAGTACCGATACGATTACCGACGCCGCGCGAACCGCTATGCAGCATCACCCACACCGCGTCGCTTTCGTCCAGGCAGACTTCGATGAAGTGATTGCCGGTGCCTAAAGTACCCAAATGATTGAGGTTGTTGGTGTTCTTGAATAACGGATATTTCTCGCACAATGCGTTAAACGGATCGGCCAGCGTCTGCCAGGCTTGGATCACGTCTTCCGGCGCTTGCCCCCAGGCGCCTTTGTCGCGGCCGCCGCGATTGCGTTGCATTTCCCGTCCGTGCGGAACCGCACGCTCGATGGCATGGCGGACGTCGCGCAACGAATCCGGCAATTGTTCGGCGCGAATTTGAGTTTTGACCGCCATCATGCCGCAGCCGATGTCGACGCCGACCGCCGCCGGAATAATCGCGTTCAGCGTAGGCACCACGCTGCCGATAGTCGCGCCTTTTCCGAGATGCACATCCGGCATCGCCGCTATCCATTGATGGATGAAGGGTAGTCTGGACAAGTTGATCAACTGTTGGCGGGCTTCGTCTTCGAACGCGACGCCTCGGGTCCAGGTTTTGATCGGTACGCCGCCGGCGACTTGGGTGACTTGGTAGTTTCGTTGAGTCATGGTAGTTCCTGATAGGGGTTTACAAGACTAATAAAGCAAACATAATGCCAATTGGCTAGAAAATGATCCGCCGCTTGTAATATCAAGATGTTAGTTGTGGATGCGGCGCCAGCGTCGGTTATGGGCTATAGTCATTGTTATCCTATCGAATAATCACTTATCGAAATCGATAACATGAAAACCGTCGTCATCAGTCTGCTCGGCACCGTATTGGATCATCGCGGCTTTAATAACAAACGTTGGCAACGTTGGCGTCCGACGCTGTCGCTGTGCCAGCATCCGGATCTGGTGGTCGATCGCTTGGAATTATTGTTGCAACCGGGGTTTCAGGCCATCGGCGATCAGTTATGCCGTGATATTCGGACCGTATCGCCGGAAAGCGAAGTCAGGCAGCATCTGGTCGAAATGGCCGATCCGTGGGACTTCGAAAGCGTGTATGCCGAGCTGTTGGATTTTTGCCGGGGCTATAGCTTCGACTTCGATAATGAGCAATATCTGGTGCATATCACCACCGGTACCCATGTGGCGCAAATCTGTCTGTATTTGTTGACCGAGGCGCGCTATCTGCCAGGGCGACTGGTGCAAACCTCGCAGCCGCCGCGCGATGGTTCGGCGGCCGGGCAGTATCAAATTATCGATCTGGATTTGTCTCAGTACGATAGGATTGCGTCGCGTTTTGCCAAGGAGCATCAGGAAGGCACGAATTATCTGAAAGGTGGCATCGAAACGCGTAATCCGGCCTTCAATAAAATGATCGAACAAGTGGAGAAGGTCGCGGTCCGTTCTCGGGAGCCGATTCTGTTGACCGGTCCGTCCGGCTCCGGCAAGTCGCAATTGGCCAAGCGCATTTATCAATTGAAGAAAAAGCGCGGCCAATTTCCCGGTGCGTTGGTTGAAGTCAATTGTGCAACCCTACGTGGCGACAATGCGATGTCGGCGTTGTTCGGTCACGTCAAGGGCGCATTTACCGGCGCGGTTGCGGCACGCAAAGGTTTGTTGGCAGAAGCCGACAACGGCCTGTTGTTTCTGGACGAAATCGGCGAGCTGGGGTTGGACGAGCAGGCGATGTTGCTGCGGGCCATCGAGGACAAATGTTTTATGCCGGTGGGCTCGGACCGGGAAAGCTCGAGCCGCTTCCAGTTGATCGCGGGCACCAATCGCGATTTGTTGGAACGGGCCGAGCGCGGCGAATTCAGGGAGGATTTGTTGGCGCGAATCAAGCTATGGTCTTACCAATTGCCGTCGCTGCGGCAGAGGTTGGAGGACTTGGACGTCAATATCGACTACGAGTTGGAGAAATTCGGTCGCGCCACCAGTTCCTTGGTCGGATTCAATAAGCAAGCCAGGGCGCATTATCTGGCTTTCGCCAAATCTCCGGAGGCCGCCTGGGCCAGTAATTTTCGCGACCTCAATGCCAGCATCATTCGCATGGCGACCTTGGCCGACGGCGGCCGAATTACGCTCGAGGTGGTTGATGATGAAATTGCCCGTTTGCGCCGGGATTGGCGGCGCAACGATGCCGCCAATGACTTGCTTGCGGATCAATTGGTCGATCATCCGCTCGATTTATTCGATCGTTTGCAATTATCGGCGGTGGTGGGAATATGCCGGGAGTCGGGCAATGCGGCGGAAGCAGGCAGAAAGTTGTTCGATGTCAGTCGATTGGGAAAAGCGTCGGGAAACGACAGCCACAGGCTGATTCAGTTTCTCGCTAAATTTGGCTTGGATTTTAAGCGCGTCAAGCAGTCTTAAAAAAAATGGGGTTGCCCTAATCAGGGCAACCCCAAGCTTGACTGCGGTTGGCTCGTCTCGAGCCTTCGAAAACTATTTGATTTCGAATTCGGCTTTGTTGCGGCCGCTGGCGAGCAGTTCCTGCATCCATTTCGGAGCGAGGCCGCGACCTGTCCAGGTTTGAGTCGCGTTGGCTGGATTGACGTAACGCGCGGCCACCTTGCCTGGTTTTTTGTCGGCTTTTTTATCGCCTTCGTGAATATCGACGGTGACGCCAATCGATGCGGCCAATTCCTTAATCTGAGCGATGACTTCCTTGCGTTTGCTAGATTGCCGATCTTTCAGGGCTTTAGCTGCATTTTCAATCAGTGCCTGTATTTCTGTCTCGGAGAGATTATTAAAGTCTGTCATGGTTTCCTCTTTAATTTAACAAACGCCTTATTGTAACACCATATTTAAAATAATAAATAGTGATTACGGATTAACCTCGAAATTGGCTTCGCTGTATAACTTGCCTTTTCTATCGACTAATATCACCTGCCAAGCGCCTTTGTCTTTTGAGTTTAAGGTTCTGCTCGAGATCAGTTTTGAGCGGTTGTCTTTAATATCCAATTGCTTTTTTGCGATTACTCGGCCGTCTTTCAGCCAGTGATGAAATAAAGTCTTGTTTTTCATGCCTTTAACTTCACTAAAATAATAGACTTCGGTAGTTTGATCGGGTGCTATCGATAGCGAGGCGCCGACCATTTGATCCGGTTCCATGTCCTTGAGCGAAGTATTCAACGACGCGCGAATCACTCGCTTGTCGAAAATAATAGCGGGATGGCGAATTGGATTTACGCTAGGTTTTTTTGCCGAAACGGGCGGGTTTAATGGGGCCGATGGCTTACTCTCCGGCGCCCCGGAGCCGGGCGCGGAGGGGAGTTGTTCGCCGCTAGCCGGAGCCTCCACCGCCGGTGTTAAATTGTCCCGATCGTTGCCGCTCAATAGCCAGGTGAATATTAAGCCTAGAATTAGCGATAAAATGATCAGCACGGCGGCAATTCGTCCAGTATGCCATTCCGTTACCATTTTAGGATCGATTAAAGCCTTTCTTTGTTTATCCTTGTCGTAATTAATCCTAATTATAACCTTATTATCTGACATAGTATTTCTCGGGTTCTTCAAGCGGATCCAGGCTGATACCGCACTGGGCGGGCGTTTCGGTGCATAATTCGATTGTTAATATACCATTTTCGCTCTACCATAAAGAGTACCCCTTGCCGAAAACCAGGACGTTTGCATGAGTAGCCTGCTTGAATTATTTGAAGAGTCCTCAGCGTTGTATGGTGGTAACGCCAGTTACATCGAATTTCTTTATGAGCAATATCTGCAAAATCCCGACGCGATCGTTGGCGACTGGCGACAGCGTTTCGACGCGATTCATCTCGGCGCCAATGAAGATACGCCGCACAGTGTGATCGTCGAACGCTTCGAGAGGCTGGCCATTTCCGAGCCGGGCAAACTGGCTAAAATGCAGGGCTTCACCGAGCAAAGCGTCAAAAAGCAATCTGCGGTTGCCCGTCTGATCAACCATTACCGGGTCAAGGGCCATTTAATTGCCAGCAATAACCCGCTGGGTACGCTCAAACCGACCCCCGCCGATTTAGAGCCTATTTATTATGGTTTGACCGACGCCGACAAGAACACCTTGTTCGATACCGGCGGTTTGTGCGGTATCGACCGCTTGTCGCTGCAAGACATCATTCAAACCCTGAAGCAGATCTATTGCGGCAACATCGGCAGCGAGTTCATGCATATCGCCGACGACGATGCCAGAAATTGGATTCGAAACAAGCTGGAAGGCGCTAAACCGGATTACTCGAGTCACCCGGAAAAACGCATTTGGCTGCTGAAATTATTGACCGCCGCCGAAGGTTTGGAAAAGTATTTACACCGCAAATACGTCGGTCAAAAACGCTTTTCGCTCGAGGGCGGCGAAGCGCTGATTACTATCCTCGACGAATTGATTCAACGCGCCGGCGAAAATAAAGCCCGGGAAATGGTCATCGGCATGGCGCATCGCGGCCGCTTGAACGTGTTGGTCAATATTCTCGGTAAAAGCCCGTCGGTATTGTTCGGTGAGTTCGAAGGCACGCATACCTCGATGCCGGGCGCGATCACCGGCGACGTCAAATATCACATGGGTTTTTCGTCCAACATTGCGACGCCGGGCGGCCCCATTCATCTGACCTTGGCCTTTAACCCCTCGCATCTGGAGATCATCAATCCGGTGGTCGAAGGTTCGGTCAAGGCCCGGCAAGACCGGCACGGCGTCGGCGGCATCGACGTCATCGTGCCGGTGCTGATTCACGGCGACGCCGCGTTCGCCGGGCAGGGCATTGTCATGGAAACCTTGAACATGGCGGAGACGCGGGCTTTCAATACCGGTGGCACCGTCCATATTGTCATTAACAACCAGATCGGTTTTACCACCAGCAATCCGTTCGACGCCCGTTCCACCTTGTATTGCACCGACGTCGCCAACATGATTCAGGCGCCGGTGTTTCACGTCAACGGCGACGATCCGGAAGCCGTGGCCTTCATCACTCAACTGGCGCTCGACTATCGAATGACCTTTCACAAGGATGTCGTCATCGACTTGATTTGCTATCGCCGACTCGGCCACAACGAGGCCGACGAACCGGCCGCGACTCAGCCGATGATGTACAAAACCATCCGCAATTTGCTGCCGACCCGGCAGTTGTATGCGCAAAAGCTGATCAACGAGGGCGTGCTCAGCGACGAAGCGGTATCGGCGATGGAGCAGGAATATCTGCAATTGCTCAGCGAGGGCAAGGATGTGTCGCGGCCCATCATCGAAAACAAAACCTATTCCTACTCGGCGCGCTGGGAAAAGTATCTTAACCGTCAGTGGGATCAGCCCGCCGATACCAGCGTGCCGTTGGAACGTATTCGATTCTGCAATCGGCGCCTGCTGGATTTGCCGCCCGGTTTCGAACTGCATCCGCGCGTCGCCAAGGTGATGGAAGACCGGGGCAGGATGGCCGCCGGCGAACTGCCGATGGATTGGGGCTTTGCCGAAAACATGGCCTACGCGACCTTGTTGATGGACGGTTACGACATTCGCTTGACCGGCCAGGACATCGGCCGCGGTACTTTTTCGCACCGCCACGCGATATTGTTGAATCAAGTCAACGGCGAAAACTACATTCCGCTCAAGTTCATGAGCGAGCGGCAAGGGCGGCCGCAAATCTTTAATTCCTTGCTGTCCGAGGCCGGAGTGCTGGGCTTCGAATACGGTTACAGCTCGACCGAGCCGAACAAATTGGTGATCTGGGAGGCTCAATTCGGCGATTTCGCCAACGGCGCCCAGGTGGTCATCGACCAATTCATCAGTTCCGGCGAAACCAAATGGGGTAAGTTGAGCGGCTTGGTGATGTTGTTGCCGCACGGTTTCGAAGGGCAGGGGCCGGAACACTCCTCGGCGCGGCTGGAACGTTATCTGCAACTGTGCGCCGACCAAAACATTCAGGTCTGTTATCCGACCACGCCGGCGCAGATTTTTCATCTGTTGCGGCGGCAATTGATTCGTCAGTACCGTAAGCCCTTGGTGGTGATGAGTCCGAAAAGTTTGTTGCGGCATAAGCTGGCGGTATCCAGCCTCGACGAATTGACGGACGGGGTGTTCAAGCCGGTAATCGGCGAAATCGACGACATCGACCCTTATCACGTGACCCGGCTGATACTGTGCAGCGGCAAGATATACTACGATTTGCTCGAAGCCCGGCGCCAGGACGGGCTGCAACATGTTGCCATCGTAAGGATAGAGCAGCTTTATCCGTTTCCAGGCGAATGTTTCAGGAACGAAGTCGATAAATATCCGAATGTCGAATTAGTGGTATGGTGCCAGGAAGAACCGAAAAATCAGGGCGCCTGGTATCAAAGCAAGCACCATTTCGTCGACAATATCGATAAAGACGTGGCTATCGTTTACGCCGGACGCGTACCGTCAGCCTCGCCGGCGGTCGGTAATTACAAAACCCATCTCAATGAACAAAAAGCCGTAGTCCATGCGGCGTTATACGGCAATCACGAAGGAAAAAAACATGAGCTTTGATATTTTGGTTCCCGCTCTTCCCGAATCCGTGTCCGATGCCACGCTGGTGGCTTGGCACAAGCAGCCGGGAGATTGGGTCGAGGCCGGCGACAATTTGGCCGATCTCGAAACCGATAAAGTCATACTGGAAGTGCCCGCGCCGTCGGCCGGGCAATTGAAGGAAATTCTTCAAGCCGTCGGCAGTGTCGTCACTGGCGGACAAAGGTTGGCTGTTCTCGATAGCAAGGCCGAGCCGCAAGCGAACAAGCCGCAACAAGTCGAGACTCCGGCGTTGAGCCCGTCGGTGCGCAAACTGGTTGCCGAAAAGGAACTTGATCCGCAAGCCATCAGCGGCTCCGGCAAACACGGCAGAATACTCAAGACCGACGTACTGGACTTTATCGAGGAACAACGCGCGGCCGAGCCGCCACAATCTCGGCCCGGCGCTGAAATCAGCCGCGCGCCGTTGTCGGCTACCGCCGTCGCCAGCCTGCGGCCGGAGCAAAGGGTACCGATGACCCGCTTGCGCGCCAAGATTGCCGAACGGCTATTGCAAGCTCAACAAAACGCGGCAATGCTGACCACGTTCAACGAGGTCAATCTGAAAGCGGTGATCGATCTCCGCAACCAATATAAGGAACGTTTCGAAAGCAAGCACAGTATCAAGCTCGGCTTTATGTCGTTTTTCGTCAAGGCCTCGATCGAAGCGTTGAAGCGTTTTCCGGCCATCAATGCGTCGATCGACGGCAACGACATCATTTATCACGGCTATTACGACATCGGTATCGCCGTGACCACGCAGCGTGGTTTGATCGTGCCGATCTTACGCGACGCCGACCAGCTGGACTTCGCCGGTATTGAAAAAGGCATTCACGATTTCGGCGCCAAGGCGCGCAACGGTTCGATCAGTGTCGAGGATTTGACCGGCGGCACCTTCACCATTACCAACGGCGGCATCTTCGGCTCGATGTTGTCGACGCCCATCCTCAATCCGCCGCAATGCGCCATTCTGGGCATGCATGCGATCAAGGACAGGCCGGTGGTCGAAAACGGCGATATCGTGATCCGGCCGATCATGTATCTGGCCTTGTCCTACGATCACCGTCTGGTCGACGGCAAGGAGGCTGTGCAATTCCTCGGCGTGATCAAGGAATGCCTGGAAGCCCCGGCGCACTTGTTGCTGAACATTTAACCCCCGGCATCATGCGTTACACCATTATTCCGGTTACGCCGTATCAGCAAAACTGTACCTTGCTGGTTTGTGAGCATAGCAATCAGGCGGCGTTGGTCGATCCCGGCGGCGATCTCGATCTATTGCTGGCGGAAGTCGACAAGCAGGGCGCGGCATTGCAATCGATCCTGGTTACTCACGGCCACCTCGATCATGTCGGCGCTGTTGCCGAGCTGTCGCAACGACTGGCGCTACCGATCATCGGCCCGCAGCGGGAAGACCAATTTTGGCTGCAATCGTTACCAGAGCAATGCCGCATGTTCGGCTTTCCACCGTCGGCAAGCTTCGAACCGACGCGGTGGCTGGAAGACGGCGATAGCGTGAACGTCGGCGACGAGGTACTGCAAGTCATTCACTGTCCGGGCCATACGCCGGGGCATGTGGTGTTCTTTCACCCGGTCGACCGTCTGGCGCTGGTCGGCGACGTGCTGTTTCAAGGCTCGATAGGCCGTACCGATTTTCCGCGCGGCGACTATCGAACCTTGATCGACTCGATTCAGAACAAACTTTGGCGGTTGGGCGGTGACGTCGATTTCATTCCCGGCCATGGCCCGATGTCGACCTTTGCCGAGGAAATGCGCCACAATCCCTTCGTCGCGGTTCGCTGAACCGCGCATTTTTGCAACTGGCAAAGGCTAAAGCGGCCGGCAACGGTATAATTGCCGCTTTCCTCGTTTTCCAACCGTTCGACTGCCCATGACCACCGTAAACACCGAAAAACTCTCCAGCGCCCGTTTCGCCGAAGCCACCGACGCCTTCGTCGAGGAATTCACCGCCTCGGTCGGCTTCGATCAACGTATGGCGATGCAGGACATACAAGGCTCGCTGGCCCATGCGGCGATGCTGAATAAAATCAGCATTTTGACCGAGCAAGAGTTGGCGGATATTCAACGCGGCCTGGCGCAAATCCGGGGCGAGATCGAACGCGGCGAATTCGTCTGGTCGATCAAGCAGGAAGACGTGCATATGAATATCGAAGCGCGTCTGACCGATTTGATCGGCATCGCCGGCAAGAAACTGCACACCGGCCGCTCGCGCAACGATCAAGTAGCCACCGACATTCGTCTGTATCTGCGCGACGAAATTGCCACCATTTTGACTCAGCTCACCCGTCTGCAAACTGCGTTGCTGGATAAGGCCGAACAAGAAGCCGACACTATCATGCCGGGTTTCACCCATTTGCAGGTAGCTCAGCCGGTGACTTTTGGGCATCATCTGATGGCCTGGTTCGAGATGCTGGCCCGCGACAAGGAACGCTTTCAGGATTGCGTCAAGCGTATCAACGTGATGCCGCTGGGCGCGGCGGCACTGGCCGGCACCAGTTATCCGATCGACCGCTTCATGACCGCCGAATTGCTGGGATTCAGCAGGCCGTCGAACAATTCGCTGGATTCGGTCAGCGACCGCGATTTCGCGATCGAATTCGCCGCCGCCGGCAGTCTGCTGATGATGCATTTATCGCGTTTTTCCGAGGAACTGGTGCTGTGGGCCAGCGCTCAATTCGACTTCATCGACATTCCCGATGCCTTCTGCACCGGCTCGTCGATCATGCCGCAAAAGAAAAATCCCGATGTGCCGGAACTGGTGCGCGGTAAATCCGGCCGCGTCGCCGGGCATTTGATGTCGTTGTTGATGTTGATGAAGAGCCAACCGCTGGCTTACAACAAGGACAATCAGGAAGACAAGGAGCCGCTGTTCGACACCGCCGACACCTTGATCAACTCCCTGCGTGCCTTTGCCGACATGATGCCGCGCGTTACGCCCAAGCGCGACAATATGTACAACTCCGCCAAGCGCGGTTTCGCCACCGCCACCGATCTCGCCGACTATCTGGTCCGCAAGGGCATGGCCTTCCGCGACGCCCACGAAGTGGTCGGTCAGGCGGTGCGCCTGGGTTTGGAAACGTCGCGCGATTTGTCGGAACTGACTTTGGCGGAATTACAGGGATTTTCGGCGACTATCGAAGCAGACGTGTTCGAGATTCTGAAACTGGAAGGTTCGGTCGCGCTGCGTAACCATATCGGCGGCACGGCGCCTGAACAAGTCAAAAAGGCGATCGAAGCCGGTAGAAGGCAAGTCGCCGAATTCGAAAAGCAGCAACTTAACAAGACTATTGTCGATTCGGGCGACGATAACGGCCAAAGTTATCTGTCGATGTAGAATCCAGTGATGCCGCCGATCGAGCGATTGGCAGCTTCCACATGCCTCAGCCACCGCCGACAGATTGGGTCCATTTTAACCGCCGCCGTAACGGCCGATACCGGCTTTGCTATTGCGCGGCTTGATCACGGTTTGAGCGTCTCTTACCCACGGACTTTGTCGACGATTCACCTCCGATCGCGTGATGCTGAAAATCATCATCCAAGCATTGCAATATCGCCAAAAAAGTTTACTCTCTGCCCATTCCTCCTTGACCTCGGCATGCCGTTCGCTTATGTCATCGATTATTGTTAGCACTGTTCGCCGGCCAAAAACACCGCGAGTCTTCGTTTTGAGTTTGGCGTTTGCGCTATTGATGAGCGCTTGTACCCCGGTGATGCGCGGTCCGGGCCCGGCCGTCGGTGCCGGCCATTTAACCGATAACGCTTTTGTGGCCTCGGATGGCGCGGAACTTAAATTGAGCCGTTGGCCGGTCGATCATCCCAAGGCGGTAGTCATCGCCTTGCACGGTTTTAACGATTATCGGCGTTTTTTTACCAGCACCGCCGAATTTCTGCAACAACAAGGTATCGTCAGTTATGCCTACGATCAGCGCGGCTTCGGCGAGAGCCCCAATACCGGGCTTTGGGCCGGTAGCGACGCCTATGCCGCTGATTTGACGCAGTTCACCGCACTGATTCAGCAGCGCCACCCCGGCATACCGGTGTATCTGCTCGGCGAGAGCATGGGCGGAGCCATCATTATCGACACCATGACGCGTTCCGAAAAACCCGACGTGGCCGGCATCATCCTCGCCGCGCCGGCGGTTTGGGGGCGGGCAACCATGCCTTGGTATCAAACGTCTTTGCTATGGACGCTATCCCACACCTTGCCTTGGATGACTTTGACCGGAAAAGGCTTGGAAATCATGCCGTCCGATAACATCGAAATGTTGCGGGCACTCGGACGTGACCCGTTGGTGATCAAGGAAACCCGAGTCGATGCAATCTACGGTCTGACCAACTTGATGGATTCGGCGTTGAACGCGGCCGAAAAACTCAATGCCGAAACCCTGCTGTTATACGGTGAAAAGGACGAGGTAGTGCCTCCCGAGCCGACCATGCAATTTGTGCAGGGCCTGTTGGCGCATACTCCGGAGAATAAAACCGTGGCTTATTACCAAAACGGCTACCATATGCTGCTTCGCGATTTGCAGGCGCCGGTGATCTGGCGGGATGTCGCGAACTGGATCAATAAAACCCTGCCGCAGCGAGCCGGTTAGTTTTTTTCGGTCAGAATTCTAACCAAAAGCACGATCACTCCAATCACCATCAAGCCGGAAACCACCGCCAGTCCGGTTTCGTCGCTTTTCGACACCGCATGGCTGCGCTGAGCGGCCAATACCGATGCCGAGGTGCGGCCGTCGATTTCGTAGCCGTTTTTAGCTCTATCAGCGCCGCCCGCCGCGCCGAACAACGGCCAAAGCAACAACATAGCGAGCAGAAAACCGCGAAGGTGATTGTTTTTCATGTCGACTCCTGGGTATGCGTTGTTGATTTTCCAACAAAATACCGGTGCCGCGCCCGGATTGTTAGCAACCAACTTCATGCGATAATATCCGCTTGCTCGATGGTTAACAAGAGAGGGTGTTAAGCCGCGACGGCGATTGCGAACGATTCGTCGGCCTGGTTGTGCCGCGCGGCCAATTACAGCTAAGCTTTGCCGACCGATTTCAATTTTCGAACACCATTCATGATCATTTCCAACAGACATTCCAGTGGTTTTACCTTGATCGAATTGATCGTGACGATCGTGATTCTGGGCATACTGGCCGCCGCCGCCATTCCTCGTTTCGCCAATCTAGGCCGGGCGTCGCGTATTGCGGCGGTCAATGCGTTGGCGGGAAACGTCGACAGCGCCATGCATGCCGCATTCGCCAAAGCGGTGGTCATCGACAACCGAGGACAGGCGGTGGGCACGGTAACCCTCAGTAGCGAGTTGCCGATTCGAATCTGGAATTCCTGGCCGGACCGTTGGTGGGACGGTATCGGCATAGCGCTCGAAGGCGCGACACCAACTTCCGGCGGCTACCTTTCCACCCAACCTTTTAGTTATGGCGAATTTACGTTCTACGGTTTCAGCAATGCCATACTTCCCGGCGGCATCGCCGGCTGGACCTATAGTACG
>JADHED010000998.1_pt1 | contig 26781 bp, 22 predicted proteins | sample 8952041 | NCBI WGS metagenome assembly JADHED01 (sample SAMN16124423, study PRJNA663239) | bioreactor sludge metagenome | isolation source: sludge (control) | place: India:Bengaluru | collected 2018-09-08
AGTAGAGGAAGGCGTGGGCGGCCGCGGGGGCCGCCGTCCCGGCGCGCGCCGGCGGTGCCGGCTCCGCCTCCGCCTCCTCCGACAGCCGCTCGATCCCCATCGCGATCTGGTTCGCGAGGACGAGGAGGAACGACTCGTGCCACTCCTCGAACGCGAGGGGGTCGCGGCTCTCGAGCGCGAGGACGCCGAGGAGCCGCTCCTCCACGAGGAGCGGGAGCGCGAGCTGGCTCTCGGCGTGGGGAAGCCCCGGGAGCGGGATCTCGCGCCGGAGCCCCGCGCCGCCGCCCGCCGCCTCGACCGTCCCGCGGACCGCGCGCGAGTAGCGCAGGAGCGCCTCCATCCCCGACACGCGCATCGGCGCTCCCGTCGCCGCGACGGTCCCGATCAGCCCCTGCGCGACCGCGACCTCCGCGCCCACGCCGCTCTCGCCGTAGCCGCGGCTCGCGATCGTCGTCAGGCTCCGCCCCGTCTCGTCGAGCAGGAGGAGCATCGAATGGCGGAACCCGAGGACCTCGTCGAGCGCGGCGAGGACGTCCTCCAGGAGAGCCTCGAGGTCCGCAGCACGATTGATCCGGCACGAGACGAGAGAGAGCGCGCGGATCTCCGTCATCGGCCCCGGCACGACCGCGGGCTCGCAGCGCTCCCCCTCCGGGATCGGCTCGAGGAACCTCTCCTCCTGCCGCAGCCACTCCACCGCGCAGACGTCCGCGGAGAGGAGCCGGAAGATCCCCTTCATCCCGGTGTGGGAGGCGATCGCCTCGATCCGGAGCGCCATCTCCACGAAGAGCGGCGTGTCGACCTCGGAGCGGACGTAGCGGAGCCCGAGCTTCCACTGCTCGAACGTCACCGGGTCGACGACGGTCGCGGTCGCCCGCGGGTTCGCCTCGAGGTTCCGGCTCGTCTTGTTGAAGAACTGGCGCGAGATCGCGACGTGCCGATCGTCCACCTGCCTTATCTGGCTCAGGTAGGTCACGTTCGGCGTCCCGTCGGGCGCGCACGTCGCGAGCGCGCCCGGAAGGATCCCCTGGAAGCAGCGCGCGAGCGCGGGGAGCTTCGCGATCACCGCGGCCCCTCCGGCGCGAGCGGCTCGCCGGCGCGCGGGCCCGGCGTCTGCTCGTAGGCCTCGACCACCACGAACGTCGCCGCCGTGCACGGCCAGCGGGTCCGCCGGCGGAGCGCCGCGGGGGGGAGCCCGATCGCCGCCACTTCCGCGTCGAAGGCCGCGGCGAGGCGCTCCACGGCGGCCCTCTCGTCCTCGCGCGCGGCGCGAAGCGTCTCCACGCGCCCCTTCAGCTGCATCGTCCGGTGCGTGAGCGGCTGCGAGAGGACGACCGCGATCGCGCCGTTGCCGCGCAGGTTCGCGAGGGCCGTCTCCGAGGTCGCGTCGGGAAGGTAGACGGTCAGGCTCCGTCCGTCCGGCTCGAGCACGGCCGCGGCGGCCATCACCTCGTCGGGGACGAGCGCGGCGTCGCGCGTCGCGACGTGAACGGCGACCAGCCCCTCGAGGAGGGACGCGAGCTTTCCCGGAACGGCCACGGCGGGCGGAGGGTACCGCACGGCCGGGCGATTAGTGAATTCTTAGGGAGCGTTAGTCACTTCTTAGGTGGCCGCGCGTCGATCGGCGCCGCACCTTCTTCCCGACGGAACGGCCCGAGCGAAACCTCAGCCCCCTTCCGTCGTACCAAACCCGGTTCGCCGCAACCGACCGAAAGGGAGACTCCGATGACCTCCTCCACGCTCTCCGTCCGCCCTTCGTCCGCCCGACCGGTCCCGGGGACCGTCCGCCGAGCCGCCTTCGCAGGCGCCGCGGCGGCGCTCCTCGCCGCGACGACGCTCCACGCCGGCGAGGCGCCGAAGAAGCCCCTCACGTTCGGCGCCTCGCCCCAGGTCGCGCGCGGGCAGTACCTCGTCGGCATCATGGGGTGCGACGACTGTCACACGCCGATGAAGATGGGGGCGAAGGGGCCCGAGCCCGACTTCGCGCGCCGGCTCTCCGGCCACCCGCAGGCGGTGAAGGTGACGAAGCCGGCGCCGATCGACGCGAAGTCGTGGATCTGGGCCGGCAACGCGACGAACACCGCCTTCGCCGGGCCGTGGGGCGTCAGCTACGCCCCGAACCTCACCTCCGACGCCACCGGGATCGGCGCCTGGACCGAGGCGAACTTCGTCAAGGCCATCAAGGAAGGGAAGCACCTCGGCGTCGGCCGCCCGATCGCCCCGCCGATGCCCTGGCCCGCCTACCGCCACGCGACCGACGACGACCTGAAGGCCGTGTTCGCCTACCTGAAGACCGTACCGCCCGTGAAGAACCAGGCCCCCGAGTACGAGCCGCCGATGACGGCTCGCAAGTAGAAAGCTCTCCTCACCTCATCTCACCCCGAGCCCCCGGACGACGGCCCGGCGCGCGACGACGCGCCGGGCCGTTTCGTCCTCTCTCGTCGCGGACGACCCGGGCGGGGCGCGGCGCTCTACGCGTACCGCTCCGCAAGCGAGCGGACGTGCGCCTTCACGTCCTCCACGAGCTCCTCCGGCCCGAGGACCTCGGCGTGCATCCCGAACGAGAGGACGAAGCGCCGCGCCTCGAGGAGCGACCCGGCCGGCAGCTCCAGCTCCACGTCGCCGTCGCTCCGGCGGACGAGCTTCTGCTTCTCGTGCCAGCGGACCTCCGTGATCCACTCGGCGATCTCGCGGCCGAAGCGGACCCGGAAACGGAAGCGCGGCTTGCCGACGTAGAGCCCGATCGTGTCGCCGAAGTGGTCCTCCGGCCGGAAGCCCCTCGGCGGCGAGAAGCGCCGCGTGCCGACGCGGACCGCCTTCATCCGGGAGAGGTAGAAGGTCTTCACCGCCTCTCCTTCGGGGTCCCGCGCGAGGAGGAACCAGTCGGCGCCGAAAAGGACGAGGTGGAGCGGCTCGAGCTCGCGCCAGCCGCCGCCGCCGGCCGGCTTCCGGTAGTCGGCCTCGATCGCCACCTTCTCCCGGAGGCCGGTCGCCACCGCGTCCCAGACCTTCGGGTCGACCGGCCGCTGCGCCTGCGGGCGGATGTAGAGCTTCTCGACGAACGAGGAGGGCGAGATCCGGACCTCGGCGGGCATCAGGTCCGAGAGCCGCTCGTAGATCGCCCGCATGTCCTTCGCAACGGGCGTCCCCTCGTACATCTGCAGCACCTTCATCGCCACGCCCACCGCGAAGAGGTCCGCCCCCTTCATCGCGAGCCACGGGAGGTGCCAGGACGGGTCCGTGTAGAGGTACGTCCCCCTGTGCGCGTCCCACTCGATCGGCGCGCCGTACTCGTCGCGCACGCCGTCGACGAGACGCTGGACCGTCTTCGTCGACGTCTCCCACCTCGCGGCGAGCGTCGTCGCGGTGACCTTCTTCCCCGAGCGGAGCTGGTCGTCCAGGTCCAGGGTCCGTCGGAAGTACGGGCGGTCCTTGAAGGCCATCGGCTCCTCCCGGGAGGAGTATGCGCGACCCGCCGATCCATGGACACCGTTTGTCTGACCCTCGGGCCGACACTGCGAGGCGAAAGGAGACCGGCCATGACCACGCTCCTCCTCGTCGGCCTCGCGTTCCTCCTCCTCGGGAGCTTCACCGAGAGCAGCTCGAAGGCGGCCCGCCGCCTGCGCCGCCTCGACCCCGGCGGCCGGGACGACTTCGGCGGCCGGCTGCGCTGACCGACCCGCGAACGGGCACCCGCCTGGAGGGGTGCCGGCTGGAGGCGACCATGAAGTGCGAGCGAGCTGCGATCGAACCCTTCACGTCCGGCGAGGAGTGCCTCGAAGCCTGGTTCCTGGCGCTCGGGCCGATGACCGGCACGGGGGGAGACCACCCGACCGGGATCGTCCCGATAGAGGTGCGCCTTCCGCACCTGCGCGCTCTCGCCGCGCGCAGCGCCGCCACGCGGGACGCGGGGGTCCCGACACCGGTCCTCGACGCGATCGAGGGCCTCCGCCTCGACCTCCTCGACCGGCTGCTCCTCCTCGCGCTCCTTCGCGACGATCTCGACGCCCGCACGAACGGGGGCCTCCGCATCGCGACGCTCTGCGACGCCGCCGGCGCGGCCACCTGGTCCCACCAGGCGCTCGTCTGTGCGAGGCTCGACGAAGCGGGCGCGCTCCGTCGCCACGGCCTCGTCGAGTCCGACGGCGACCCCGCGCCCGGCGAGCGCCTCTACCGCCTCGCCCTCCGCTGGAAGGAGCCTCTCCTCGCCGGGAAGACCGAGGCCGCCCCCGAGGACTTCGAGCCCCCCCCGACGCCCTGCGGGCGCCTGCAAACCGCCTTCAGCGCCGCGGCCATGCTCCTCGCCCGGGTCTCTCCGGACCCCGTCGAGCGCTGCACGGTCTGGTCCTATCCCGTGCCCGACGGGCCCGGCTGGGACTCCGCGGCCCGCGTCCGCCGGGCGCTCCTCTGCTCGGCTCGCGCGTACGTCTCGGTCGACGGCCCTGCGTCGAACGATCCCCTCGCCGTCCTCCTCCGCGAGGCCGGCGCCACGACCGTCCCCGAGGCGGCGCTCCTCGTCCTCCTCCTCTGCCGGGGCGAGGACGACGGACCCCTCGCGTGGGGGCTTCTCGAGCCGGCCCTCGCGTCGCCCGGCGCTTCCCTCCCCGGCCCCTCCTCCCCGCTCGTCGCGGCGGGCCTCGTGGAGGTCCGTCCGTCTCCCGCCTCGCCGCACCTCTCGACCTGCCGGGCGACGGCCGACGCCCGCCTGCGGGCCGTCCCGTCCGGGATGCCGGCGCCGCGCGCGGCCCGGGCCAACGGGTCGGAGTCGCCCGCGAGCCCCGCTCTCGTCGAGCGGATCGAGCCGCGCCTGAACCTCGACGGCCTCGTCCTGCCCCTCGCGACTCGTCGGCGCCTCACGGAGGCGCTCGCCGTCCCCGCCGCGCTCGCCTCTCTCTCCGAGACGGGCTGGGGCGTGGAGGAGACCCTCCTGGGTGCGCCGAACGTCGCGCTCCTCCTCTACGGGCCGCCCGGCACGGGGAAGACGCTCTGCGCCGAGGCGATCGCCGGCCAGCTCGGGAAGACCCTCTGGCGCCTCCGGACCGACCAGCTCCTCTCCAAGTTCGTCGGCGAGACCGAGAAGCGGCTCACCGAAGTCTTCGCCGAGGCGCGCCGGACGGGAGACGTCGTCCTCCTCGACGAGGCCGACTCCTTCCTGACGACGCGCGAGCGGGCCGCGCGCTCCTGGGAGGCGACGATGACGAACGTCCTCCTCCAGGAGATCGAGCGCTTCCGCGGCGTCGTCGTCCTGACGACGAACCGCGACGCCGTCCTCGACCCGGCGCTCGAGCGCCGCCTCGCGGCGCGGCTCGCCTTCCCGCTTCCGGGCGCCGCCGAACGGCGACTCCTCTGGGAAAGGCACCTCCCGCCGCGCGCCCCGCGCGCCGCCGACGTCGACCTGGAGGCGCTCGCCGAGCGGTTCGCGCTCTCGGGCTCGGCCATCCGCACGGCGGCCCTCTACGCCCTCGCCCGCGCGGCCTCCCGCACGGGCGACTCCCGCGTCCTGACTCGGGCCGACCTCGAGGACGCCGCCCGCGTCGAGACCGCGCGCGCCGCCTCCCACCGCCCCGCCGTCGGTTTCGGCGTCGCGACGGCCGCGGCCCCCGGGCTCGCCCTCGTCGCGCAGCACCGCGACGCCGCACGAAAGGAGAGACCGTGAGCGACTACCCCGACCTCGTCGACGAACCCGAGAAGACCTCGGCCGAGCTGCCGGCAGAAGCGGCTTCCCCGCCGCCGCCCCCCTCCGACGCCGGGCCGCACTTCGGCTTCCTGGCCGCCGAGGGCTTCCGGCCCGAGGTCGACGAGGACGGCGACGTCCGCTTCCGCCACGAAGGGCGCACCCTCTACCTCTTCCGCGACGGCAAGGACCTCGAGTACTTCCGCGTCGCCCTTCCCGGCGCCTGGGAGTGCGACGGCCCCGAGGAGGAGAGCCGCGCGCTCGCCGCGGTCAACTCCGTCAACCGCGACCTGAAGACCGTCAAGTGCGTCCTCGTGGACGGCGTCGTCTGGGTCAGCGTCGAGCAGTTCTTCGACCCGCCCGAGGCGTTCCGTCCCGTCTTCACCCGCCTTCTCGACCTCATCGGGTCGGCGGCCTGGCACGTGAGGGAGCGGATGCGGGCGTCCTCGACCTGACGGCGAGGCTGCGACACGCAGGCGTCGGAACGGGGATGGCGCGGTCTACGCACGCTCGTTCACGGGCTCGCCCGGCCGGGCCGTCCGGCGATCGCCGCTCCGGCGAGCCGAATAGAATGACCGCGTGCCGGATGCCGACGCGGGCTACCTGGACCGGGTTCGGCCCCTCCTCGAGGGAGTCCGCTTCGCGTTCGTCTTCGGCTCCTTCGGAACGCGCGCTTTCGGAGACGAGAGTGACCTCGACCTCGCCGTCGACTTCGGCAGGCGCCTCGAGGCGCGCGAGCGGTTCGACCTCGCCGGACGCCTGGACGAGGCGGCGGGGCGCCGCGTCGATCTCGTCGACCTCCGGAGCGCCGACCCCATCATCTCGATGCAGGTGCTCCGGACGGGCCGGGCGTTCCTCGTCGCCGACCCGCACGCCCTCGCCGTCTTCCGGATGACCGCGCCGTCCCGCTATTTCGACTGGAAGATCTCCCGGCGGCCCGTCGAGGAGGCCCTGTGGGCGAGAGCGCGTCCGTGATGTGTCGCCCTCGCGAGCCTGACCGAACTTCCGGTCCTCTCGTTCTCCCCGTTACCCCGTCACCCCCACGACGCTCACCGCGCTCCTCCCGGCGCCGCGCGGGGTGACGGTGACGCGGGTGCCGACGCGCTCCGTGAGGGCGGCGACGTGGGAGATGATGCCGACCCTTCGGCCGGAGGCCTGGAGCGCCTCGAGCGCCGAGAGCGCCTTGTCGAGCGTGTCGGCGTCGAGCGACCCGAAGCCTTCGTCGACGAAGAGCGTCTCCACGCGGGTCCTCTGCGTCGCGAGGGAGGAGAGCCCGAGGGCGAGGGCGAGCGAGACGAGGAACGTCTCGCCCCCCGAGAGGCTCTGGACGCTCCGCCGCTCGTCCCCCAGGACCGCGTCGATCATCTGGAGGTCCATGTCGGTGTCGGGGACCCGCTCGAGCCGGTAGCGGCGCGCGAGGTCGCGGAGGTGCCGGTTCGCGGCCTCCACCAGGGCCTCCAGCGTGAGGCTCTGGACGAAGATCCGGAACTTCTTGCCGTCCTGCGAGCCGAGGAGCTCGTCCAGCTGGAGCCATACCCTGCTGCTCCGCCGGTGAACGGCGATCTCCCCTTCGAGGCCGGTCTGCCGCGCACGGGCTTCGTCGTCGCTCAGCCGCGCCGCCCTCTTCGCGTCGGCGCGTTCGCGGGCCGACGCGAGGGCCGCCCGCGCCTGGGCGAGCGCGTCCTCGATCGACGCTTCCGGCGTAACGCCGGCTTCCGCTCGTCCGGTGCGAAGCCGTTCGACGGCCGCGTCCGCCGCGGTTCGCGCCTCGGCAGCGCGGGCCGCGGCGCCTTCGGCCTGGGCCTTCGCGGCGGCGTGCTTCGTGGCCGCGTCGCCATCTCTCTTTCGCGCCTCGTCGAGCAGCCAGGTGCAGTGGGCCACGAGCTTCCGACGCTTCTCCTCGACCTCCGCGACGCTCTTTCCGTCGAGAAGAGCCAGCCTCTCCGTCCGAAGAGAGACGAGCGCCTCCTCCTTCGCAGCCGCCTCGGCCTGCGCAGCGTCGGCCTGCTCCACTCGCGGCGCGACGGCGGACCGGGCCGAGGCGGTCTCCTTCTCGGCAGCTGCGAGGTCGACGCGCTTCTCCTCGGCGAGGACGGACATCGCCTCGTAGGCGCCGGCCTCGGCGGAGAGATCGGCACGGACCCTGTCGGGGGCGGTCGCGACGATCTCCTTCAGCTCGGGACGCGCCGCGAGGATCGGCTGGAGCTGGCGGACCTCGCGCCCGGCGGCCTCTTCGTGCACCTGGATCGCGGCCTGCTCGGCGTCGCGCTTCTTTTCGGCCTCCCGCGCCGCCGCGTCGGTCCTCTCCTTCTCGGTCTGCTTCTCCTCGGCCTGCGACGCGAGCCTTTCCGCTTCCTGGCGGTGCCGGGCGAGCTCCGCCTCGATCTTCTCCGCCTCGGCGACCGCGGCCTTCACGGCAGCCTTCTCGTCGCTCACGGCGGCGGCCCGGGACTGGAGAAGCTCCGCAACGCGCTCCTCGAGCGGGCTCTTCGGAAGAGCCTCCGCCGAGGCGCCCTCACGCCACCGGTCGAGGAGCCCCGCCCCCTGAGCCTCCCGCTCCGCGGCACGCTTCTTCTCGGACTCGGCCTTCTCCGACTCGGCGGCGGCCTTCGCGGCGGCCGCGTGCTGCGTCGCGACCGCGCTCCTCTCCTCGGTCTCCAGCTCGCGCACGCGCTTCCGCTGGAGCTCGACGGCGGCCGGCACGGGCGCCCCCGCAACCGCCCACGGGTGCTCCGTGGCGCCGCAGAGCGGGCACGGCTGCCCGTCGACGAGTCCCGCCCTCTGCTCTTCCAGGCTCAGGGCGGACTCGGAGAGGGCCAGCGCCCGCTTCGCCTCCGGGACGAGCAGCGCCAGCTCGCCGAGCCGCGCGGCGGCGGCCGTCTCCTCGGCCCACGCCGTCTTCGCCTTCTCCTCGGCGCCGGCCGCGTTCCGCACCGCCTGGAGCCGGTCCTTCTCCGCGGCGGTCGCCCGCTCGTGGAGGTCCTGCAGCCCGGCCAGGCTCTTCTCCCGCGAGGCCAGCCCGTCGAGCCGCTCGCGATGGGTCGCGACGGGAATCCCCTTCAGCTTCGCATCGGCCTCGTTCCGGGCGGTCGTGGCCGCAGCCAGCTGCCGCCGCGTCTCGTCCACGACGGCAGCAGCGACCGCCGCAGTCCGACTCGCGGACTCCAGTGCCCGGACGGCCTCGGCGTGCCTCTTCGTCGTCTCGGCCCGCTCGCCCGCGATCCGCACCAGCTCGCCGAGGCTCGCGTCGGCCTGCTCCCACCGGGCGGCCACCTCCTTCGCCGCGGAGTGCCCGGCGAGCCACGCCTCCAGCGTCCCCACGTCCTCGCGCAGCCCGCGTTCGATCCCCTCGCGCTCGACCAGCGCCTTCCGCGCTTCGTCGAGCTTCCCGCTCGCCACCGCGGCCGCGGCCTTCGCCTCCTCGAGGGCCTTTTCGGCCCCGCTCACCCGCACGTCCAGCTCGCGGGCCTTCTCGATCTCGGGCTTCTGCGCCTCGAGGTCCGCCGTCGCCAGGGCGAGCGTCTCGGCCGCGCCGACGACCTCTTTCTGTGTGGACTCTGTTCCCTTTCCCGCCGCCTCCGCCTCGCCGGCGGCCTTCAGCGAAGCCGCCGCGCGGCTCTTCGCCTCCTCCTCGCTCTCCTCGGCCGCCTTCGCCTGCCGGGCCAGCTCCTCGAACACCTTTTCGCGCGCCCCGGACGCCTCCACCTCGGCCGCGGCCGCGACGGTTTCCGCCTCGAGCCGCTCCCTCTCCTCGGCGGAGAGGACCGTGACGCTCGCGCGCAGGGCCTCCAGCTCCCGAAGGCGGTCCTTCGCTTCCTTCGCCTTCCGGTGAGCGGCGACGGAGATCCGCTCGTAGATCTCCGCGCCGGTGAGGCGCTGGAGAAGGAGCGACCGCTCGTCGGCGTTCGCTTTCAGGAAGTCGGCAAAGTCGCCCTGCGCGAGGAGGACCGACTTCCGGAACTGGTCGAAGGTGAGGCCGAGCTTGTCCTCGATCGCGGCCAGCGTCTCGGTCTTCGTGCCGCCGGCCGTCTGGTCGACCGTGAGGTCGACGAGCGAGAGGTTCTGCTTCTGGACCTTCCCGCCCTTCTTCCCGCGCGCCCGGCCGACCGTCCACGTGGCCCGCCACCGGTGGTCGTCCCGGCCGACGAAGTCGACCTGGGCCATTGCGTCCGTCGCCCCGCGGCTCATCAGGGAGCGGACGTCGTAGGCCGGGAGGCGCTCGGCGTCGCCCGCCCGTCCGATCTCGGGTCCGCCCCGGGTGTCGAGCCGCGGGGTCGCGTCGAAGAGGGCGAGGCAGAGCGCGTCGAGGAGCGTGCTCTTTCCCGCGCCCGTCGGCCCGGTGATGGCGAAGAGGCCGGAGCTCTTCAGCGGCTCCGTCTCGAAGTCGAGCGCGAACTCGCCCGAGAGGCTCGCGAGGTTCTTCCCGCGGATGGCGAGGATCTTCACGACGCCTCCTCCTGCGAGGCCGCGTCCACGAGCTCGTGGAAGGCCGCCTCCAGCTCGGCGGGCACCGGTTCGGCGTTCCCCCGCTCCCACAGCTTCCGGAAGACCTTCTCCGGCGTGAGATCCGAAAGCGACCTCTCGGACCCGTCGGCCAGCGTCTCGCAGGAGCCCGTCCTCAGCGGCGTGATCTTCACGAGACGCGCGTCCTTCCCCTCCAGCGCCTCGGCGATCTCGCCCTGGTAGCCGTACTCCGACCCCTCGAGCCGGACCCGCACCTCCAGCCAGGGCCGCCGGTCGGGCTCGCCGGCCTCGCGGGGCGGAGCGGGCGGGAGCTCCTCGAGACGCGCGAGGACCTCGGCGAGCGGCGCCGGCTCGTCGGGGAGGCGGAGGATGGGGACGCTCCGCGGCACGCGAACGCTCTTCACGTCCTTGCACCGCCCGCCCTGAAGCTCCACGAGGCAGACCTGGTGCGGGTAGACGTCCTCGTCGAGCGAGAGCGGCAGCGGCGAGCCGGAATAGCGGACGTTGCTCCGGCCGCCCACCTGCTGGGGGAAGTGGAGGTGGCCGAGCGCGACGTAGTCGACGTCGGCCGGGAAGACGTCGACCGGCAGCGGGTGCTGGTTCCCTCCCAGGACCTTCCGCTCGCTTTCGTCCGAGAGGCGCATCCCCTCCACGTAGCAGTGACCCGTCGCGACGAGGGCCTGGCCGGCCGTCCGCTTCGCGCGGGCGGCTTCCAGCGCCCTCGCGTAGATCCCGCGGACGCCGTCGACGACGCCCTCCGGCGTCGCCTCGCCCCCGGGCAGGTCGCCCAGCCTCAGGAACGGGACGGCCGCCACCCACGCCGCGACCTCTCCGCCCGGGCCGGCGGAGCGCTCGCGGAGCGGGACGACGAGCCGCTCGACGTCGACCTCACCCTCCGCGCGCGGCAAGAACCCCACGACGTTCACCGAGAGGGCCGCGAGCACGGGGGCCGGCGCCTCGAGCCGCGCCGGCGAGTCGTGGTTTCCCGCCACGACGACGACCTGCAGCCCCCGGCACCGGCGGCTCGCGTCGGCCAGGAAGCCATACCAGAGGGCCAGCGCCGAGGCAGGCGGGTTCGCCCCCTCGAAGACGTCGCCGCAGACGAGAAGGGCGTCGACGCTCTCCCTCTCGAGGAGGTCGAGCAGCCAGTCGAGGAACGCCCGGTGCTCCGCCTCGCGGTCCCGGTCGTAGAGGACGTGCCCCAGGTGCCAGTCGGCCGTGTGGACGATCCGCATCACTCCTCCGTCGGTCGCGCCGGTCTTCGGTTTTCGCCGCCCGCGTCGAACTGTCTCACGCCTCGAAGATCGCACGAGGGGTCGGACAGCTGGCGTCCATGCCCAGGGCATCAGACACCTTCTGTCTGACTCCCTGCGCGACATTGTCTGGCGAAAGGAGCCAGCCATGACGTTCCTGATCATCGTGGGCGCCCTCTTCCTCCTGATCGGCAGCTTCGCGGAGGGCCCCTCCGCCGCGTCCCGCCGCACCCGCCGTCTCGACCCCGGGAGCCGGGACGACTTCGGCGGACGGCTTCGCTGACCGGAAGACCGTCCCCTCCCGGGGTCAGACCTCACGTGTCTGACCCCGGGGCCCATCCTGATTCCAGGCGCTGGCGAGCCAGGCGCCGGTCCTCACGAAAGGAGAATCGACATGAGCGACAGCCCCTGGGACGAATTCCCTGACGGTGGCTTTCTCCGGGAACCCAACGGGGAGCCGGCGGGCCGGCTCGAGCGCCGGAGCGACGGCAGCGAGTGGATCACCCAGTACCCCGACGGCCAGTGGGTCGGGCGCTACGACCCCCACACGAACATGACCTGGGACATCCACAACAACCTCGTCGGCTACGGCAACCTGCTCGCGGCGCTCCTCCGGCGGCGCTAGGAGGACGGCCCGGGCTTCGCAACCTGCTCGCGGCGCTCCTGCCTCCCCGCCGGGGCACACCCGGCGCCGAGCCTTCTCTCGAGGAGGATCCGATGACCGACACACCGAAGGAGACCGGGTCGGGCCCGTCGCAGGGAGGCGGCAGCGTGCCGCGCCTCGAGGCTCGCCTCGTGCCGATCCGTCTCACCGCCTCACCCGACCTCGTCGACCTCGCACGGGAGGACGTCGCCGACGGCTCCATCTCCAATCCCGAGACGCCCGCCCTTCTTCGGCGGATCGTGTCGGAGCAGCTCACTGTCTACGCCGCGTTCGCTGCGGCCAACGAGCGTCCCGTCGTGTTCGGTCTCCCGATCACGGAGGACTTCTTCCTCGTCGACTACGAGATCCGGCCCGGGGTCCGCGGCTACCGACTCGCGAAGGTCCCGAAGAACGATCCCTGGCGGATCGCCATCGGTGCCTTCGAGCGTCGCGTCCACCGGACGCTCGTCATCCTGGTACGCCGCGTCGTTCGCTTCCTCACCGACGGGACGACGCTCGCCCCCGAGTGGAAAGCCGGCCTCCTCGAGTGACGCGCATGGGCCGGCGGGTGAAGGAGGCGAGCTCCGGCGGTGTCGCTCTGCCCCCGGCCAGGGCTGTGCTCGCTACCGCTGCGGCGCGCGCCGTCTTCTCGTGGGACCGGAGCGGCCTGATCCTGGCTTCGACGGCATCCGTCCGCCGAGCGCCTTCTTCAGGCTCTCGGGCAGCTCGTGCGCGGCGGAGGCGAGGGCCATGAAGCTCTCGACGAAGTGGTCCGGCACGAAGGGCTCTCCGGGCAGGTCGATCACCGCGAGGACCGTCCCCTCGTCGAGGACGAACCGGGCGTGCCGCCCCTCGAAGTTGAGTGTGTTCAGGAGGCCGAGCACCTCTCCCTCGCTCGTGACGTCCTCGAGAACGGGCGCAAACACGCGCACGCAGGGAGGACCGTCGAGCAGGAGGACGAAGACGGCCTCGCCCTCCGCGTCGAGCGCGAGGAACCCCTTCTCGTCGAAGCGCGCGCCCTCCACGCCGAGGCCCTCGGTCACGGCCTCCAGGACCTGCGCTTCGAGGCTTGCGGGAACGTCCGCAACGGCCTCCTCGGCCCGCTCCCGATGGCGGCCGAGGCCGAGCGTCGGCAGGAGGATGTCGCACCCCTCGCCCTCGAACGCGTGGTAGCGGAGGGAGGCCGGCTTTCGGAATCCGTAGACGTCGCGAAGCGACATCACCGCCATCGTCGCGGCGGTCGCGAACTGCTCGGCTCCCTCGAATCGGCCCTGATAGTTCGGCGACCCGCTCGACTCCTCCTCTGACTTCTTCGAGCGCTTCTCGTCTGCCGGAGCCCGCCAGCCGAGCTTTACGAGGAGGTCCTTCTCTGCCTTCCGGAGCTTCTGCCCCTTCGGAAGGAAGGCGTCGCTCACCGACTCGGCCCAGAGCAGCGAGCCCTCCTCCATCGCGAACTGCACGTAGTACGGGCCCCTCGCCCCGGACAGGATGAGGTACTGCCCCGCCTCGAGCACGCCGAGCGCCTCGGCGATGCGATCGCGGAGGGCGGCCCACGCGCCCGATAGCACGGCGGCCGATTTCCTCTTCGCGCCTGGATTCCTCTTCGCCGTTCGTGTCATCGCGTCCTCCTCGACGGGGCTGGCCGGTATATCTCCGTACAGGGCCGCATCCCCTGAAGCCGATCGCGGACCTCGCGCCCCCGGTTCGATCTTATCGGGGGGGGAGCCGGCAACGATCCTCTCCGGTCATTCCGTCCTGCTCCTTCACGCCGCCGGTCTAGGGGCTTGCCCCGCGCCCCCATGTCTACTAATGTGTAGACATGAAATCGGCTTCGACCACCATCCGGATTCCGTCCGAGATGCACGAGGAGCTCCGCGGTTTCGCGGAGGAGGAGCACTCGACGCTCACGGGGATCCTCGTCGAGGCGCTCGAGCTCTACCGGCGCGAGCGTTTCGTGGCCCGGGTGAACGCGGGGTACTCCCTCCTTCGGGAGGAGACGTCCGCGTGGAGGGAGCATCTCGCCGAGCGAGGCGCCTGGGATTCGACGGTCGGGGACGGCGCCCCTGAGGTTGCGAAGCCGCCCCGCCGGAAGAAGCGGTGAGCGATTCGTTCCCTCGACGCGGGGAGGTCTGGTTCGCAGACCTCAACCCGACCCGCGGGCACGAACAGCGCGGCACTCGCCCGGTGCTCGTGCTCTCGGTCGACAGCTTCAACGCCGGCCCCGCCGAGCTGGTGACCGTCCTCCCTGTCACCTCCACCGTCCGCTCCATCCCGTCTCACGTCGAGGTGCAGGCGCCGGAAGGCGGGCTCGAGAGCCGCTCGGCCATCCTGGCCGACCAGGTGAGGACGATTGCGCGGGAGCGACTCGTTCGGCGCTCGGGCGCCGTCAGCCGCGCCACGCTGCGGCGGGCCGAAGAGGTCGTCCGGATCCTCCTCGGGCTCTGATCGCGACCTGCCCGGGCGGTTCGAGGAGGACTCGGCACGGCCGCCTTCGGCGCGTTGCGTCCGAGCGACCGCAGCGTCTCGCGCATGGCGCCAACCGGAAACGTTCGTTACCGGTCGGCACCGAGACTGGAAACGAAACGAACCAGCGACCTCGGCGAGCGCTACGGGAGGCCGTCGGCAGCCGCCCCGAAGAGGGCCTTCGCTTCCTCGTACTCCCTCGACAGGTCGAAGCCCGTGTCGGCCGACGGGTCGACCAGCTTCATGCCGACGTCGAGGATGCAGACGAGGTGGAGGCCGGAGAACTCCCCCGGGAGCGACCGGAGCCGGTACTTCCGCGCAGGGTCGTTCACGTCGAAGCCCTTCATGCCGAGCATGGCGATCTCGAACGTGACCTTCCGTACGTCTTCCGCCGACATCTCCCGGAAGGTCTTCATCGCCCCGGCGAGGTACATCACGGCGTCCATGCGCGGGGCGCTCCCGGCCCGGCCCCGGAACTCGCGGTGCGCGATGCCGCTCAGCTCCTTCCGGCAGACTTCGGCGAGCTCGGTGTCCGGGTCGGCGTCGATCGCCCGGCGGAAGAGGTCGTCCGCCTCGGCGATCCGCTCCGTCCCTCCGAGGGCGACGAGCGTGTGCGCGAGACCGTAGAGGCTCTGCTGGTCGTTCGGGAGCAGCCGGACGGCCTCCCGGAGATGTCCCACCGCCTCTTCCGTCCGCCCCTGCTTCCCGAGGAGGCCGGCGAGGTTCCGGCGCGCCCAGGGGTTCTCGGGAGCGGCCTCGACCGCGGCGGTGAGCGCCGCGATCGCGTCTTCGGTCTGCCCCGCGCGTGCGTGGGCGACGCCGAGAGCGACGCGGGCGTTCACGTGTCCGGGGTCCTTCGTGAGGAGGGCCGTCAGGTGCGCGACGGCGTGGTCGAGGCGACCCAGGTCGCTCTCCGCCATCCCGAGGTTGTAGAGGAGGACCGGGTCCTCCGGTCGGTCCGCGAGGAGTCCGAGAAGCAACGGGACGGCGACGGGCGCGTTGCCGCGCTGGAGGAGCGCGACTGCGTACTCCACGGGGTCGAGGCTGCCCTCCGGCGGGACCCAGGCGACGGCGAGGCCGTCCTTCTCCATTTGCACCGTAACCGTGCCGCCGTCGAAGGCGCGCTCGAACCAGGCCTTCGCCGCATCGAGGAATCGCTTCGAACCGAACGCGCGCGCGTCGTGCGGGAAGCTGTGTAGGGGAAGGAAGTCACGCGAGGTGACGAAGCGGATCGGTTCGCGCAAGCGGCCGGCTCCTCTCAGGACGCGGGGAATGTGGGCGCGTCGATCGGCACCCACTCGTACTTGCCGGAAAGGCCGATCTCTTCCGCCCAGCGATCGACGAGAACGCGGTCGGAGGCCGGCTCGGCGGGAACGTCGTCGTAGATCTCGAGGAGCGCCGCCCCCAGCTCCGCGAAGCCGGCTGCCTCGTACGGGACCCTGTACGCCGTGGTCCCGAGGAGACGATCGCTGAACTTGGCGTACACCGTGTTGAGAATGACGCTGCCGGCGACGACCTCTTCGGGGACGGCCTGCCGGATCGCCGGGTTCAGGCTGCCGAGCGCTTCTTGCTGCTCGACCGCGATCGCCTCGACCTGCTGGCCAGCAAGAGACGGAAAACGCGTCGCCAGGCTCTCGTGGATCCGCATGGCCACGGGAATCGAGCGAAGCTGTGTCAGAAGACTGCCGACGAGCCGGGCCGACCAGGCTTCGAAAGCGTCTTCCGGGAGCGCGATTCCTCCCTTCCCGCCCGTGCGTTGCGACCTCGCGAGCCCGAGGCCCCAGCGAATGCCTTCCTGCGCCGGCGCGAACTGCATTCGCTCCACCTGGGGAAGATCGAGCAGGCGGAGAATCTGCATGCACTGCATGGCGACTGCGAAGTCGACGAAGGAGATCCCGGGCCGGTAGCGGACGACGTAGCTGTCCGTCGCTCTCGGAGAGAGACTCGCCGTCGCCACGACACCGAGATCCCGCACGGGCACGACGTGGACGGGATAACCGCTCCTTCGCTCGACTTCCGCGACGATCTCCCGCGTCTCTGGCCTCATCTACGTATTCCCGGAGCAGGCGAGTATCGCAGACGGCCTCATGCGCCCGCCGGCCCCAGCACTTCCAGGAACCTCCCGAAGACCCACACGTCGCCCTCGTCCTCGGACGTGAGGACGATCGGTACGTGGTCCGGGTTGCTGCTCTTCGGGCGAAGCTCGATCCGCGCGTGCCGGAACTCGCCGTTCGGGCCGTAGACCTTCTCGCTGTGGTACGCCTTCACCGTGAAGCAGCCGCCGTAGGCCGGATCCGAGATGCTCCCGTGGTTCACCGCGACGATCATTCCCTTGCGGCTTCCCTGCGGCGGCTCGTCGAACAGGCACCACGCGCCGTCCGGGATCTCCTGGTCCATCGAGTCGCCCCGGACCTGCGCCACGAACATGCCCTTCCGCAGGCTCCGGGTCGTCGACACCTCCGCCCACTCCTCGGCGAGCTCTGCGACGTCCTTCCCGACGACCGACTCGTCGGCGCGGCCGGCGGCGATCTTCAGCGGGAGGATCGGGACGCAGGTCCCATGGCGCGCGGCCGCGTCCGGTTCGCGGACGACGCGGAACGGGAGGGCCTGCTTCGGCGAGGAGAGGAGACCTTCGACGTGTTCCCGCGTCTCCGCATCCTCGAACCAGACGTACGCGCCGTGAAGGGCTCTGCTGAGAAGGATCCGGTAGGCCTGCTGCAGGCGCCGGAGAAGGGCCTTCGCGGCGGGGCCGTCGTGTCCCTTCTCCCGCTTCACGGCCGCCCGCGAGTGCGTGAACCCAGACTCGTGGACGTGCTTCAGGTCGAAGACCCAGCGGTCCTTCCGCCAGAGGAGGTCGCTCAGCCAGAGGACGCCGACGTACCCGTAGTCGAACCCTCGGACGACGTACGGGCAGCCCACTTCGCAGAGCGGGTCCTTGGCCATCGCGCTCCCGGGCGGGGCCTGGACGAACTGCGTGTAGTCGGGTGAGCCGTTGCCGGGCGCGTAGTTCCAGACCCGGCTCCAGCGGTGCTTTCGTCCCGCGCGGCGGAACGTCAGGTCGAAATCCATCTCGTCGGGCGGAAGGGCGTGCGGGCTGGAGACGCCCTTCGTCTTCCACGGGCGTCCGTAGGTCGCAAGGAGTCGGGCTGTGTGCCCGGCCGCGATGTGCGGGCGAAGCCGCTCCTCCAGCTCGAGTGGGTCCTCGACGACCTCGAACGTCATTCGCGCGTCGGGCGCGCGAGGGCTCTTCCGCCAGGAGTCGACGGAGACGTCGGGCGACCGCCCGACGAGGACGGCCTCCAGCCACTCCATGTACTCGGCGGATCCTCCGAGCCTGAACTGCGTGTCGGAGAGCCGGATCCGCGGCAGGATCGTCGCGCCCAGCTCCTTGCCCCAGGCCTCGATGTCCGAAGGGCTCGTCGTCTCCCTGTCGCGGAAGCTCTGCTCGCCGTCGAGGAGGAAGACCGAGGCCCGCGACGACCGGATGACGTGCCAGGCCTGCGGGCCGAAGGCCCCGGGCCAGCCGGTGGGGCCGGTCGTCCCGGGGAGCTCCGGGTTCATCAGCGCATGGGCCTCGTCGACGATGGAGACGAAGAAGGCGTCGTCCCGGCAGCGAAGCCCCCTCGGCTCCTTCCGCGCCTTGCGGACGTTCTCCCTCCACGTTTCCGGAGTGAGCTTCGCGCCGCCGGGTCTCTTCGCGTACTGCCCCACCCAGTGCGTCGTCTCGGGGGCGTACTGGTTCGCAGGCTTCACGACCCCGGCGCCCGCGGAGCTGGCCGCGGCGTTCGCGAAGAGGCTCTCCCAGTTCGTCCGCTGCGAGGCCGACGTCGTCGTCAGGACGACGTTCCCGGTCGGGATCGACTCGTCCCGGACGAGAGTGGCCCAGAGCCGCGCCGCGATGACCGACTTCCCCGACCCGGGCGGCCCCTCGATGACGACGACGACCTTCCCCTTCTTCGGGCCGAAGCCCTGAAGCGCCTCGCGCACGTGCGCGAGGCAGAGCTCGAACCCCCGTCGCTGGCCGTCCAGCAGGACGAACGGGCTCGACTCGGGGTCCTCGATCTGCTTCGCCATCTGAAGGCAGAAGTCGCGGTCCTGCCGATACGTCCCCTGCTCGAACCTGCTCGCGAAGCCGAAGTCGGGCTTTCGGAGGTGGGCGGAGAGGAACTCCGGGAGGCCCGTGTCGACGTCCCGGCGAAGGTCGGCGAAGACGGGAAAGGCCGCGGTCAGGGCGCCGTGCGGTGCCGCCGTGTACGACCCCGTCATGACCGGCTTCGTGAAGTAGACACAGCCGTTGACGGCCGCATCCGACTCCAGGACCGTCGAGTGGAACCGCCGGCAGTACTCGACATAGCCGCGGACCTGGTCGGAGGGATGCAGGTCGAGACGGCCCTGCCGCTCGATCAGCGACTCCGTCGGGCCCGGCCGGTCGCCGGCGGTCTCCCAGTCCTTCAGCTCGAGGATGACGGCCGAGGGTCTCGCCTCGCCCTTCCCGAGGAGGACGACGTCGCACCAGGAGGCTGAGGCCGGCAGGCGGTACTCGACGGCGAGTGCGCCTCGCTGACCGACGTGGAGGTGGTATCCCCGGAACGACTCGAGCTGCGGCTTGCCGAGGAGACTCGCCACCCGCGTGAGGGAGGCGGTCCAGGCCGCCCTCTCCGCCTCGCCGTACCGGCCGGTGGCTCGCTGGAGATCGCGGACGAGCGTTCCCATCTCCGTCTCGACCTTTTCGCAGAACTTCCCGATCTCCAGCAGCACTCGCTCTCCCCCTCAGCCTTCGACGACCCGGTTCGTCGTCTCGAGCGCCGTCCAGAACGCGAGGTTCCGCGCGTGCCCCCGACCGGCCACGTCGGGCCGGCCCACGGGCTGCTCGGCACGCGGCAGGAACTCCTCGAGCGTCTCGGAGAGGTGGTCGCGTGTCAGGACGATCAGCCCCGCCTTGTGGCGCGAGGCCATCACGCAGAGGCGGCCCGTCTCCAGGTCGAAGTCGCTCGGCGTCACGACGCCGGAGAGAGGGTGGACCATGATCAGCACTTTCCGCTCGAGTCCCTGCCACCTCTCCGGCGTGTCGACGGCCACCTTCCCCTTCAGCTTCGCCGGAAGCCGCATCTCCATCGCCCCGTTCATGATCCGGTGCGTCGCGCAGAGGCCGATCTCTTCCGGTCGCAGCGGCCGGCGCTCGCCGTCGATCACGCACGTCGTCTCCCGCGCGAGGAGGCGCGCCGCGAGGTGTACCGCCGCCTCGGCCACCTCCAGGTCGCATTCCAGGGGCGGCCCCCCGTCCGGCGTCGGCAGCGTCAGCCCCACGGCCGTCCCCTCGCGGAGGAGGTCGAGCGCCGCGTCTGCCGCGTCCCTCGAGCGGCCATTGGGTTCGACGACCCGTTCTCCCGGTTGCGCGAGCGCGTCGAAGCGGAAGTCGTAGAACGACTCGATCAGGTCGACCGTGTCCGAAGGGAGGCGCCGCGTGGCCGGCAGCGAGAGCCGCAGGCTCTCGACCCCTTCCTCGAGCAGCACCTCGGGCGCCGCCTCGTGCGGGGCCCTCGGCGCCGTCACCCAGCGCGACACGTCCGTCGAGACGACCGGAGGCACCTGCCCGGGGTCGCCGATCAGGACGAACCGCCCCGCGACCTGCCGCAGGAGCATGAAGTCGCTCCAGGAGAGCTGCCAGGCCTCTTCGACGAAGACGACGTCGAACGGCAGGAGACCGCCCACGAGGCCCCACTTCGCGGACGGCCCGACGACGATGCAGGGCGAGACGGGGAGCTTCCCGGCCTTCGTCTCCCACGCCACCGACGGCCCCAGGTCCACCACCGGGCGCCCCGTCCCCGCGAAACGGATCGAGGGGACTCCGTCCGCGTCGAGCCGCCTGCAGATGTCGTCGGCCTGCGTGTTCGTCTGCGTCGCCACGGCGACGCGCAGCCGCTTCTTCACGGCTCTCTTCGCCGCCTCGAGAAGGAGGTACGTCTTCCCCGACCCCGGGGGCGCCTTCACGAGGGCGAGGTTCCCGCCCCCGAGGACGTGCTCGATGAGCTTTCTGTGGACCGTGGCCACCTGCTCCTCGATCGCGCGGTACGCCGCCCTTGCCTTCACGGCTCTTCCCCTTCCGTCTCGACCGGCGCGTCGATCGGACCGCTCACCTCGGCGGGAATCCGGCAGCGCTTCCCGGCGGGCCGCGCGTCCGTCAGCCACGCGCCGGGCGCGCCCTGCTCGCCGAGCTTCCGGCGTTTCAACGCGTGAATCCCCTCCGCCGTCGCCGGGAGGAGTACCACCCGCTCGCCCATGAGGCGTCCGTCGGTCGCGGGCATCACCGTCCCTCCGACGTTCATCCTCGGGACCGTCTTCAGGCCCGTGATCTCGATCGTGAAGACCGTCCTCCCGCTCCGCAGGCCCACGTCGACGACGCGCCCCTTCCGGCCCGGCAGGCTCGCCACGAAGACGTCCTTGTCCTTCCGGAGCTTCGTCGGCGCCTCGTCGTCGGTCTCGACCTCCCACACGGGAGTCGTCACGCGACCGACCCCGGCGTCCCGCACCTTCCGGATCGTCCCCTGCACGGCGTCTCCCGACGCCACGGCCTCCGCCTGCATCTCGAGGTCGTCGGCGAGGAGGAGGGTGGCGAGCCTCTCCTCGCACCCCTGCTGCGTGAAGTAGTTGCGGGCCGCCCACGCGGGGTCCCGGTCCGTCTCGGGCGAGGGCACGAAGACGACGCCTCCCGGGTCGTCCACGAGGAGCCGCTCCCGCCGGAGGTAGTCCCAGTACTGGGTCTCCCACCCCTCGGAGATCAGCTTCTCGACGCCGTAGTTCCGCGCTCTCCGGTCCGCCCACAGCCGCCCGATCGCCCCCGCCGTCAGGTCGAACCGGTGCCGAAGCTCGGCTTCGAGCGTCGCAGCGATCTCCTTCGCCAGCCGCCTCTCCTCGCCCTTCCGCGCTTCCCGCTGCGCCTCGGCGTACCGTTCCACCCGGTCCGCCAGCTCTTCCTTCTCGAGCGCCGGCGCGAGCGCCGTCGAGATCGACCTCTTCTCCGCCTCGGCCGCCGCCGCGAGGCGCGTCTCTCGCTTCCCACGCGTCTCCATCCAGGCGAGGAGGTACCCGAGGTGCCCCTGCCGGAGGTCCTCGCACGGGAAGACGAACGACTCCTTCAGCGCGTTCGTCGCAGCCATCACGAAGACCTGACCCGGCCGGTTGAACTCCCGGAAGAGCCACCCCGCCGCGCGGCCGACCGCGTTCAGCAGCGCGACGCGCTCCGGCTCCCCCTTCTTCGCGAAGGTGTAGGCGTAGGCGAGGTGGTGGAGCATCTCCACGTGGCTCGCGTTCGGGAGCCAGAGCTGCCGCAGCGGCCGCTCCTGCTTCGCCGCGAAGATCTCGAGGTCCGAGAACTCGGGGTGGAAGAGGTGCGAGAGGAGGGCCGGCGCGAGCTCGGCCACCATCCCGGCCACGAGGTCGCGGTCTCTCGGCTCGGGAACGACGCGGATCTCGGGCTCCCCGCCGGGGTATCCCCAGGCGATCCCCCAGGGCGCCGTCTCGCCCCCCATCTTCACGAAGGCGAGGACGAGCGCCTCCTCGTCGTCCGCGAGCGGGAAGTGAAGGGTCGCTCCCCTCGGCAGCGGTCTCCCCTCCTTCCACGCCTCGAGCCGGCGGAGCGCCTGGAACGGGTTCACGAAACGATCTCCGGCAGGCGCGCCTCCTGGATGCGGCGCAAGAGGTCCTCCTCCGCCTGCGTCCTGGGCTTCTTCCCGTCGAGGAGCTCGAGCGCCCGGTGCAGCCCGACCGGCCCGACCCACCGGGCCACGTCCTCCCCGAGGATCGCGGCCTCGCCGGCCTCCTCGGCTTTCCGCCAGCAGAGGGGCGCCCTGTCGCAGAACGACAGGCAGCCCTCGCCGTAGGCGACCTCCGCGGCCCGGATCGCGGCGTCCATGTCCTTGCCCTTCGGCGGGAGCGCCGCGGCCGCCTTCCGGAGCTTCTCGAAGCCGCGCTCCGCCCGGATCGCCTGGAACTCGAGGTCCTCCCCTGCCCGGACGGACGGCCAGTTCCAGCCCGGACGCCTCAGGACGAGGAATCCGTGCTTCGCGACCTCGACCTTCTCGGCGAGCCCCAGCTCCGCAAGGACGAGCCGGAGCCCCTGCACGTAGACCCCCGCCTGCGCGCGCGCCACGGCGAGCTCCTTCGCGTCGGTGTAGCCGGCGCGGTCGGGGTACGTCTTCACCTCGCCGACGACGAGCCGCGGCGGGGCGAGGTCTCTTCGAACGACGAGCGCGTCGACGACGAGGATCGCCTCGGGGAGCATCCCGCCGCCGGGGATCCGGATCGTCGCGCCGGCGACCACGATCGGCTTCTTCCCCCCCTTGCCGGCGGCCACGTCCCGGAGGAGCGCAGACGTCGCGGCCTTCGCCTCGTCCAGCGTCCGGTGGGGCCCGCCGTTGAGGCGGAGCCGGAAGTCCCGGAACTCCGCCTCGGGCTTCGGCAGCACCTCGTGCAGCGCCAGCTCCGGGATCAGCCGTTCGGCACCGTTCCGGAAGAGCAGCCCCTCGAACCTCTGCCCTCGCGCGAGCGCGAAGGGAGACTGCCCCATCGTCGGTTCCAGCCCTTCGTCCTTCGCGATCTTCGCCATCGAGACCCCGTGCACCGCAGAGAGGACGTTCGCCTCGCACTTCGGGTTCTTCGCCCACTGCTCGAACCGCAGGCGCGTGTCGCGTCGGGCCTCGGCGTCCGGCCTCACGAACGGGACCGGCGGCTCGTGGAGGTCGGCTAATGGAGTCGTGCCTGGTATCGCGGGAGAAGTTGTCGGACCCGACGGCGTCTTTCCCGTGTTCAAGATGAAGACCGACCCAGCATTCAAGACCCGGGCGACGTCTTTCGCCTTAAAGGGCTCTCCACGCTCCAGCAGCCCGATAATGGCGTCGGCCACGGTGAGGTCGTCCTTTGCGCCGATCTGCCGGGCGATGTTCTTCACGTACGCCGCTGCGTCCACCCGTCGGATGCGGTGGCCTTCCGCGATCCGATCGATGCATTTCTCTAGTGCTTCCATTCGGACTCCGCTACGTCGGGTTGGTCCAAGAAGAGAAGCCGGGCGGAAGCGCCCGCGAGCGTCCTCTCGCTTCCTCCAGGGGCGTCGATTGCGCCCGCCTTCCCGCTAGGATCCGCCATCGTCGCCTCAATCGTCTGTGTTCCCCTCTGCGGCGCCGCCGGGTGCACCAGCGCCTCGCAATCATGGACACCCCATACCCGCTCCACTCTTCGGCGTCCCCGTGCCATTAGCCTCGACTCATCGTCTCGCAGCCTGTCCTAGCGAGGGCCATGCGGCCCGAACTTCCCCAGCCAGCGACGTTGGCAGTCCTGGGAGCAGTACGTCGTTCTCGTCTTTTCGAGAACGCGACCGCACCAAGGGCAACGCCTGACATCAGGCTCGGCCTCAGGCTGCCACTCTATCGTCGGCGCCTTCTCGAGTATTCGCCCGTTGGCACACTGCCCGACGGAAGGACGCCCTACCTCCTGCGTGCCCGACGGCTCCCTGTCATCGCCCCGGGACGCTCGTGTCGGTTCAGACCGCCAGTCTCTCGAAGGGAAGATCTTCAGCAGCTCCATCATTCCCGGATCCGCTGAGCCAGAGAAACTGATCCCCGCATACCGTCTCGCACGCGTCATCGCGACGTAGACGACTCGCCACCTCTCCTCGGGGCGCCACTCATGAACGTTACAGACAAAAGCGGACTCGAACTCAAGGCCTCTGATGCCATCGACGGCTACGATTCGGACCCTCGCCCGCTCGTTCCTCGGAATCCCATCGGCACACGCCTCGTATCGATCGCGCCGCGGAGGGTCAGCGCGCTTGAGTGCGCTCGCAATCTCCTCGCAGGCTGGCTCGGAACGCACGATCACAGCAGTCGATGGGAGCTCGCCTTCGATGGCATCTATCTCTCTCAAGCGTTCGAGTATCCAGGAGGCGACGCCCGACGCACCGCCCGCGATCTGCGCGCTCACCGGAGGCGGCCCAGAAGCGTCCCTTGCCTCGGCCGGCGGGAGCGCGGATACGCCAGAGGGATCGGATCTGCCATTCCGGGCAAGCAGAATCGAGACGCGACGAAGAGCTGCCGTCTGGCGATGAACGGACGCCAGCTCTCGAACCTCCAGTTCTGGAATCAGCAGTCGAACGGACTCCCAGTCCTTCGAGCCCGTCGGGCTGACTGTCTGGTCCGGATCTCCTGCCGCGGAGAAGGATCCGGTCGATCCCAGAGTCAGGAGTTCCATACACGCCAGTTCCAAAGGCGAGAACTCGGCCGCTTCGTCGACGAGCACAAGAGGACGGATCCACTGCGTGATCCTCTTGCAGGGCCCCGTCGCCACCCAGCCCAGTGCTCCCGTTCGCGTTCTCTCTTGGAGGAGGATCCCGTACAAGAGCAACAGTCCCTCGGCCTTAGAGAAGGCCGGCCTTGGCCGGGCATCCGCCCCGATCCAGGCCTCGTGGAATTTCAGCAGGCTCTTCAGCTCTGACTTCAGCCGAACCTCGCCCCCACTCAGAGAGACCGCTGGGGGCGGCGCGGACGCGCGGCGCGCGTCGCGGAACAGCTTCGCGCGTGAGGCAGTCGTGTCTGTGTTCGCCTCGCCGCTCTCTCGGTCGAGAATCGGCCGGCCAGCGATCTCCTCAAGCGCCGGCCTGAGGTGAACCCGAAAGAAGCTGTCCCAATCGGCGACATTCCGGCTCGAATCAAGTCCTTCCTTTTGAAACGCCTTCCGCAGGTACTTCACCATGGCACTCGTTCGGGTGAAGAAGAGCCAGCCTGCCGCCCCCCCCAGCTCTCCCAGCCGAATCTGAGGCAGTCTTCGTTTCTCCTCCTGCGTCAGGCCCTTCTCGGACGTCTTCAGCGCGAGGCGCTTGAGGAGCGCGGTCGTCTTCCCAGACCCCGCCGGACCGGTGAACAGGACTGGCGTGCTAAGAGGTAGACGGGCGAGGCGGTCCTGTTCCCTGCTCATGACCAGCAGGTCCGGCAACTCGACGCTCGTGGCAGTGGGCCGGAGGCGGTCGGCACTCTCAATTTGACTCGACTTGAGGAGCAGTCGGGCTGACAGGAATCGGCGCACGGGCTCGTCAGGGAGATAGATGTAGTCCGCGGCGTCGAGATAACCGGCGGCGTCGATAGTTGGGCGAAAGATCGCACGCTCTATCAGGAAGCATGAGGTGAATGCAGCAGGAAGATCCTCGACGTCTACCATGCACGGGGGGTCGTAGGGCAGGATGCGCCCGAGCTCTGCGTTCCAATTGACGAACATCCCCTCAGGAGAGGCCGGATCGAAACCAGATGGCGTGTATCCGCGACAATAGTGCAGGAGGGCGCTTCCGGTGCCGTTGAACTGTACGCGTGCCGTCGCGAAGAACGGTTCATCACGACCAGCCCACTGGCAATGAGTGAGTTCTTCGAGAACTTTCGACGCTAGATCCGCCCGGCCTAGCGCAGGTACGGGACTCTGCGGGACACGCGAGGTGAGCTCTCGGAGAAACGCGACAAGCGGGCCCTCCTCGCGGCAGACATCATCGAACCGCTCTTCGACGCGAGCGAACCGGTCGGGAAAGGCTTCCAACAGCTGCCGCCTGAGGAGATCGAGATCGAACGCGACGGCGACAACACTACCGTCGTCGAAGGCGGACGGCCAGACTGTCCAAGTGTCATCGGTCGACGTTTCGATCTCAAGGCCTATACCACCTGGATGATTTTCTGCACGCAGGACCTTTCGCCAGACCGGATAGCCCAACGGACTTCTGACCCATTCCAGCCAGTGACCGGGAAGTAAGAACCAGGGTTCGCTTTGCCTCAACGCCATGGCGAAGAATGCGCTTGCCGCGACCTCGCGCCGTCGCTTTCGTGGCCATGTCGATTCCCAGTACGGTATTGGAGCCTTCAACACAGCTCACCACCTTAAGGAGTCGAAACCACACAACCGGCACCCGTCTCTTGTACCAAACATTCTGACATCTTTGCGATCCCTCGCTCGGCCTCACCCCACCACATCCACGAGCTCCGCCATCACCCGCACCTCCCCCTCGTCCTCCGCCGTCAGGACGATCGGCCGGTGGACGGGGTTCCGGCTCCGGGGCCGCAGCTCGATCCGGATGTGGAGGAACTCACCGTCCTCGCCCCATACTTTCTCGCTCCGGTACTCCTTCACAGTGAAGGCGCCGGCCGGGTCGGCCGAGGGCGATCCGTAGCGGACGAGGACGATACGGCCGTGCCTCGAGCCGGCCCGCGGCGCGCGGAAGAGGCACCAGGCGCCGTCGGGGATCAGCTCGTCCATCGAGT
>JADHED010000999.1_pt1 | contig 26775 bp, 16 predicted proteins | sample 8952041 | NCBI WGS metagenome assembly JADHED01 (sample SAMN16124423, study PRJNA663239) | bioreactor sludge metagenome | isolation source: sludge (control) | place: India:Bengaluru | collected 2018-09-08
TGTGCAGATAACGGTTTAAACCCCACAACGGTGGACCTTAATCAGCATTGCCTTAACTCGGCAAAGTGCTGCGATGGACCTGCAGCCTAATTCTGCAGCACATGCGTTGTATGCATTTGCAGTACCAAATTCAGCCATTAAACCCCGCCGCCCTCCGTGCTGCGTTCAACACGGTGACTGGACCAGTCTCCTGAGCACATGCGTTTCAAACACTTACGGCTTGTGCAGGAGGCTGGTCCATGCCGTGGCTGCCTACGTCATCAAATGACAGCTTTGTGGCGTCGCTCTGACCGGCTGCTCAGGGTCCAAAGCAGCCTCTCACTGCGCTCAATGAGCGGTAGGCAACCACCACCTTGAACCTCGCTCTCACACTTGCACCGGGCAGCAGCAGAAAAATCAAGGCGTTTTCGGGCGATAGAGCTAGTGCAATATGCCCTGATAGCTATTTAATTGATAGCAATCTGTAATGCGTCACTACCGCGAAACCGCCAGGCCCGCAGCCACCCCGCCGAACAGATCGCCCTCCACCTGCGGGATCGCCGGAAACACCGTGCGCAGCGCCTGCCGCAAGGGTCGCAGCGCTGACGAGCCCCCGGTCAGGTAGATCGCATCCACTCCACCATCATCCAGGCCCGCCAGTTGCAGGCAGTCGCGGGCGCAAGCCACCACTTGGTCCAGCGGTTGCGCCAGGGACTGCGCCAATCCGGGCCGCGTGACCGCTGCGCTAAGCCCTGCCTCGACCCAGTCCAACGGCATGGGCGCCTCGGCATCGGCCAGCGAAGCCGCGATCTTGGCTTGTTCCACCGTGTTGGCCAGGCGGTGGCCCAGCCGCTCGTTTAGGACCCGCATCAGCCGGGCATGCAAAGCAGCGTCGGCATAGTCGGTGCGCAGGTTCTGTGCGTCGCGCAGTGCGCGCGGCGAATACAGCCACTGGATCAGGTGCCAGGTCGAGAGGTCAAGAAACACGCGGCTGGGCACCTCGCGCCCCAACGGGCCGATGTGGCGAAAGCCCAGCAGCGGCATGAGCAGGTCCAGGCTCAGGCGCCGGTCAAAGTCCGTGCCGCCGATGTGCACGCCGGTCGTGGCCAGTACGTCGCCGCTGCGGTCGGCCCGGGCCATGCGCTGGGGGCCCAGGCGCACCACGGTGAAGTCCGAGGTGCCGCCGCCAATGTCCACCACCAGCACCAGCGACTCTCGGTCGATGCGCTGCTCGTAGTCCAGCGCGGCGGCGATGGGCTCGAACTGGAAGCTCACGTTTTCGAACCCTGCAGACAGCGCGGCCTCGCGCAGCGCGTCCTCGGCCTGCTGATCGCGCGCGGCATCGCCGTCCACAAAATGCACCGGCCGCCCCATCACCACCCGCGCGGGCATGCCACCCAGCTCCTCACGGGCCTTCTGCGCCAGCATCCGCAAGAAGAGGCCGATGATGTCCTGGTAGCTGACCATTTGGTTGTGCACGGCGGTCTTGTCCTGCAGCAGCGCACTGCCCAGCAGGCTCTTGAGCGAGCGCATCAGCCGCCCTTCGGTACCCGCCAGGTACTGCGCCACCGCATCGCGCCCAAAGTGCGTGCGCTGGTCTTCAGCATTGAAGAACAGCGCCGTGGGCAGCGTGGGGGCATTCCCTTCCAGCGCCACCATTCGCGACAAGCCCGCCCCTTGCCGCACCGCCATCGCGGAATTGGAAGTGCCAAAGTCGATACCAAGGGTGGTGTCCTGCAGAAGGGGCATGGGGAACGTGGGGAGAGACAACAAGGAATGCGGTGCGCGGTGCGGGCGGCAGCCAGAGCACTAAGGCAACGCAGGATTTCGGCATACAGCACCGGCCCTGCAGGAGGTGGCCCTGCTTCGGCGTCGCGAAATTGAAAAAGCCCTTGATTCTTGCAAATCAAGGGCTTTTGTTTGGTGGTGTAGTTCCCCTTTAGAGGAAACCGCCCTGCCACACAGGCAAGGACACCATAGGCGCGATTGTACACCATGCGGAAGTCCGGGGAGAGTTCTGCCGTCTCCGCACATTTCCGCTACCGCCGAACGCGAGACGACCTCAGCGCTTCGATGGGTCGCCTGCGTTTTTCGCCCTCTGGTGCCAGAACATGAGTCACGCTGTACGCCCCAGGGTACGGCGAAGCTTCTTCCGACGTCGACAGCTACTCGTTCACCGCATCACCCGTCGATCAGGGATCGGCCTACACGAAAACTTGCCAAAGTGTCAACCGAAGTGTAAACTCGGGCCGGTCACTTGGAGATGATCAATAGATGGGAACCCCGCTCAAGAACCCGCCCGTGTACCTCACCTTGGCCCAGGTGCGGTTCAACCCGATTCTGAAGCTGGTCGACTTCCTGCCAGGCATCCAGGAGAGCTTCCGTCAGGCAGGCTACCCCGATTTCGATCGCCAGCATCTCATCTCGATCCAGTTGACTGCCCAAGAAGGCCAACCGCCGACCCCGACCCCTGTCCAGCAGGAAAGGTTCCTGTTCGGTAACGTCGAGAAAACGCATACCTTCATCCTCGACGGTCAGAGCCTCACTCTTCAGTCGACCAATTACGGGCAGTTCGAAACCTTCTCGGCTTGTTTCTTGGAAGGATTGAGCATCGTCAATGATGCGGTAAAACTCGCATTCACCGAACGCGTCGGGCTTCGATATCTCGACCGGGTAATTCCGCAACCCGGAGAATCCATTGAGCAATACCTCGTTGAACAGGTTCAAGGGCTGAGTTCGCACCTCGGAGGACGCCCGCTGTACTCTTTTACAGAGGCAATGAACGAGATCGGGAACATTAAGCTACTGAGTCGGGTTGCCATACAAGAAGGCCCTCTCGCCTTCCCTCCGGATATCCAGCCGGGGAGCATGCGGATTACTGAAAGATTCACGTCCTACATAGGTATCAGTGCCATTCTCGACAACGATGGTTTCGTGGAAGGACGTGAGGCGTTTTCGGCGAAGGCCGTTGCAGACCATCTCGACGCTATCCACAAGGTCATCGGAGCTGCGTTCAAAATTACGGCAACGCGGTATGCATTTGACGCTTGGGACAAGTAATCATGTTCGGACTCGCAGTTCCCGTTAGCGATATCAACGTCCACGCCCATTACAGGCCCGCTCCCGCAATCTACAACCGGGCTACCGTTGGCGAAGGCGGTCCGCTTCCTTGCTTTGGCGGAAGTGGAACCGGCGGTGTCGAGAGCGTGTACTTTGTCATGTCGCGCCAAGGCTATAGCCCCTACGCAATCCTGAAAGTCGAACTCGCAGCGGCACAGGAAACATTCGCCCCCTACACCAACCTGATGAAAGAGGTGAAGGCCGGTTTCGGCCGCACCATGTCCCATCTGCCGGCGGTTTTCGGGGTATCGCGCCAGACGCTCTATAACTGGCTCAACGGCGAAACGCCCAAGGAGCAGCATCAGGACAAGCTCGTACAGTTAGCCGCTGCCGCTCGCGCGTTCACTGCGGCCGGCTTCAAACCCTCAGCACTTTCTCTCGAACGTACCGTTGCGCAAGGCAGGTCATTCGTCGAACTGATTGGGCAAGGTGCCGACGGCAAGGAAACGGCGGAAAGACTCGTTCGGATAGAAAAACGGGGCACAGTCGCAAAAGCAAAACTCGATGCCTTACTTGGGGGCAGAACGCCTTCGCGTCCCGACGTATCCGACATGGGTCGTCCCGCATTCAATGAAGACGTTTGACCGACATGGATGGCATGGCAGGAAGCTGGACTCGAGATACGCCGTGGCGCCAAGGCCACGTCCTCACGGCAGACGCCAGTCAGGCGCTGGGACTGATCCATCCCGAGGCGTCTGACTCGACCTGTGTGGTCATCATCAGCCACGATTGTGATTTGGCCAACGATGCCTTGCAGATCGAACCCGACGTGGAAGTCATCGTTGGGCGTCATGTGCCGAAAGGGGACGGTAACTATTACTGGGCAAAAGCGCCCCGCACGCTACACGTCGATGTGCTGCAAAACGGCATCGCAGCCGTTGTCGAATTGGTTGCCACAGCCAAGCGCTTGATCCCGAAACAGGCACTCGCAGCATTTACTCCCGACACCACTCATGTCTTTCCTGGTAAGTCGTTGTCGGCACTGCGCTCTTGGCTGGGAGTCCGCTACAACCGAGCGGCATTCCCCGACCCTTTCGTGAATCGTCTATCCCAGTCGAAAGTCGACAAACGCCTCGCGAAAATCATCGAACCAGTCGGTAACCTGCTGTCCGCCATCTATTTCGATGTCGACGGTGGCAATGAAATCAATCACTCCGATGGCAGTCCCTACGACCTGAAAATCGTTCTTGCATACCCGCCGGGTGACGATCCGGAGCAGACCGCCGACGATGTGGAAAAGATCGAAACCGCGATCACGACTCTCTTCGCGGAAAAGCACTTCGACCAAGCCACTGACAAATGGAACGGGATTGCCTTGAAGGGATGCATTTCCATCTCCGAGGACGATCTACCCGTGAGCAAGGCAAGACTGCTCACGCAGTGGCGACTGGAGTACATGACCCTGAAAGCCGACGACGATCAAGTTGGCGCTCCAGGCTAAAAATTACGACACATATTCCAGGAGAGCCGAGCTGGCACCGACACCGGCTCATCCCAGGCTTTCCAGATAGGGGCGCACGGCCAGCGCTCGGGCCCGGCGTCGGAGCTGTCGCGGTTTTCATGCGGAATTTGCATGGAGACCACGACGATGACCAAGCACTGCGCGCACTGCGGCCAACCCTTCGAACCCCGTCCGCAGGTTCCCGACCAGGCCTTCTGCTCTGCACCTGACTGCCAGCGCGCCCGCAAGCGCCAATGGCAACGGGTCAAGCTCCAGTCCGATCCCGACTACCGGATCAACCAGCGCGCCGCCCAGCAGGCGTGGTCGCAGCGCCATCAGGACTACTGGCGCAACTACCGCGACGACCGGCCCGGGTACGAGCAGCGCAACCGCGAGCGGCAGCGCCTGCGTGATGCGAACGGGGCAGATGTCGATCTTGCAAAGATGGACGTGTGCGACCTGCCGAGCGGCCTGTACCGCATCACGCGACACCCGGCGTTTCCGAGGGGAAACGGCGATTCCTGGATCGTCGAGATCACGCCGGTCTGCGTGACGTGTCCGTGCAAGATGGACGTGTCAAGAGAGGACTTGATCGACACACCGACCGTCCGACCGTAACTTTGACCCCAAACAGGCTCTCGAATGTTCTGCATGGCAACGATTCCGACCGTGTGCGATGCCGCCGTGGCGCGGTGTCGCGTTCATTGAAAGGAGTGGCAGACCCGAGAGCACCAATCACAGAGTGACCGGGCCTATGCAAGAGATCGAACCTCCTCCACACCCGCCGGGGTCGGGCCCGGTGTTTCGGGCCGCACAGTACGTGCGGATGTCGACCGAGCACCAGCAGTACTCGACGGAGAACCAGGGCGACAAGATCCGCGAGTACGCCGCCCGGCGCAACATCGAGATCGTCCGCACCTACGCCGACGAAGGCAAGAGCGGGTTGCGCATCGATGGCCGTCAGGCGCTGCAGCAACTGATCAGGGACGTCGAAACGGACAACGCGGACTTCCAGATCATCCTCGTCTATGACGTGAGCCGCTGGGGTCGGTTCCAGGACGCCGACGAGAGTGCCTACTACGAGTACATCTGCCGCCGCGCTGGCATCCAGGTCGCCTACTGTGCCGAGCAGTTCGAGAACGACGGGTCGCCCGTGTCCACCATTGTCAAGGGCGTCAAACGCGCGATGGCCGGTGAATACAGCCGGGAGTTGTCGGCCAAGGTGTTTGCCGGGCAATGCCGTCTGATCGAGCTGGGATTTCGGCAAGGCGGGCCCGCAGGCTATGGCCTCCGGCGCGTGCTGATCGACCAGTCCGGATCGGTCAAGAGTGAACTCTCGCGCGGCGAGCACAAGAGTTTGCAAACCGACCGCGTCATCCTGCAGCCTGGGCCGGATGCGGAGGTCGCCGTCGTCAACCGGATCTACCGTTGGTTCGTCGACGACAACCTGACCGAATCGGAAATCGCCGAACGTCTCAACACCCAGGGCATTCGCACCGACCTCGGTCGTGACTGGACGCGCGCCACCGTGCGCGAGGTGTTGTCCAACGAGAAATACATCGGCAACAACGTCTACAACCGGCGCTCCTTCAAGCTCAAGAAACATCGGGTGGTCAACAGCCCCGAGATGTGGATCAAGAAGGAAGGCGCGTTCGAGGGCATCGTCCCGCCTGACCTGTTCTACACCGCACAAGGCATCCTGCGCGCACGGGCACATCGATACACCGACGAAGAGCTGATCGAAAAGCTGCGCAGCCTGTACCAGCGCCACGGCTATCTCTCCGGCCTGATCATCGATGAAACCGAAGGGATGCCCTCGGCAGCGGCTTATGCGCACCGTTTCGGCAGCCTGATCCGCGCGTACCAGACCGTCGGCTTCACCCCGGATCGGGACTACCAGTATCTGGAAGTGAACCAGTTCCTGCGCCGATTGCACCCGGAAATCGTCGGCCAGACCGAACGGATGATCGCCGAGGTCGGCGGTGCGGTCGAACGCGATCCGGCGACCGACCTGCTGACGGTCAATCGTGAGTTCACCGTCTCGCTGGTGCTGGCCCGTTGCCAGCAGCTCGACAACGGGCGACGGCGCTGGAAAGTGCGCTTCGACACCAGCCTGGCCCCGGACATCACCGTGGCCGTGCGTCTGGACGATAGCAACCAAGCCGCACTGGACTACTACCTCCTGCCTCGGCTGGATTTCGGTCAGCCGCGCATCCATCTGGCCGATCACAACGGCATCGAGTTCGAGTGCTACCACTTCGACAGCCTGGACTACTTGTATGGCATGGCTCGGCGCATACGCATCAGGAGGGCCGCATGAGCAACGAAAAAGAGCATCGCCCTTCGGAATTGCGGATGATCCCGCTCGACCGCATCGAAGTGCTCAACCCGCGCGAACGCAACAGCCGCGTGTTCGAGCAAATCGTCGGAAACATCCAGAGCATCGGCCTGAAAAAGCCCATCATCGTGACCCCACGCCCCGGCAGCGATGGCGAGCACTACTTGCTCATTTGCGGTGAGGGGCGGTTCAAGGCCTTCAAGACCATCGGCCAGCAGGAAATTCCGGCGATGGTGATGAACGTCGATGACGAATCGGCTTTCATCATGAGCCTGACGGAGAACATCGCACGACGCAAGTTCAGCCCGCTGGAACTCCTGGTCGGGATCGAGCAACTGCGGGATCAGGGCTATGACAAGAAGGCCATCGCGCAGAAGACCGGCCTGAGCCCGGAGTACGTCCAGGGCATTTTGTACCTGCTGAAGAACGGGGAGGAACGACTCCTGATGGCCGTCGGCAGCGGACGAATCCCACTCAATGCGGCGATCACCATCGCGGGTGCTGGCACCGATGACAAATCTGTCCAGGCCGCCCTGCAGGAAGCCTACGAGTCCGGAAAGTTACGCGGCAGCCAACTGATCCAGGCCCGTCGCGTGATCGAACGCCGTCGCACCCAAGGCCGGTCAATCGGCGGCAGGATGCCGTCCCGCAAGCCGAACGAGGATGTCACTACGTCCAGCCTGGTTCGCAACTATCAGCGCGAGGTCGAGCGCCAGAAGCTGCTGGTCAGGAAGGCCGAAACCGCCCAGCGTAATCTGCTGTTCATCGTCGGCGCGCTGCGGCAACTGCTGGCTGATGAGAATTTCACCAACCTACTGCGTGCCGAAGGCCTGGACACCCTGCCGCAGTATCTGGCGGATCGAGTCTGGGCACGCGGGAGCGGAGCGTGACCAAGCCACCACTGGGCTTCGTCCCAGAGCCGCTGCTCCTGCCGCTGTCGGCCGTCCTGCCGTCGCGCAAGACGCCCGAAGGGCTGGCAACCTCCCGCAAGTTCAAGCAGATCATCGCGTCCATCGAGGCCGTCGGCCTGATCGAACCCTTGTCGGTGGGCAAACCCGACCGAACTGGCCAACATATCCTGCTCGATGGCCACACACGTTTGGTCGCTCTGAAGCAACTGGGCTTCGAACAGGTTCCATGCCTCGTGGCCACGGATGACGAGAGCTACACCTACAACAACCGGGTCAATCGACTTTCCAGCATCCAAGAACACTTGATGATCCGGCGCGCCGTCGAGCGTGGCGTCACTCCAGAACGGCTCGCCAAGGCCCTGGACGTGGACATCAGCCACATCATCAAAAAGCTGAACCTACTCGACGGGATCTGTCCAGAGGCCGCCGAACTTCTGCGCGACCAGACCTTCTCGGCCAACCTCGGTGCGGTTCTGCGCAAGATGAAGCCGACCCGGCAGGTCGAATGCGTAGAACTGATGGTCAGCGCGAACAACATCACGGTCGCCTATGCCCAGGCTCTGGTGGCCGCCACGCCCAGCAACATGCTCGTGGGAGAGGTCAAGCCCAAGAAGATGACCGGCGTCAGTGCGGATCAGATGGCCAAGATGGAGCGAGAAATGGGAAATCTCCAGGAACAGTTCAAGCTGGCCGAACAGTCCTACGGCCAGGACATCCTCAACCTGGTGCTGGCCAAGGGGTATTTGGCCAAGCTGATGGCCAACGAAGCCATCCTGCGCCACCTGACGAAGAAGCATCCCGACGTGCTGAACGAGTTCGACAGCATCGTCCGCATGGTGACGCTGGACAAGTGAATGGACAGCCCACACTCACCGACGGCGGTCATGTGGCACGCCCAGTGTTCGACGCGGCGACCAGCCTCGAGGGAGATGACCACCCAGATGACGTGACATCGCCCCACCGCAACGCGCCACAGCCCGAAGCCGATTGCCTCTATGGGCTGATCGGTGAGGTCGCTCGCGCTGGCAGCGACAGCACGGAGACCAACGCCCATGCCATAGCGGCCAACTTCATGGCGTATTTGTCCTGCGCCGTCGGGCGTGGCGTGTACCTGCCCATCGGCAACACGCGGCACCACTCGCGGCTGTTCTGCCTGCACATTGGGCGTTCTGGTCGTGGCCGCAAGGGCGACGCGGTGTCGCTGGTGCTGCGCATCGACGTGGCTTTGCGGGCAATCGATGATGCCTTCGCACCTCAGATTCACCGAGGCGGGCTGTCCACGCGCGAAGGTCTGGCGGCGCTGATCCACGACGGCTACCGGCAAGGCCGACAGGACGTGCCCGCCATTGAGGACAAGCGGCTGTGGGTGGTCGAATCCGAGTTCGCCAACGTGCTGCATCAGGGGCGGCGCGATGGCAACACACTGTCGGCGGCGCTGCGCGATTGTTGGGATGGCGTCGATCTCAAGCCTGCCACGAAATCCAACCGGGTCTACGCCAGCGATCCGCACGTCTGCCTGAGTGGTGCGATTTCGCCCAGCGAACTGACGACCATGATGAGCGCCCGTGAGCTGACCAACGGCTTCGCTAATCGCTTCCTGATGATCTGGGCCGAGCGAACGCGGATGCTGCCGTTTCCGAAAGAGACGCCGCAGACGGTGGTCGAGCATCTGGCGCGCAGGACGCTGGAGGTGCTGGCCTTCGTTCGCGCCGACCGGCACGACGAGCGCGAACACCTGCGGATGGATCTCTCGCCGCAGGCGCAGTGGCGCTACGCGCAGCTTTACCGGGGCGAGCTGCACGAGGACGTCGGCGACGGCGGCGTCGGCGCGTTGCTGGAGCGCCGCGCCCCGATGTTGCTCCGGCTCGCGATGCTGATGGCGCTGACCGACATGCAAACCCGGATCGACGCCCAGCACATCAACGCGGCGATGGCGTGGATTCGGCATGCCACGGCATCTGTCCGGTATGTGTTTGTCAGCGCTGCCGACGAAGCGAAGCTGGCGCAGGTGCAGGAACTCTCAAACCGCGTGTTGACCTTCCTGCACGAACGCGGTCTGGCCACGCGCAGCCAAATCAGCGCCGAATGTTTCCGGGGCAAGGTGCCGAAGGCGCGGATCGACGCCAGCCTGGAGCATCTGTTGGCCAGCACGCCGCCCAAGATCACGGTGCAGTGGGGCGAGCGCGCTGACGGTGCGCCGGGTGCGCCACTGCGGGTGTACCGGTTGGCCACGGAGTGATGTGGGGGATTTTTTCGCTGATTTCGCCGAGACGGATCAGCGGCAAGTGCTTTTCACGACACTAATTTCGCTGATTTCGCTAATTTCGCCGAGTGCACTACCATCTGAAACCGTCAGGGTCGCCCAGAACAGACGGTGCGATTCGCACCTACAGATTTGGAGGCGGGCCAGATGCAGCAGTTGCGGTGCTACGGCGACGACAGAAACAAGGGGTTCTGCGTGCATTGCGGCGGGCCAAGCGAAACCGTCGATCACGTCCCGTCGAAGGTTCTCTTGGACGAGCCCTATCCGGAGAATCTCATGGCGGCTTCGGCGTGCCGCAAATGCAACAACGACTTTTCGATCGACGAAGAATATCTGGCCTGCTTGCTCGAATGCGTCGTCGCCGGGAGCGCCGCCCCCAAAAATCTGCATAGGGACAAGATTGCCCGCATCTTGCGAGCGAATTCCTCTCTCTCGACCCGATTGCAACGTGCACGGACGGATGGCGCGGAAGGCCCTGTTTGGGCAGCCGAAAACGATCGCGTGAATCGCGTCGTCCTCAAATTGGCCCGCTGTCACGCAGCGTTCGAACTGAACGAGCCGCAACTCCATAAGCCAACACATCTCGGAGTCCAGCCGTTGCCGCTCATGACGGAAGACGAACGCCAAACCTTCGAAAGTGATGACGACGCATTCGGCATCTGGCCGGAAGTCGGAAGTCGAGCGCTGCAGAGAGTGATCGTGGCAGGCACCGATTCATTCGTCGAGGGATGGGTGACCGTGCAAGAGGGAAACTATCGCTTCCGCACCAGCCAAGCCAACGGGCTGACCGTGAAGATCGTGCTTCGGGAATATCTCGGCTGCGAAATCGTCTGGGATTGATGCAGTGGGGTTTCGTCGTGGCGGATTGGCTGCGAAGTGATGGTTCAGACGGGTGAAACCGTTTTCGTATCGACCAATGATTGCAGGTGATCGTGCAGCAACCTCGGGATTTGCCCGCCCGATAGGAGCACCCCGGCTTCCATGTTCTGTTCCATCGCGTGGCCGGTCAGGTTGGCGCTGGTGATGAAACACACGTCGTTGTCGGCGACGGCGACCTTGGCGTGAACCCGCCCGTCCGCGAACGGAGCCACGCGCTCGCGCCAAGCGTAGAGCTTCGCCGAAGGAACCAGTGTCCGCATCTTGCCGATCACGTCGAAGGAGATGCTGCCTCCATGATCCTGCGACGATTCGAGCAACATGGAGATGCTCACGCCGCGCGCGCTGGCGTCGTTCAACGCCTTCACGATGGTCGAGACGTCGTAGGCCACGAAGCTGGTGATGAACAAGTTCCGCTTGGCCACGCCAATGACTTGCAGCAGCGCCTGCTCCGTTCGACGGGCAGAGACGAAGGGCGTCGTCGGCCCCGTCCACACGAGCTCGGTCGACTGGTGCTTCGATACGTTCTCGAAGGCATGGCCTGCGGCGAGTAGCATCGAGGCCAGCTCGACGGAATCGACCGACGTGGCCCGCCACGCATCGACGAGCCGATCGACGACGGCTCTGGCCGTGGCCGTGCCAACGACATCCGACAGGGCGACGTTCGTCTTCACGTCCTCGACTTTCCGAATCCGACCCGCCAGCGCTCGAACTTTTTCGGGCGAAACGAGACAGACCACGGCTGTGACGGCTTCCAGCAGTCTTTCCATGTCACAGGCCCGCGAAGAAGGCGGCATCCCCTCGGTCGAGGGTCTGCACCAGCAACGACCTGTCGAGGTAACGATTGCCTCGTTCGCAGGAGGTCTCGGCGACCAGGCTGCACGCATGGCAGGCCGCCGCATGGAGCGAACGGTCTTTCGCCGGATCGTGCTCGGAGCAGAGCGGATCGGACGAGCAGATCTTCGATCGGTTCAACGCCTGCCGGAGCAGTCGCCCGAGGTTTTCCGGCTTGCCGAGATCGACTAGGCCGCCCAGCGTCCCATCGGAGTCGGCTGCCGCCGTGTAGATGAGGATGCCCGCCTGGGGATTCGTGGTCGACACGTCGGCGTAGATTCGTTCGCGGATGCTCGCTGCGTTGTAGCCGCACTCCAGCGCCAGCTCGCGGATGAGCAGGTGTGAGAGCGTGTGGAGCATGGCGTACCGGATGCCGGGGTAGCCCTCATTCGGGTCGAGGTGGCGCGAATTGCGCCATCCACGATGACCGCCTTCGAGCATGCCGTCCACGCGCTTGACGCCGTCTTGCGCCTCCCACGTCTTCAGCGCCTGTTCGTCGAACTGGATGAAAATCCCTTCGCCGTGAACCTGATTCGCGGGAACCCAATCCGGCTTGCGGCGCGCAAGACCTGCCATTTGTGGTCGCTCGTTGGGGTCGCTCGATTCCTCGGGCGCTTCCACGCGAGTGAAGCCCAACAAGGCGTTGACCTCGCGCAATCTCTCCAGCAGCAACACTCTGCCGATTCGATTCTCGAAGCCGGGCGGCGTGGCCACCTTCTTGCTCATGAAGTGCGGGTAGTCGGCAGGCGGATTGGCCGCCGTCAGCACTTCCCACTCGGGCCCCTTGATGTCGGCTTCGCCAACCGTGTCCTGACCGCCGCCGTTGCGATGGGCTTCGATGGCCGCCCAGACGTCCGATGCTGGGTACTTATCGATACCCGGCAAGGCCCCGGTCTTCTTCAAGGTCTTCACCGTCACCGCGACGGCGACCTCCGAATCCAGATCGTCGAAGAACTCCCATCCATCCTGAATCAGTTGGCCGAGCGGGTCTTTGGCCTGCGGTATGGCGAGTGCCGACAGGGTGATCGGAAACCAACTGTTCGTCGAACCCAGCAGGACTGCCCGCGCTTCCTCATCGCACTCTTCGTCGAAATGATCGAGGTGAGGATGTCTGCCTCGGCAACTCGGCAGGTTATCCTTTCCGGCCTTGCCGAAGGCGTGGGCCATGCTGCGCGATGCGCCGCAGGCATCGCACTTTACCCACAGGTTCTCGGTCTGCAACGAAGCCCCGCTCTCGAAGAAGCGCAGCGTTCCCTTGCACGAGCTGTTGCCACCGTGGACGAAGTAATGCCAGGGGAAATCGTCGAGGTGGCCGTCGCGGCAAGCCAGGAGGAAACGCGCCGGAACGGCATCGGCGTCCTTCGCAGGCTGATCGCCCTTGGAGCCACGGCATCCCTTGTGGACGAACCGGGTTCGCTCCGGACGGAAGCGGTTTTCCTTGATTTCGAACAGCCCCGCGTCGAAGGGCGATAGCAGACCGCACTTCACGCAGCGCATCCAGCGCGGGAACGGGCGAACGGGGACGCCGATGTTCGCCTCCGCCGACCACGGATCGACGAGTTCGCTCTTCTGGAACGGCGGCACGCGCAGGTTCTCCACCTGCGACCCGAGAACCTTGCGGACGGCTGCAAGCAGGCGGGGCTCGCCGATGGGCTGGCAACGATCTTTCTCCCACTGGTCGATGCCCAGTGTCACCACCGAGAGGCTCGGCAGGTCGATCAGCGCGCCCGGCCCGTATGTCCAGAGCAGTTGGCTGGGGCGGACTTCCCCGACGGGTGTTTTATTGGTGCTCATGGTCAGTCCTCGTCCTTCGGCACCGGACGCGGCTTCCACCCGTGGTCGTCCGATATGTGCCCCGTATTCATGATCAGGCGCACGCCCGGCTCCACCTCACGCATCGACATTGGAACCGTCCAGTTGTCCCACGCGTGGATGCCCGGCGACTTGACCAGGCCGACCATCGTCGCCGCCTGTGCGCCGCGCTTTTCATAGGCCAGCGTGCGACCGGGAACGCTCACTTCTTTCGCCCATTCGTCCGCACGTTCCTTCAGTTCGCGCTCGGCCAGGCTCTTGATGGTGGTCGTCTCGCTGACGTTCCAAGCACGCCTCACCAGCACGTCGATGGCTTCGGTGATCTCGGGCTTGTCGGATTTGTCCAGCTCGCCTGCGCCCACGTTCGGGCTGAATGCGTCGTTCTCCAGCCGCATCAGGGAGAGGAGCGCGCCGGTCAGACCGCGATCCATTGCGCGTGGCGAGAACGGCGTCACCGACTGCGCTTCCACATGCTTGTAAAAGGTCGCGTGGTAGTGCTCGAAGGTCTCGTAGTGCGAGAGGTCGCGCGGACGCGCCCATGTGAGCACGGTGCAGACCAAGCCCGGGAAAGAACGGCCCACGCGGCTGGTGGCCTGGATGTATTCCGCCGTGCCCTTGGGCTGGCCGTTCACCGCCATCAGGCCCAGCCGGTTCACGTCCACGCCAACCGACAGCATGTTGGTCGCCAGCACCACGTCGATCGCGCGGGTGTCGCCCTCATTCCATTTCGTCACGTACTTTCCTGCCGCCGCGTCGAACGTGGCCTTGAACTTGACCTCCAGATCGTCGAGGTACTTCGGGATGTCCTGACTGGAGACGCGAGAGGTCAGCTCGCGGATGTTGTTGACGCTGCGCTGGGCGAGCGCGGGCCGTTCGACCATGCTCATCTGAACACGGTAGGAACGCGTCTGCACGTCATCCTCTGCCAAGCGCCGCATCCCGCCCAATTCACGCAGTGAATTGAAATAGCCGACCGCCGTCATGTACGGATCGGCAGGCTCGCCGAAGCGGTCGAACAAGGCTTGGGCTGCGGTGAGGAAGGCGGTATACACGCGGATCAGCATCGCGGGCCGCGAGCTGCCCGGAGAACACACGCCCAGATAGCGCCGTCCGGGTCGCTCTTCGATCGGGCGCTGCACCGAGAAGTAGTTGTCCTCCACGTCCAAGCCATGCGGTGGGAACACCGACACGCGGCGCATGAACACATTGTTCACTTGTTCTTTGGCTTTGCGCACCGTCGCCGTGGACGCGACGATCTTTGGTTTGACCGTCTTCCCATCTAGCGTCCAGCCGCACAGTTCATCGACGGCGGACTCGTACAGACCGACCATCGTGCCCAGTGGCCCGCTGATGAGGTGGAACTCGTCTTGGATGATCAGGTCGGGCGGTCGAATTGGGGTAACCGGCTTCACTGCAGCAGCAGGCAGACCCTTGGTCGCCCGGTGCCCGGTACTGCATTCGCAGCCGGGCCATAGCAAGCCGTGACGCTCGCACTCCTGGTTCACCCGACCGAACAGCGTGCGCACCTGACCGCGCCACGCCATCATGGCGAACTTGTCCACGGTGGCGATCATCATCGTCGGCGGACGGTGGTAAATCTCTTCGTCCACCGTCAGCACCGGGATGCCGGGGTGCGTCAGCTTGGCGGATTTACCGCGAGAGAACTCGCAGCGACCTTTCTTGTCGCCGCAGTAGAGCAAGGTGCGCCCTTGATCTTTGTCCACATCCACTTCGCGTCCCGGTGCAATGTCGGAGCCGCACCATGGACAACTGGTCAATTGAGCGGGAGACGTTGCCCCGGCGTGATTCCTGCCGGGATTGCGAATGTCCTCAATGGCGCGGTGACTGTCCTCGGTCGTGCCCGGTGTCACCTTGTTGCCGACCCACAGGCCGATGGTGAAAGGCTCATGGCCCAAGGACGAATCACCAGCTGCCAGCGCATCGCGCCGCAGCACCTCCATCGCGCAGATCAGCGCGGTGGCGCGCTGGAATTGCTGCAAGGTCAGCAGGCGCAGGGTGTAGCGCATGATCACGGCCAGACCGCGTGAGGCGTCGTAGCCGCCGAGCTTGCCTTGCAGGCGGCGGATCGCCATGGTGAACGCCGCCACGCCAAGGTAGGCCTCGGTCTTGCCACCACCGGTGGGGAACCACAGGAGATCGGCATGGGCTTCCATCGGTTGCACGCGATCCGGATTCGTTGGATCGGCCAGCGACGGAATCGACAGCAGCAGAAACGCCAACTGGAAAGGACGCCAGCTGCGGTTCTTCGGCAGGTCGAACTGATCTACGAAGACGTCCCGGCCTCGCCGCACTTCGAGTGCGTACTGGCTGCGCACACGCTGGATCGCCATCGCCTTGTTGGCGAAGCGGAAAGCCGCTAACGCCTTCTCGTCGTTCTTCAGCGTGTCGATGCCCTGCTGTAGACGCTTCTGGATCTCCTGACATCGATCCAGCGCCTGTGCAGCCGAAGTGTCATACCCGACCACGTCCTCGCCGATGCGGACGCGTTGCTCGGCGATCCACGCGGTGTAGTCGTTCGTCAGTACGTTCAGTGCGGCGACCAACTCATCGACGCCCAATGTGGCGAGGCGCTGCATGTCGAGCAGGCCGCTCTCCACCATTTCCTTCATCGCTGGGCGGTCTGCGGCATTGAGCCCCGGTGTCTCCGTGACCAGCACTTCGTATTGAGGCAGCACGGTGGTGCGCACTTCGGTGGCCAGGGTCACGTCGTCCGCCGTCTCGGCATGGACGGCGACGCCATGTCCTACCGCGAACTCCACGCGGTTGCGGTAGATCATTTCCAGCGATTCACGCTCGGCGTCCATGCCGTCAGCATCCAGCACGGGGCGGCGGCGGAAGATGGCGCGATTGGGAGCCTCGGCTTCAGCGCGCACGATCAGTTCCGGCTGGAACAACCACGCGGTATCGCGGTTGGTGTCGGGCTCCTCCTGAGCGTTAATCAGGAACAGCGTCACCAAACGGTCGCCGTTGGCGTTCTTGGCACGGATGGAACCTTGTATCCGCACCGCCGGACGATTCGCGTCCGGTGCCCGATGGGGGATCACGCCTTCGGCGAGCGGCAGCACCAGCTTCCCCCCGCAGGGGATGCGTTGCCAGACCTTGGCCTTCTGTCCGTTGGGCCGCGTCAGCTCGTGCTCCTCGTTCGGAACCCGCTCGTAGCAACCCCAACGCGCCTCAATCTCGATACGCTCTGCATCACCATTGACGCAGAAGGTCATGCCGAAGCTGCTTGGCACCAGCGACTGATTGCTGGCGGCATCGATCTCGTCGGCGGAGTCGGACTCAGGCTCCACGCGTCCGGTCGCCGTCCCAAACTCGGCACCGGGTTCGTGCTGACCGGGCACGATAGGGTCGGTGGGTTCCTCGACCTCGTCCTCGGCAAGCGGGCCTTCCAGCCCCTCGATGCCGCCCTGGGCATCCTCACGTGGTGCCAGCTTGCCGACCAGATAACGATCGCGTACTCCCATGTCCACGATGCGCTCGTGGGGGCCACACGCCGGGCCGAGCAGATCGTCCACGACGGCCAGTTGCAGCAGCTCGCGGATGTAGGCGAGTTCGTGCTGATACCGGGGCGAACGCGAGTCAGAGCCGATGATGGGAATACCCGCGACCGCACGATGCAGTGCAGTGGACAAGGCTGCGACGAATTCTTCCCATTGGATGCGCCCGACGTTCCCCGACGACGGCGGGGACAACGCGGCGCTGGCGACCGGCACCGGATCGTCGGCGACGGACAGCCGGTCGAAGAACAGCGTGGTGCTTTCGAGATCGGAGCGAACACGCAGGACGTGCCCGACACGGACGATCTCCCTGGCGGTGTTCAGCACTAGAACCCAATCGTCCTCAGCGATGCCCTGATACAGGGAGCGATCACCCTTCAAGACCAGCGTGTAGGGCGCGAGCCTGGGATCTGTGCCGAGACCGTGGTCGGTGGCGATCCAGGCGGTGGGTGTTGTCATCATGTTCTTGAGCCTCGAATCCACGGACTAAAGTTCGACCCGCGAGAAATGCGGATAGATGCGGTAGAACTTCTTGAAGACCTCGAACGGGTTCTCGCCCATGTCCGACTTCGGCAACTCGAAGCCCATCTTGGTCTTGGCATCGACGTTCGATTCCATCGTCAACCGCTCCAGAGTCGAAAGTGCGGGCAGATCAAGGCGATGCGGGGCATCAGCCGTCGCGTAGAACTCCCAACCCTTCACCAACTCTTCCACGGTCTTGTCGTCGTTCTTGCAGATGACGAGCGCGGCGGTCACCATCGCCTGACCATCGGCGTAGTGAGTGGCGAGCGCCCAGACGATCCGGCGATCCCGAAAACTGAGAACCTCCTTTTCGACCGCCAGCTTGAGTGCGCGAAGCAGGCTCGTGCCAAAGGTCTTGAAGTTCATTCCGTCGGCAGTCAAACCGCTCGGGAAGAGCGAGCCGAGGCGCTCCTTGAAGCGCGCGAGTCGCCATTCTTGGATCGTCGGCTTCTGACCTCGGTCTTCGGAGGCTTCGCCATCAGCCTCGACTGAGATGTCCTTGGGCTCCGGCTTTCCCAGTGATGCGGGGTTGGCGTTGAGCGTGACGCGTAACACACTGCCAATCGGTACCACACCAATGGTGCGAGCGAATCGTTCGATTTGCGTCGTGATGCCCTTTGGCTCCGTGTAGTCGAACCAGATGATGGCGGGATCATCGAAATCAGTTTCGTCGAGGTAGTCTTCGAGGCTCTTGTGGACGCAATCGATGGACTCAACGGGGCGATTGAAGAGCTGACGCTTGTGCACCTCTTCTTCCGTCTCGATGCACGTCATCTTTGCGATGCCGAGCCGACCGTGGATCATCCGGAAGTCTTCGAGGAAGGGCCCACCAAGACCGACGTAGTGATATCTTTCGAGCGCGAATTTCGGAGCCAATCGCATCAACAGCGACAAGAACAGCTCCCGATCCACGGCTTTGTTGGGCCGTAACCTGTACGGCAGCGACGAACCAGCGCTCATCGTTCAGTTCCCCTGCTTCTTGGCTTTCGTGAGCTGCATCTCGAAGCACTTGTCGCCGACGATGCCGGGCTTTTCGTCCGGGTCATCGAACAGCAGCTTCGAGACGAGTCGCACTTCCTCGGCAGGGCGCGAGAAAACGATCTTTCGGGACGATGGCTTCTTATCCTCCGGCTCCGGCAAGACCTTCGCCTTCTGTGGGTTGAATTCGATCGCGTCGGCAATCTTTCTGGTGGCACTGCGAGCGGACACGACCTCGATGGCCCGGCTCAACGGCATCGGCTTGGCGGACTCCCAATGACTCGACTGATCGGCGCGCGGATGGTTCTTCCACTGGTTCGTGTAAGAAATCCAGATGCGCATACCCTCCTTCATCTTGACGAGGGATTCCAACCATACGTTCGACGAGGTATCGAGTGCGCGCTTCGTCGTCGTGACCGGCAGTTTGTCGGCGTGCTTGGAACGAAACTCGATGATGCCCGTGATGATGGCGAACTGCGGGTGGTACAGCGGAATGCTGTCGCCCCAGCCCGTCAGACGGCCTTTGTCTCCAACGATGACTGCACGGTCGTTGCAGAGCACCGTCCAGCCTGCGGTTGCAGACGATCGGTCACGTTCGAATCCCGCGTCGTCCTCCTCATCATCACCAAGACTCTTCCCCGTATTGAGGCCAACGGTGATCGAAACGAGCACGCCGTCTATCGTCTTCTGGTAGATGTATGGGGCCGGACTTTTCTCGTCTGTCGAAACGAGCACCTCGACACGGACGGACTCCACGGGTGTTCCGTTGAGTTTGACCCTCAGGCCCCATTGGATGAACATCGTGAAGTGCTCCGCGATCGCGGTGCGCACCTCGTTCTCGAACGATTCGTTGGAGAAATGCCTTGAGACGCCTTCGTAAAGATCGCCGACGTAGATCGTGGTGCCGGGCTCGTCGAGCCGTTCCTTTGCTTCGGTCGGCTCATTGATGGGAAGCGGGTCCCAGTTCTTGGCATCCAGCCATTCCGATGTGATCGGCACCTCGAACGTGTCCTCGCCATGCCGTGTCCGTACCAACGCGTTGCGCCCCATCTTGAAGATCGCGCGCTTCATGCCGACGCCGTACATGCCGATGGTTTCGGCATCCGAATCACGGTCGTCGTCGGGTTCTCGCCCCATCTTGAACGCGTAGTTCTTGGCAACGTCGCGCGGAATGCCGCCGCAGTTGTCGGCGATGGAGAAGTGGTCTTCGGCGATTTCGATGTCCACGAAATGCTTGGCGTAATCGACGCCATTCCCGTCGGCCAGCCGCATTGCGCCATCGAGGCAGTTGTCGAGCAGGTCGAGGATCGCATCGGCGAGGCTGATGTCGCGCGTGAGCATCGACACGAAGAACTGCTTTGTCGGGCTGGCCTGAGCTGTGTCAGTGCTTGGTTTTGTCATGTACAGGTTCTCCGTGTGCGATGTGATCTATTTGCAGCGACGGTCAACTCGAATGTCAGCATGACTTGAATTCGAGTCATGGCATCCCCTCCTGATGGTCGTCCCGGTGGACAGACTGAATGCGATAGCGTGCACCACGCTTCTCGCCTTGGCGTTCGACACTGCCGCTCGAGAACAAGTCGGCGATCGCAGCGTTCCACTGGCCGTCCGTGATGCCCGTGGCGGCAAGGACGTCGGCCTTGGCATGCCAGCCATCGCGAGTGCTTAGGAAGCCGAGGATCGCCGTGGCCGGAGAGCCATCGACGTCAGTCGCCGCCATGACTTCGAAGTCGAAGGAGGGTTGAGCAGTCGCGGTGCCTGAGACACGACCGGCGCGTGGGGCACGGGTCGAACTGCAAGGTGTGGCGTCGGCATGCAAGCCATTGGCCACTTCTTCCTTGTAACGCTGATGGTTCAACGCCAACAATCTTTGGAGAATTTCAATTCTTGCCTCTTCCGAAAATGTAAAGCGGATGCCTTGGGCACCTAGGTGGAATCCATGGGACAAATCAATATCGTCCCATCCATAAGAAGCAAGAACGGCTTTGTCAATTTTCTCCATCAGAGTTCGCAGCTCCACAACATCACTTGACGTCTCCGAAGCAGAGTCAATCAAGTTGTGCGCAGTAGTGGCCCCGATCGCCCTAGAGGAGGTTAACTCTTTCCTCTTAACATAGAAGGACTCCCCGAGACCCGCCATTTCGGCGCAAAGAGCCAACGGGAAAGCAAAGGTATCAAAACATGTGGTGGGCAAATATTGAGGTCGAGTTGCAAGCTTGTTGCCATACTCAAGAGCCCAGGCCCAGTGAATGCCACTCTGCAGCAGTGCAAAATCATCCCAATTGCTAAGTGCAACGATCGCAGCCGTGTGGCCAATCGTTATTCCCGGAGCATAAATTCCAAAGACATGATGCTTGCTCGTGAGTGGGTGCACCATGTACTTGGTCATGGTTCCGATTTTTTTGTACAGAGCCTTGGCCTGAGAATCATATTTCCAGAAATCACGCGACAAAGTTCTTCGCTTGACTTCGTCTTTGATCTTTAGCCGCTCCGGCAGTACACGTTCTTGGACAATCTTGAATGGCATCAAATAGGACGACGCCTTGTCCTGACTCCAGTCAAAGAAATTTATTATCCAGCGTGAAGGCGATTGATCCGGATTCGAAAGAATATCGTCTCCACCCAGGAATGGGAAAATGACCTCACTATTTCTCGAATCGGCGCTTATTAGTGCTGCCGCTTCAGCATGACTGAGGACAAATCCCATTCCTCTAGCGTTCGACCCTTGAAAGGCCAGTCCAATATTGGCAATAAGGCGTTTTGGCTCCCCTGTTATCCTGCCCTGAGGCGCTAAGGCGGGGGTCACGCCAGCCACTTGATTGCCGTCTAAGTGAAACTGACCGCGCCATGGCCCATTAAAAATCCAAACCATGGAGACGGCTAGGTTTGCCTTTCCGGGCCAATCAAAACTCTTTATAGCCCTGTAAATTGAATAATCCTGCGCTGACAAAAATCCAAGGCAAATTCGCCTGGTTTCCCCTTGAGAGAGGGTGCTCGTGGCAAGCATTCCCAGCGCTCCACCATTTCTCAATAGTGATGCTGCGCGCAGAAAAAAATAGGCGCTCAGATCCGCGTTTCCTCTTTGATCGTTGGCAACGCCCTTCACCAAGCATTCTCGATAAGCTTCCCCAAACGCGGTCGTGATTTTCTTTCCTCCCATAAACGGAGGATTTCCAATCAGGGCATCAAAGCCTCTCCGGCTGCAGCCCATAACCTCTGGAAACTCCAACGGCCAATGGAAAGGCTGACGCACAGGCTTATCGCCAGGCAGATCTGTCGAGAGCGCGTCAACCGACCTCCGGCGCATCGAGGCAAGTACGTCCCGGTCGCCGTCGATGACCTGTCCGGCTTGGACGGTTAGCGACGCCAGCGCGTTCTCGAGCCCAGCGCCGCTGCCACCCGATGCGAGCACTTCCCCGATGAACGCATCGGCGATGCTTCCCGGCATTTCGAGTCTGCGCCGCGCGTCGGCGTCCAGATGCGCCATGGCTTCCACGTCGCGGATGTCCCGGATGGGCATCTCGCGCAATCGTTGCCGCAGCTCAATGGCCTCAAGCACGGCCCGTTCGATGTTCTGGCCGAATAGGCGCAGTTGGCCTTGGCCCGTGGGATTCATCGAAAGCTGGGTGAGCTGATCAAGCTTATGGACACCCAACAAACTGTCGCCGCAGCGCAGGTTGTGGTCGAGAAAGCCGAAGGGGCGACCCTTGGCCAGCGTCACCAGCCAGATGGAGAGCTTGGCCAGTTCGACAGCCAGCGGGTTCAGATCGACGCCGTAGAGGCAGCGTTCGGCGATGAGGCGGCGGGCGACGATGGTTCGTGCTTCGGTGTCGCGCGGCAGTGCCTCGATTCTGGCGTCGGCATCGATTGCCCGTCCATCGACGCCAACCGCGTAGTCCTGTGCTTCGGCCTGCGCCCATGCTTCCACCAGCCGCTCGGCCAACCACCGGCAGGCTTGCACGAGGAATGCGCCCGACCCCATGGCCGGATCGCAGATCTTCAGCTCAAGCAGTTCGGCGGGTGATTTCAACGCCCATTCCGAACGAGACATGCCTTCCGCCGGGCCGACGTAGGCGATGGGTGTGAGCGTCTCGGCGACTATCGCCTCGGTGAGCGATTTCGGTGTGTAGTGGGTGCCGGTCTCGCGCCGGTCGGAGCCGGTGGTGACGATGAAGGCACCGGCCGGATAGACCAGCGGGTAACCCCAAGGGTCGGTGCGCACAAGATGGCAGAAGGGTTTGATGCGGTCGCGCAGCGCCGTGTTGCCATGGCAGGCCGTCAAAACGCGATCGGCGAGCGCATCATCCACGGCCCGGTTCAGATCGTTGCGCACGCGGCTGGCGGAACTGCCAGAACGCTCCTGAAGCAGTTCGGCGAGTCGTTCGGCACCGTCCAGCCGTGCCGATTCGAGTTCGGCCAGCGTGACCCAAGGCGACTGGGCACTCTTGGTGCCGTCGAGTTCAAGCGTGACCTCAGCGGTGCGCTTGACCGTGCGTTCTAGCAGGCCCTCATAGACGTAGCCGATCTGCTCCACGTCCAGCGCCCGATACGACAGCGTGCGCCCCTGGAATTGCTGGATGGCTTCGAGCAGTAGCAAGACGGTGCGGTTGTCGATTGGCAGCGGCTTGGCGACGTCGATGCGCCAATCGGAGCCTTTGGCTCGGCCCTCGAGGAAGGGGAAACGATCCGGATCGAACAGGGAGCCACCCAGCGCAGGCAGACGCAGGTTTTCGTGCTCGATGCCACCGTACACGGCGCGGAACACGGCCAGCAGGCGCGACCATGCGTCCCAGTGGCGCTCCAGGATTTCATCCGACTCAGCGCGCAATTGCATTCGCAAGGTCGAGAGCGCGTAGTTGGCTTCGTAGCGTTCGTCGCCCAAGAGCAGCAGGCCACGTTCCTCGGCAGAGAGCAGAAAGACCAGCCGCATCATCACCGTCAGCGCGGCCTCGTAGAGTTCGGCCTCCTTCACGCCGTGCAGCAACTCGCGGCTGCGGTCTTGGTCGGCCTTGTCGAGGGCCTGGATCAGCACTTCGACGGCACGCCGTACCTGCTCGCCCAAGGCGTCAGTCACTTCGTCCTGGAACTTCAGCGAGCGATCAAACAACGCGGGCAGTCGTTCGGATTCGTCCACGAAGAAACGCCGGATGCCCAAGAGGTGGACGAAGGACTGGAGGGTGACGGGTTCCTGGCCCCAGATGCGTGCATACCAGCTGGCGAAAGTGGTGACTGCACCTACCGGCGCATCGACCAGCATCCAGCGCTCGCCGTTGGTGACGAGGCCGAGACGGCATCCCGTTGCGCGGCAGAGCGTCACCATGCGTTCCGCCGGTGTGCTGGCCCAGCCATCCAGCTTCGAGGTGGCATCAAGGTCGACGTCCGACCCGTAGGCGTGGACGAGCATCAACGGCTTGTCATCGTTGCCGACGACGGCGAAATCCGGCGACAGGCTGACGCCGTGCTCAGGCAGACTGACGTTCGAATGCGTGGCGCACCAGTCCTTGCCCTTCAGCACGTCGCCACGACCGTCCTCATCGAGTTCCAGTCCGCGCGACAAGACTTCATCGATCCATGCAGTATGCAGATCGGTAAAGCGCGGATCGTCCGTTTCCTGAGCTTCGTGCCATTCGTCATAGGCTTGGCGCAGCCGCTTGCGCTTGGCTGCATCGAGTTCTTCCAGCCCCTGCGGGAAAGCTTCCTTCAGGACGGGAACGGCGAGGAATGGGCCGGAAATCTCGATGAGCGAGAGCCATTCGTGGTGCATGCTCATGCGACACCTCCGGCAGACTCCGGCACGACGAAGATTACGGCTACGGGGAAGGTGCGGTCGTCGAGCTTGGCGTAGCGAGCTTCGATAGCGTGCGTTTCCATCCGGCGCTCATCGGGAATGCGGGCGAGGCGCGCTTCCAGTGCCGCGATGTCGCGGCGGAGCTGCGTGCGCTCGTCCTCGGTGAAGAGCGAGAGCTGTTCGGGCTGCTGCTCCTTCTTCAATTCGGACTGGATGGCCTTCTCCAGTTCGTCCAGCACGGTGCCGATGTCGTCGATCTCCTGCTGCTTGCGGGTCTGAAGGGTGTTGGTCAGGAATCGGAGGCGTTCCTTCGAACGGGCATCGACGGCTTTCAGGATGGCTTCCTGCTGGCGGTCGAAGCGGGTGCGAAGTGCATCGAACAAGGACGGTGCTGCGGTGATGGGCTTGGCCTCATCCAGCCATTGCTGGACACGGGTGACACCTTCTTCCCGCCGGAAAGATTGGTCTCGCAGGTAGCCGCCGGACACCGTCAGTTCCTCGTGCAGCCGATGGTGATTGCCGCCAGTCACGACCAGCCGCGAGACGACGACCACGGCGGGGCCATCAATGTGCGTGTCAGGCACCGTGCGGACGGTGACACGATGCAGTTTCTTCACGTCATCCTGCGCCCAGATCTCCGCGCGCAGCAGTCGCAAACACATCTGCACCAGGCGATGGTTCAAATGGACGAGCACGATATCGTCACGGCCACTGGCGACGGCGTGATCGAAGGTGATGGGCCGTATCCGTTGGGTGTGCGGGTGGCGCAGCCCCTCCATGCATCGAGACCAGGAGCCTGACAGCGCAGGCATCCGAAAGACGCTGCCCGATGGTGCGCCATCAAGTTCGGCGGGTTCTAGCGGCGGGCGGCCCGCCAGCGCGAGGCCGGTCGTCACGGCCATCGAGACGTGGTCGGGCGTGAGGTGGAAGTCGTGCTGGGTGGTGAGCAAACGCTCGTGCAGCTTGGCGACGCGCTCTTTCAACTCGCGTTCGGCGCGAACGAAGTTTTTGGCTCGGGCGATCCGCGCTTCGGCGAGGCGGGTATCCAAGTCCTTTAGCGAACCTTCGATGAGGCCGGACATCTGCGGCGCGATGACCGGATTGACGCTGCCCATGTCGGCGCGCATCGAATCCAGCTTCCGCAAGGCGCGCAGGATGTCCTCGCCGTGGCCGCCGACCGACGCACCACCCGCATCGCCGCCATCGACCGGGTGCCAGATCAACACTTCCTTTTCGCGCTGGCCGTGGCGGTCGATACGCCCGTTGCGCTGCTCCATCACGTTGGGGTTGTAGGGAATCTCCAAGTGGATGAGCCGATTGCAGTGGTTCTGCAAGTCGATACCTTCCGACGCTGCATCGGTGGCAAGCAGGATGCGAACGGGAGAATCTTGCGGCGAGGCTTGGAACGCCGCTTTGATCGGTTCCCGATCTTCTTGCGAGAGTCCACCATGGAGCTGGGCGAGGCGTTCACCGCCGAAACCATGGCTGGCGAGGATTTGATGTATCCACTGGTGCGTGGTGCGGTACTCGGTGAACAGGATCACCCGACGGTCGTTCCACTGGCCATCCGGCTTGAGGTTGGCCGTGAGCCAGTCGAGGATGGCCTTGGCTTTGGAATCGGCCTGATTCCGGGCGCGCTGCGCCCATGCCCTCAGTTCGTCCAACATCCCACGCTGCTCCGCCGTCAGTGGCGATGCACGGCGTGTCGCTTCCTCGACGGCTTCGGCCTGGGCGTTCTCGACTTCCCGATCGTCGGCGTAGTCTTCGTCGGCTTTCAGGATGGCCTTGTACAGAATGCGCTCGGCCAACGTGTCCGGCTTCGCGGGCCGGGCTTCGGACAGCGATGCGACGTGCTTCTCGATCGTGGATGCAAATGCTGCTGGCGACGAAAGAAGGCGCTTCTTGAGGAGGCGATTCACGAAGGCGGTGCCGAAACCGTTGCCAGCTTTACCGGCGTCCTTCTCACGGCTGACACAGAAGTCGTCCAGCTTGCGATGAATCTCGCGTTCTTCCGCCGTGTACGGGACTTCGAGCGCCTGCAAGGTACGGCGGGCATACAAGGGGTTGCCCTGCGCATCGACCAGATCGCTCTTCAGCCGGCGGATCATCACCTGACTCAGGCGCTTCTCGTCGGGGAGGATGTTGCGCGCAAAGCGTTGGTCGTCGAGCAATTCCAGCAGCGATGTGAACGACTCGGTATAGCCGTTGTGCGGCGTCGCGGTCAGGAACAGCCGGTGCTGGAAGTGCGGGCCGATGGCGCGGACGAAGCGGGTGCGCTGGCTTTCCAGCGCGTAGTGAGCGCCTGCGGCGGGCGCGACGTTGTGCGCCTCATCCACGACTAGTGTGGTGTCTCAAAAGTAAGCATCAAATAATAGAGCTAGCCGCCCGTGCC